>Ga0335080_10000634_pt1 | contig 32913 bp, 20 predicted proteins | sample Lox_Sample_34_FD_206720 | JGI IMG/M metagenome (GOLD analysis project Ga0335080, IMG submission 206720) | Soil microbial communities from Loxahatchee National Wildlife Refuge, Florida, United States - Lox_Sample_3.4 | ecosystem: Environmental > Terrestrial > Soil > Wetlands | place: USA... | reverse complement strand
ATTTTTCGGAATCCAGATCTCGCTGTGGCTTTGGTTTACGGTCCTCTTCGCGAACTTCGCAGAAGCCATGGCGGAGGCGCGCGGAAAGGCCCAGGCGGATGCGCTCCGCAAAACGAAGACGGATGCGATCGCGCACAAGGTTTTGCCGAATAATAAGTTCGAGATGGTTCCGGCATCTTCCCTCCGGGCCGGCGACGTCGTGTACTGCGAAGCGGGGAGGCTTATCCCAGGGGACGGTGAAGTCATCGACGGAATTGCGAGCGTCGATGAGTCGGTAATTACGGGGGAAAGTGCGCCAGTAATCCGCGAATCGGGTGGCGACCGAAGCGCAGTTACCGGCGGAACAAAGGTACTTTCAGATCACATCACGGTTCGAATTACTTCGAATCCTGGTGAAACCTTCCTCGATCGCATGATCGCGCTCGTTGAAGGTGCTGTTCGCCAGAAGACCCCGAACGAAATCGCACTGAACATCCTTATCGCCGGACTGACGCTGGTCTTTCTGATGGCCGTTGCGACACTGACACCGTATGCGAAGTACTCGATCGCAGCGGTCGGAAGCGGCATTGCGCCCACCGTTGCAGTCCTGGTTTCGCTGCTGGTCTGCCTCATTCCGACGACGATCGGCGGTTTGCTCTCGGCGATCGGCATTGCGGGCATGGATCGTGTGATGCAGCACAACGTGCTGGCGATGAGCGGCAAGGCTGTTGAAGCGTCAGGTGACGTTAATACGCTTCTCCTCGACAAAACGGGAACGATCACGCTGGGGAACAGGCAGGCGGTTGAGTTCATTCCGGTTGAAGGCGTGACCGCCAAAGACCTTGCGGATGCGGCGCAGCTCTCGAGCCTCGCTGACGAGACGCCGGAGGGTCGTTCGGTCGTTGTTCTTGCAAAGGAGAAATATGGCCTAAGGGGACGCGAAGTAGCAGAACACGAAGCACACTTCATCCCGTTCTCGGCGTACACGAGAATGAGCGGAGTCGATATCGACGGCCGCCACCTTCGGAAAGGTGCAACAGAAGCGATTGCTCAGTTTGTAATCAAGGCTGGCGGCGCTGTTCCGAAGACACTAACTGAGATTTCCGACAACATCTCGCGAAATGGCGGAACGCCCCTTGCCGTTGCGGACGGCCGGAAGGCGCTTGGCGTTATTCACCTGAAGGACATCGTCAAGGGTGGTATGAAGGAGCGCCTGGCGTCTCTGCGAATGATGGGAATTCGTTCTGTCATGATTACCGGCGACAATCCACTTACCGCCGCTGCCATCGCACAGGAAGCAGGTGTGGATGACTTCCTCGCTCAAGCGACTCCAAAGGACAAACTTGAGTACATCAAAAAGGAGCAGGGTCAAGGCCGGCTGGTTGCAATGACCGGCGACGGTACGAACGATGCTCCAGCCCTGGCTCAGGCCGACGTGGGCGTGGCGATGAACACTGGGACCATGGCGGCAAAAGAGGCCGGAAACATGGTCGATCTCGACAGCAATCCGACAAAGCTCATTGAGATCGTAGCCATCGGAAAGCAACTGCTGATCACCCGCGGATCGCTTACTACGTTCTCGATCGCAAATGACGTTGCGAAATACTTCGCGATCATTCCTGCGATGTTCGCTTCGATCTACCCAGAGCTGAACAAGCTAAACATCATGCGCTTGCACTCGCCGGAAAGCGCGGTGCTTTCCGCGGTGATTTTTAATGCCGTAATCATCATCGCCCTGGTGCCGCTGGCACTGCGGGGAGTGCGATACAAGCCAGTCACTGCCGGACAGATGCTGACGCGGAATCTCCTGATCTATGGCCTGGGCGGAATTATTGTTCCGTTCCCAGGAATCTGGTTGATCGACAGAATTCTTGCTGCGCTTCACCTTGCATAAGAGGAGCAAAAAATGATTAAGGAACTTTTACCAGGATTGCGGTTGATGATCGTTCTAACGATTCTCACGGGGCTCGTGTACCCGGCGGCCATGACAGGCATATGCCAGGCCATCTTCCCCGCAAGGGCGAATGGGAGCTTGGTCACTCAAGACGGCAAGGTGGTCGGTTCGAGCCTGATCGGGCAGTCATTTTCCAAACCGGAGTACTTCCATACACGGTCCTCCGGTGCCGGATCTGGATACGACGCCACCAACAGCGGTGGGTCAAACCTCGGCCCCACCAGTGCCAAGCTGATGCACGGAACCACCAAAACAGATGACAAGGGCAAGGAGATCGTCGACTTCGATGGCCTTGAGGACCGGATCGTTCACTACTGTGTCGATAACGACATCCCGTTCACTTCTTCAGTTCCCCTAGACCAATTCAAGGATGCGCAGGGCAATCTCGATGATGTGAAGCTCATCAAGGCCTTCAATGATTCAAAGACCCCTCTGATCTTCACCCCAAAGGCTGAAATTCCGGCCGATGCGGTTACAGCTTCTGCATCAGGGCTCGATCCTCACATCAGTCCAGCAAATGCGGACCTGCAGATTGGCAGAATCGCGAAGGCGCGAAACATTTCTGCCGATCAGGTTCACACGTTGGTTGCACAAGCAACGGACGGTCCCGCTCTCGGATTCATCGGAGAACCGCGGGTCAACGTTCTGCAACTGAACATCTCGCTTGATCAAAACTTTCCTGTTCGAAAGTAAAAGATGAGCCAGGTTCAGGAAGAGGTAGCCTCGCCGTCGAACTTTTGGGTCAGGCTGGTACTCTTCCTGTTTTGCGCACTGGCGGCACTGATTTGTTTGAATGTCGCCCTTTCGGCTCTGAATACTCTTCATCAACTGGACGCAATCGAGGCAGAACGGGATAACTGGCAGAGCCCTATGCAGGTGATCCAGGCGCTCGGTTTGAAGGACGGTAACACGGTTGTAGATCTCGGATGTGGATCAGGATACTTCTCTCTCAAGCTCTCTGACCCTGTTGGCGCCGGCGGCAGCGTCATCGCCGAAGATATTCGCCGATTGCCCCTGGCAATCCTCTGGGCCAGGGCTCTGAGGACAGGAAAATACAACGTCCATGTTCGGCTCGGTGATCTGGATGATCCTCGTTTATCCCCGAACAGCGTGGATGCAGTCCTGATCTCGAATACATATCACGAATTTGATTCCCCGATGAGGATCCTGGATCACATACGCCAGGCCTTAATCCCTGGGGGCAGGATTGTAATCATCGATCGAACGCCACACACGACTGTCGAAAAGACATCGGCTATGCGGGAGCACGAAATATCCGCAGAACGCGTCGAAGCAGATCTTCATCAGGCAGGTTTTGCAGTCGATGCTCGAAGTCAGGACTTCATCAACAGAGACCCTGAGGGCGAGAGCTGGTGGATGATTGTGGCACATCATCCGTAGAACCTCAAATAGGAATGGCTGAGTACAATACGGACAAATGCTCGAAGACCTTCGCCGTCGCACTCCCGATGAGTTGCTGGCGGAAATCGAATTGGAAGAACGCCGGAAACAGCGCGGCAAACTGAAATTGTTTCTCGGTTATGCCAGCGGAGTCGGCAAGTCATTTCAGATGCTGGATGAGGGACGGCGTCGCCATGAGCGAGGTGAGGACGTTGTCGCCTGTGCGCTTCAACAAGATTACCCGCCTGATGTTGCACCAATTGTAGAGCAGCTAGAGGTGGTACCAACCATTTCAACCGACTGTGGCGACGCGATCGACTTGTCAACGGTGATCGCTCGGCGTCCGGAAGTTACACTGATCGACGGGCTCGCCTACGATAACCCGCCGGGCTGCAGAAATGCTCACCGATGGCAGGATGTTGAGCAACTGCTGAACGCGGGAATATCGGTTCTGACCACAGTGAATATTCAGTATCTAGAGAATGTCCAGGATGAGGTGGAACGGATAACAGGCAAGCGAGCGCCATACGTTATCCCTCGGGCATTCCTCATGAGCAGCGCCGATGAAATCACCGTTGTCGACGCCCCTTCGGAAGAGAGTGTGTTAGGAGGAATCGAGGACAGTTCTGCACGACTTGCGGAAAAGAACAGACTGTCACGCCTCCGCGAGCTCGCTCTGCTTGTCGCAGCTTCGGTGGTTGATCGACAGCTCGAGAACTACCTGAGGTCCCAAGGTACCGAGCAGACGTGGGGCGTGCAGGAGCGAATTCTGGTTTGTGTAGGCGCCCAATTTGACGCCAGTGAAATGCTGGAGAGCGGTCGCCGCAATGCGGATCGATTTCAGGGTGAGTTCAATGTCCTGTACTTCTTCGACGACACCCTCTCAACGGAACATAAAGGCGTTCTTGAGCGGAACCTCGAGCGCGCGCGCGAGCTCGGAGCCGAGATTCACGTGTTGACCGATAGCGACGTCGTCACAGCGATTCTCGAATTTGCAATGCAGCGCGGAATTACGCAAATCTTTGTCGGCCGAAGCTCGCCGACATACGACTTCTGGACACGACTGCGTGGAAATCTGGCTGTCCGTCTTATACGAGCTGCGGAGGGAATAGATGTCGTCGTTTATCCCCAGAGGTGATGGTCCGTCCGAGGCGCTTGTTCGCGGCAAGCGCGGTCGCCTGCATCTCTATCTCGGCTATGCGGCTGGTGTTGGCAAAACATACCGCATGCTCGAAGATGCGCAACAGATCAGTCGTCAGGGCAAAGACATCGTTGTTGGTTACTTCGAACCGCACGGCCGCAGAGACACCATGGCCAAAACGGCGGGACTTGAGATGGTGCCGACTCGCGCAAGCACCCATGGCGGGGCGGTCTTCCAGGAGATGGATGCAGATGCCATTTTGAAACGAAGCCCAACCATTTGCGTGGTCGATGAATTGGCGCATACGAATGCACCCGGTTCTCCTCGTGCAAAGAGATGGGAAGACGTTCAGGTTCTGCTGGATGCCGGAATCGATGTGATGACCAACATGAACATCCAGCATCTGGAGAGCCTCAACGACCATATATACCGAATGACAGGAATCCGTGTACGCGAGACCGTCCCGGATTGGTTTATCAGGAGCGCTTCGGAAGTCATCATGGTGGATGCCACCACGGGGGCGCTGTTAAACCGGCTCAAACGCGGCGTGATCTACGCGCCGGAAAAGGCGCAGCGCGCACTGGAGAATTTCTTCAAGGAATCCACGCTTGCCGGCCTCAGGGAACTTGCGCTGCGGCAAACGGCCCATGAGTTGGAATCGCGCGAAGCAGGGGCGCCTCCCGAAGCCCGGGAAGAGGACCATATTCCAAGTTCTTCCCCGGAACGAAGAGACAGATTGCTGATCTTCCTTACTCCAAGCCCGTCAACTGCAATGCTGATAAGGCGAGGCCGACGCATGGCCGACTACCTTGACGCTGACTGCTTCGCCGTTTGGGTGCAGGAAGGCAACAGGGAGAAAGACCCGAGGAGCGCGAAAAATGCGATGGAGAAACATCTGAATTTTGCGCGCAATCTCCATATTGAAACGCGAATTCTCGAAGGCGATGAGGCAGCCGAGCAGATCATCGATTTCGCCCATCGCAACCAAATCACCCAGATCCTGGCTGCCAGGCCGAAGATACATCCCTGGGATCACCTTCGCACTGCCGACCCGGTACTGAAGATTGTCCAAATGGCGACTGATATCCGTGTCATCGTCGTCGCCGACCGGCGTAACCGTCTCTAATCGAGCGCACACGGTTCGCACCTTTACCTTGATGTGGCATCAGAGTGTGGCGATCCGGCTGAATCCTCAAAAGCTGTTACGAAGTGCTAAGGGGTCGTTTATGGGTTGGTTAGGCCTATGACATTAGCTTGCTATCGAGGACGTGAAAGTCCTGCGACCGCGCACGGAAAACAATGGCAGTTTCAATCTTCTTAGGAATCACGGCGATCGCCGCAGCCTTCATGGTTGTCTTCCTTCTCTGTCTTTCTCGCGAATCGCTCAAGGGGAGGCGCAGAGGTGGGCACTAGATTCATCAGCTTTGTCGGTCTTCGAGATCCTGTCGAATTCAGCGCGGTGTCAGATGCGACCGATCTCGATTCGGCATTTTCCGCCCCGATACACCGGGCTTGATCACAGCCTGCAGGCGGCCATCGGCTGACGTTCATCGATCTGATCAGTTTGGTTGCCTGCTTTGGAGACAACATCTTTGCGTACGACGTTTTCAATTGCTCTTCTAGCACTCTTCAGTCTGGCCATAGCGTATTCGCAGCAGCAATCCGGCAATTCAGATGCGCAGAGTGCCAGCGCTGCTCAACAGCCCACCCCTCCCCCTTCTCAAAACAGCGCGTCTCCATTGCCAACTCCATCCATCACCGGACCGCTACAGGCAGCTCCGCCGATCACTTTCGATGCAGGTCCGCTCGGGAAGCTCAACTTGAACGGAGTCCTGAGTGGGTTTGGTCTAGTGCAGGGAAACCATGTAGCAGGCGACGATACGGGACAGGCCGCTTTGAGCAACGGTCAGGTGTTTATTCAAAAGCCCGATGGATGGTGGCAGTTTTATGTGCAGGCCGGCGCATACAACATCCTGTCGCTTGGAACGGCATTTATTCCTACCGGTAAACAAGTCGACAATTTGTACAGTCCGGTTCCCGTTGCATATCTCAAGCTCGTTCCCGCGAAGAACACTTCAATCCAGGTTGGCTCACTGCCCACATTGATCGGGGCGGAGTACACATTCGATTTCGAAAACATGAATATCGAACGCGGTCTGCTCTGGAACCAGGAGAATGCAATCACCAAAGGTATCCAGATAAACCAGTCAATTGGGAAGCTGGCGGCCTCTTTGAGTTGGAATGATGGATACTACTCGAATCGCTATTCCTGGTTGAGCGGATCGCTCACCTACACCCAGGGGCCGCACAGCCTTGCTTTCGTCGGAATGGGCAATCTGGGCCACACCGCCTATCAGACGCTTGCGACGCCAGTCCAGAACAATAGCACGATGTACGAAATCGGCTATACGTATTCGAAGGGAAACTGGATCGTTCAACCGTACTACCAATACAGCAATGTCCCCACAGATCCGGCGGTGGGGGTCGCAAAAGGAGCCTCAACTCAGTCCGGCGCCGTGCTCGCAAACCACGCCTTTGGCTCTGGCTTCTCGCTCGCAGGCCGCGGCGAATACATCGCAAGCAGTGGAAGCGTCTCTGAGGGATCTTTGAATCTGCTATACGGACCGGGTAGTTCTGCCTGGTCTGCGACTGTCACGCCAACCTATCAACTTCGGCGGTTCTTTGTGCGGGTTGACGCTTCTGTTGTCCACGCAGTTTCGTTCACTCCCGGATATGCCTTCGGCAAGGCCGGAGCAGACTCAACCCAGGGACGCGGAGTACTCGAGCTCGGCTTTCTGTTCTGATGGGAAAGAAGGTCGACGCGTGTTCAGCTGCAGCCATAAGGATCTAATTCCGGCTGCCTCCCGTGTGCTCGGAATCACTTTATGCTATCCGTCGTGCTGCTTCACGGTCGTTGAATCCAGGGGGCACGACTGAGTCCGCGGCAAAGTGGCAGGTTATCCCCAAAAAGGCCAAACGCATCCGAAGCGACCATATCCGGTGGAAGGGGCCTGCAAATGAAGCGCGCTGCACGGTTCCCGATAGCAGTACGTTTTCCGCTTGAAGGTCAAGAACGATGACGTCAATCTCGTCGAGCTCCGGCAGGCCGTCAAAAAGCCTGATCAGGGCCGCCTCGGCATCCTGCATCAGCTGGCGAAGAAATGCGGATTCCCTTTCTTTCCCCGAGAGTTCACGATCCCACGGGTGCACGTCTCTCGCACGCCATTGTATTTCCAGACGATTGCAGAGGCTCTCAACCGAGAGGCCGTCAGAGCGCACTTCATTCCGCTTGTGGAGAGCGAGGGCATCAGAGATGCTGTCACTGAATTTGCACCGCTCTCGATCGCGGGGCCGCCTCTTCCTGTTCGTCCACATCGATTTCCTCCGCGTGAACTGTACGTATGTGCAACCGCAGAAGCACTGCTATCTGCGAATCCCCTGCAAACACATGGCGATCAGCATCACAACCGCTGCCATCCTAACGACAATCTCCGCGACTGAAGGCTTGGCGTTAACTTCGGCAAGGCAGCTTCTCCTGGTGCGTAACCGAATGCGCCGCTTGGAAGTGCGAGCATTCGCAGATGCGCGATCTGCGGTTTCGAGCGGATTTTCATTTGGAACCGGATGTCTTTCTGTTTCGGAGTTCCCCATACTTTTCCTATGCAAGGGCTCAACGCGCGCCAACCAACCGCGTTATCCTGCACTGGATACAGTAAGACGAAGAAGGTAAACAGCCAATAAACGATTCCTGACAAGTTCCTCTGTCGATCAAACGAGGGTTCTTCGGCTATTCGAACGATCTCCAGCTGAATTCGGTGAAATCGACTCCGAAGCGGGCGGACTCTTGGAGTCGGCGCATCCGATTCAAGAATCAGGGATTCCGGGGTGTCAAGGCTCAAGGGACCACAATTCCATTTCCCTGGTTTCCAATTTTGGGGGCAGGCGGGGCAAGAACCGTAGTTTGAGACAAATCCACCACTTTGCGGTTTCCTCTCCCTCGTCATCCGGGGTAACCCAAACGTAACTAAACTCCCACTTTAGAGGCGGTTACCACCGGATTTGCCTTGTGCTAGCCTAGCTTCACTTTCAAGGATGTTGCCTAGTGTCCGATCCCGTCTGTGCCGATATTCACCGGGAAGACATTATTTAAGGAGTCAGAATGCGGAGCTGGCCCGATTGCAAGAGGGGGAAAACAGGCTCTCGTGCGCTCAAACCCGTCTCCCGGCGAGCTAAGAGGCCGCCGTCTGTTCAGTTTTTTGCTCTGACTTGTTGCGCGATCGTCTCGTTCTCAGGAGTTTCAGGCGCCTCAACGCTGTCAGGCGCACATGAGGTGTGGCATCGATCGGCCATCGCATCTTTTTACGAGTTAGCGGCTGCGGATCCGTTTATTCTTGGCGGACTCCTGATTGCGGCGCTGGCGGGCATAGGCTGGGTCCTGGTCCTTCACCGGCGAGTGCGCCAGCAGACTGAAGTCATCACGAAAAACCTGAAGAACGAAGTGGCTCTCGAAGAGAGATACCGCAACATCTTCCAGCGCAATCTCACCGGACTTTATGTCGCCACGCGAAACGGAGAAATCCAGGACTGCAACGACGCCTGCGCGAGAGTCCTTGGTTTTAGCAATCGCAAGGATCTCTTTGAAAACCGCTCCCGAGCCGAAGAGATGATCCGGAAGCTACACGCCAGTTCTTCCGATGCCTCCTTCGCGGTTGGTACGGAACAGAGTTTTGAGCGTCCTGATGGAAGTGTGGGATGGGTGTTGTGCAGTCTGAGGGCGGTTAACCAGGGAGATAAGGGGATCTTTGAGGGTTCGCTGGTTGACATCACGCAAAGGAAACTCGACGAAGAAAAGATCCAGTTTCTGGCTTACTTTGACTCGCTGACAAAGCTTCCAAACCGCACGCTCGCCAAAGATCGTCTCACCCAGGCCATCGCCACGGCCAAACGGCGCCAGGAAAAAATCGGCCTCCTGTACCTCGATATCGATGGGTTCAAGATCATCAACGACTGTCTCGGGCACTCGGTCGGGGATGAGTTGTTGCAGCACGTGGCCGGAAGGCTCCGTTCATGCGCCCGTGAAGGAGATACGGTGGCACGGCTGGGAGGCGACGAATTCCTTATCGCTCTCGGTCCCATCGAGTCATACGCCGCCGCGGCGCTCGTGGCTGAGCGAGTTACCCAGGAACTGAATGCTCCGTTCAGCCTGCACGGCCATTCCCTCACCGTCACTTGCAGCATGGGGATCAGCGTCTTCCCGACTCATGGCGAGGATGCCGAGACGCTTATCAAAAATGCCGATGCGGCCATGTACGCCGCAAAGAACCAGGGAAGAAACACGTTCAGCTTCTTCTCTGAAGAAATGACTTCACAGGCAATCGAGCGCCTCAAGGTCGGCAATAGCTTGCGGACCGCACTTGAACGCGACGAGTTCTTCCTCGTATTTCAACCAGAGTTTGATCTTCACTCCGGCAAAGTCTCCTGCTGGGAAGCCCTCATACGCTGGAAACACCCGGAACTCGGTCTGATTCCGCCGGACAAGTTCATCCCCGTTGCTGAAGCAAACGGTATGATCGTCCCCATAGGCGAGTGGGTGCTGAGAACCGCGTGCTTCCATGCCCGCGCCTGGCACGACGCGGGAAACCGGGTCCCAGTAGCGGTCAATGTGTCAGCCGTTCAATTTCGTCAGGCTGGTTTCTGTGACCTGGTCAAAGATGTGCTCGACCAATCGGGACTGGATCCCGAATACCTCGAACTCGAAATCACAGAAAGCCTTCTGCTCGCAACCGAAGACATGCGCTTCCAGGTCCTGGACCGGCTGAAAACCCTGGGCGTCCGCCTTGCCATCGACGACTTCGGAACAGGATTCTCAAGCCTCAGCTACCTCAAGCAACTCCCGGTCAGCAAGCTCAAAATTGATCGCAGTTTTATCCGCGACCTGCAGCACAGCGGAAACGATGAAGCAATCACCGCCGCCATTATCCAGATGGCCAAATGCCTCAGGTTGACGGTAACGGCTGAGGGAGTCGAGAACGAAGGACAGTTGCGGCTCCTCCGTGATCATGGCTGCGACGACGTGCAGGGCTTCCTGTTTAGCAAGCCCTTGAAGCCCGATCAGATGGACTTTCAAAATCGCCGGTCGTCCGCCCTCTTTGAGATTCTTTCAATGGGGGCATCCAGCCAGTCGGGTTCTTCCGATGCCGCTTCGGTAGTTCCGATCTCTGCGCCCGTGGCATTGAAATCGCGACACTTGGCGTAACTGCTCGCGGGCTCTCCTTTTCGTGCTGGGTGTCCTGCCGCCGGGGAGCGTTTCTTGCACGACAACACGAAGGCGCAGAATCCCTATTCTCACCCTGAGGTTGACTATTCGGTTAGATCCACGAACTTCGACAGGCGAGGCGCATCCAACACTCGGCGTCGTATGATGGTGCCGCCATATTTCTTCATTCGGAGTCACGTATGTCAGAGGTCGTGATCGTTTCGGCCGTTCGGACGCCAATCGGTAAATTTCAGGGATCTCTCCAGTCCTATACATCGCCTCAACTGGGCGCACTCGTCGTCCGCGAAGCGGTCAAGCGCGCCAAAGCAGATCCGGCAAAGGTCGACGAATGCATCATGGGCTGCGTGCTGCAGGCGGGCCTTGGCCAGAGCCCGGCACGCCAGACCGTTATTCGCGGTGGCCTGCCGCCTGAGGTCGGCGCGTTGACGGTCAACCAGGTTTGCGGTTCCGGACTCCGCGCTGTTTCCCTCGCGGCCCAGTCTATTCAGACCGGCGATGCCGAAGTTGTGGTCGCGGGCGGTATGGAGTCCATGACCAACGCACCCTATCTTCTGCAGCAGGCCCGATCCGGCTACCGCATGGGAAATGGCAACCTTGTCGACGCCATGATCAATGACGGCCTCTGGGACGTCTACAACCAGTTCCACATGGGCGCAGCCGCCGAGATGGTCGCAGAGAAGTACGGCATCAGCCGCGAAGAACAGGATGCGTTCGCTGCCGAATCCCATCGTCGTGCTGCCGTCGCAACTGCAGAGGGCCGCTTTCGTGCCCAGATCCTGTCTGTCGAAGTTCCCCCTGCAAAGAAGGGCGAAGCGCCGCGCGCTTTCGATACCGACGAAGGTATCCGACCGGATACCACCGTTGAGATCCTTGCCAAGCTGAAACCGGCATTCAAACAGGGTGGTACCGTGACAGCGGGCAATGCCCCGGGCGTGAGCGATGGCGCTGCGGCGCTCGTTGTAACCAGCGCCGAAAAGGCGAGGGAACTGGGCCAGACGCCGATGGTCGTCGTTCGCGCGCAGGCCTCGGCGAGCCGCGCGCCGGAGTGGTTCTCGCTGGCGCCGATCGATGCAGTTCGCAAGGTGGTTGCAAAAGCGGGCTGGACGCTCGACTCCGTAGATCTTTATGAACTGAACGAGGCATTCAGCGTGCAGGCCTTGGCCGTCATTCGTGATCTAGGTCTCGATCAAGCCAAAGTCAACGTGCACGGTGGAGCGGTGGCGCTGGGTCATCCCATCGGGGCCAGTGGTGCGGCGGTCTTGGTCAAGCTCGTGTACGCGATGGCTGATCGCGGAGCCAAGCGCGGCGTAGCCGCGCTCTGCCTGGGCGGTGGAAGCGCTGTGGCGCTGGCAGTGGAATTGCCCTGAGGTCGAGTTTCCCGAAGCGAGCCGGGCCGCGAAAAGGCCGCTCAAAGCTGTCCGATATCGGACAATCCCGCTCTTGACCGGTCACTTCAACTCCCATCCCATCAAAGCCTTACGTCCAGTAACTCGTTTGTTTGGAGTATCTAGCCCCTTGCCGCCTTTGGCATGGCAAGTGCTCCATTTCCGAGGTGATGGATATCGCACGGCCAGACATAAAGAAGCAAAAGCGGCGCCGCCTCATCATTTGGGCCGGCATTGGGGTAGTGGTTCTTACAGTTGCGGTGGTTCTGGTTTCCCGGCTCAAGCCGGCGGCTCCGGTTGTCGATGCATCGACCGTATGGCCCGACACCGTGAAGCGAGGAGACATGATTCGCCAGGTGCGCGGATCGACAGGCTTGCTGGTTCCGCGGGAAGACTCCATCGAGTTGATTCCGGCACTTACCGATGCCACCGTCATTCGCATCCGGGTCCTGCCCGGCACCATCGTCAAGTCCGACACGATCCTGATGGATTTGACGGCTCCTGAGGTCGAGCAGAAGTTGCTCGATGCCCAGCTTCAAGTCAAGGCAACTGAGGCCGACTACAAGGACAAACAGGCTCAGTTGTCAAGTACGCTGATGGACAAGAAGATCGCTGCAGCGCAGGTCAGCACTGACTACACGCAAGATCAGCTTCAGGCCAAGACCGACGAGCAGCTTCTTAAGCTCGGCGTCATCACCGGCATTGCCTACGAAAAGTCCAAGAACACTGCAGAGCAGCTTGCGCAACAGCACAAGCTCAGCCTGCAACAACTCGAGGTCAACGAGAAAAACATCGAGGTCCAGCTGGCCTCCGCGCAGACCAAGATCGAGCAGGCGAAGGCGCTCCTTGCTCTCTATCAAAAACAATCCGGCGCTCTGCAGGTTAAAGCCGGCATCGCTGGTGTTGTAGCGCCGCTCGCTACGCCGGTACAGGTTGGCCAGCACGTCCTCGCCGGAACTTCGGTTGCCGAAGTGATTCAGCAGGACAAGCTGAAGGCCGCCCTCCAGATCGCTGAGACACAGGCACGTGACATCCAGGTGGGCCAGCCCGCGTCGGTCGATACGCATAATGGCGTCATTCCTGGCCACGTCACCAGAATCGATCCGGCGGTTGTGAACGGAACGCGCACAGTTGACGTACAACTGGATGGGACTCTTCCACCGGGAGCCGTACCGAATTTGAGCGTGGACGGCACGATCGATCTAGAGAAGCTGCATGACGTTCTCAAGGTGGGTCGTCCGGCGCTGGGTAATGAGAACTCGACTTTGAGCCTTTTCAAGGAGTCGCCTGATCACAAGAGTGCTGTACGCGTTCAGGTGAAAGTCGGTCGCGCTTCTGTGAATGAGATACAGGTGCTCGAAGGATTGAATGAAGGCGACACCGTCATTCTTTCGGACATGTCGCGCTACGACAACGTCGATCGCATTCGTCTCGAGTAGCAAGGCGGCGAGCTAACGGGATTCGCGGAATCAAACGCAGCGATCAGATGCAAGATTTTCTGACCACTGTTCACTGTTCACTGATCACTGAACTCACGAGGGGGATTGGATGGCAAACGATAAGCTGATTGAAATTGAAGATCTCACTAAGGTCTTCTACACCGATGAAGTCGAGACTCACGCACTCTCCGGCATTCATCTCACCATATCGCGTGGAGAGTACGTGGCCATGTCGGGCCCCTCGGGCTGCGGCAAATCGACCCTGCTGTCCATTCTGGGACTGCTCGATACGCCCACTGGCGGCCGTTATCTGCTCAACAACAAGCCCGTTGAGAACCTGAGCTTCGGCGAACGCTCGCGCATTCGCAACCAGGAGATCGGCTTCATCTTCCAGAGTTTTAACCTGATCGGCGATCTCACCGTGGAAGAGAACGTGGAACTGCCGCTCACCTATCGTGCCGGGATGCCTTCAGCCGAACGCAAGAAGCGCGTCAAGGAAGCTCTGGAGCGCGTCAATATGGCGCACCGCATGCGGCACTATCCCGCACAGCTCTCCGGCGGTCAACAGCAGCGTGTGGCGGTGGCCCGCGCCCTCGCCGGATCTCCATCGATCCTGTTGGCCGATGAGCCTACTGGAAACCTCGACTCGAAGAATGGCGAAGCTGTCATGCATCTGCTTGCCGACCTGCACCGTGAAGGCTCGACCATCTGCATGGTGACGCACGATCCGCGCTTCGCCAAGCACGCCGAGCGTGAAGTGCACCTCTTCGACGGAAAGGTCGTCTCAGAAGACGAGTTGAAGAAGCTTACTGAAGAAGTGGAGGCTTAAGTGCTCGGCCAGGACTTGCGTTACGCGATACGCCAGTTGCGCATGTCGCCTGGCTTTACGATCACGGCGGTGCTCACGCTGGCGCTGGGCATTGGCGCGCTAACCACGGTTGCCACGTGGACCAACGCAGTCCTGTTCAATCCCTGGCCGCAGGTCAAGGATGCCCGCTCGCTCCGCTTCGTCTCCGCCACCGTTCTCGGCAGCAATGGATACTCAGTTCACTACGATCAAGTCCAGTTCCTGCGCCGGCAGTCGCGCTCGTTCAGTGATGCAGCGGCATTCGATTTCTCGCCGCTCAATCTTGCGCTGCCCGGCACCCAACCGCAAACCATCAACGGCGGGCTCGTCTCGTCCAATTACTTCCAACTCCTCAGGGTCAAGCCGGAGATAGGAACGTTCTTTCAGCCGAATGCAAATGATCGCAACTACGGCTCAATGGACGTGGTTGTCCTCTCTGACGGCTTGTGGCGCGACCGGTTCAACGCTGACCCCTCAGTTGCCGGTCGCACCATCTCCATCAACAAGCACCTCTTCACTGTCACTGGCGTGGCGCCGCGCGGTTTTGCCGGAATCTATGGTGGCCTCGCCGAAGACGCTTGGGTGCCACTCTCCGCGGATCGCGATCTCAATGCGGATGCGCTGCCAGATCCACTTGTGAATCAGGGTCTCCAGGCAGTCGTCCGTCTGCGTCCCGGAGTCACTGACCCAAGTGCCGAAGCGGAAATTCACACACTGGCTCGCTCCTTCGCGCAGTCCCAGCACAATGACCAATACAATAGTTGGGATTTGAACCTCTATAACTCCGCAGATTTCCAGCGCGGATTCTTCTCTGTCATCGGCGAACAGATTCCGGTCCTCTTCGGCGCATCGGGTTTGCTGATGCTCCTGGTCTGCATCAATATCGCTTCGCTGCTCGGCCAGCAAGCGGCTCGCCGCCGCCGCGAGGTTGCTATCCGCACTGCGCTCGGCGCCCGCCCCGGCCGAATCGCTCGCCAAGTCTTCATCGAAACTGGCCTGCTTGCCTTGGTTGGTGCGCTTGGTGGATGGGCGGCCAGCACAGCCATTTCACGCGCCCTTTATGCGCTCATGCCTGATTTTGGCGTTCCGCTGGCTTTCAATCTACGCAGCGACTGGCGGCTCATGGCATTTGTCGCGACCCTTGCGGTTGTTGTGACCCTCGTCTGCGGAATTTATCCCATCCGGCAGTCTCTCCGGGTCTCCCAGCGTGAAGCTTTGCACGAAGGAGCAACCGCCGTAGCAGGATCAACTCGCAAACGATACGGCCAGCGCATCCTCCTCGGTGTCCAGCTCGGAATCTGCTTCATCGTGCTGGCCTGCTGCGGCCTTCTCACACGCACCGCGCTGAATATCTTCAACCGTCCCACGGGATTCGATCGGACGAACACGCTTACTGCAACCGTCGATCTGTCGCGGGCCGGATACGACGGCGCTCGTGGTCGCCTCTTTCTGTCCAACCTGCTCGATCGTCTGCGCAATCTGCAGGGTGTGACTTCCGCAACAGTAACCACGCATCTGCCCATGGGTGACTGGGGATCCGGCAATACCCGCGACTTCAGTGTTCCCGGCCACGTTCCGGCAAAAGGTGAAGATAAATCGGTCGTTACCGATTTCGATGGTCCCAATTTTTTCCACACCGTGGGCATTCCCATCCAACAGGGACGCGACTTCACAACGGCGGATAACGACACTTCCACCAAAGTCGCCATCGTCAATTCTTCAATGGCCCAGCGCTATTGGCCCAAAGGCAACGCGCTCGGCAGCAACATCATCATCAACGAGGTTCCCCGCCAGATTGTCGGCATCGTGCCGGAGTTTGCCTATCACAGCCCTGGCAACACCGATCACGATCCGGTTGTCTTTCTGCCTTTGTTGCAGGGCAGATCGGGATACGGCTACGCCATTATCGCGATTCACTCGCGCACTGCGGCCACGGCGCATGTAACCCAGCTTCGCCAGGCCGTCGCGGCGCTGGATCCGCAGCTCCCGCTGGAGTCCGTTCGCACGCTGGAAGATGTTACAGGCCAACAATACATGATGTCGCGCGTTCCCGCGGAGCTCCTTGGCGTCTATGCCATCTGCAGTCTGCTGGTCGCCATGATGGGGCTCTATGCCGTGATGGCCTACTCCGTGCTCGAACGCAATCGCGAGTTTGCCGTTCGCATGGCGCTTGGATCCTCGCGCAGCGGCATTTTTCGCCTGGTTCTACAGGGAACGACGAGCGTTGTTCTGGTTGGCCTGGTCATAGGCGGGCTCGGCTCCATGGCGGGCGTGCGCCTGCTTCGCTCCATGCTGTTCAATGTCGCACCGTTCGACCCGATCAGTTTCTCTCTCGCGGCAATCCTCCTGGTGCTGACCGTCGTAGTTTCCGGTATAACGCCCGCACGTCGCGCCGCCACAATTGAGCCAATGCAGGCGCTCAGAAACGAGTAGTCCCGGTTTTTCTTCGAGGAGTTGCGATGAATCATCTGTGGCGTGATGTCCGTCTTGCACTTCGCCAACTGCGCAAAGCGCCAATTGTTGCGCTTACGGCAGTGTTGACATTGGCTTTCGGAATCGGCGCGACCACGGCAATCTTCTCCATTGTTGAAGGCGTGCTGCTGCGCCCGCTTCCCTTTGCGAATCCAGACAGGTTGGTTGTCTTCGGTGATGTGCTCGAAGGGTCCGATCCCGGTGGCCCGTCTGTTCCCGCACCTGAAGTCGTCACCTATACGCACGAGACGCACGGATTCACCAGCGTCGGCGGATACCAGCAGACAGGCTACGAACTCTCCGGAGCCGGCGAGCCCGCACAGATCAACGCCTCCCGTCTGAGCGCAGGAGTGTTCCAGACGCTTAGTATCTCGCCTGTCATGGGGCGCGTGTTCACACAACAGGAAGATGTGGGACATGAGCAGGTCGCGGTTATCAGCTATAAGACCTGGCGAACCCGATTCCATGGCAACCCCAGCATTCTCGAAACGAAGATACTTCTCGATCGCAAACCTTACGAGATCATCGGCGTGATGCCGCGCGACTTTGAGTTCCCCCTGGTTCCTGGGCAGTTGAATCGCAGTGAGCTGTGGGTTCCCTTGAGCTTTACGCAGGGCGAACTTGTGAATGGAGTGGGCAACTGGGGCTTCGCCATGGTTGGCCGTCTCAAGCCGGGCTACTCTCCAGCCCAGGCGCAGCAGGATGCGGAACTCGTCGCCAAACAGATAGAGAGCAACTTTCCTGCTGCGATGAAGGGTGTGCGGATTCACGCCAGTGTGCAGAAACTGGACGAGAACACTGTCTCGCAGGCGCGTCCATTGGTTCGCACGCTGTTCTTCGCTGTAATGGTGGTGCTGTTCATTGCATGCGCGAACCTTGCCGGCCTATTGCTGGTTCGCATTATACGCCGCCGCCGCGAAATCTCCATGCGTCTGGCCCTTGGAGCAAGCGGAGCCGCTGTTATTCGCCAGAGCCTAATTGAGACGCTTACTCTTTCCATAGCCGGCGGAATCCTGGGCCTGATCCTCGCCGCGATAGCAATACGCGTTGGCATCAGTTTCCTTCCTGAAACCCTTCCACGCATCGGTTCCATAGCTCTGGATTGGATGGTGATCGGGTTTGCGCTATTGCTCGCCATGATGACTGGCTTGCTGTGCGGTCTGATTCCGGCGTCGGCTGCGGCTCGAACTAGCATCAGCGAGTCGCTCAAGGAGGGTGACCGCACCGGTTCGACGGGCGGTGTTCATGCACGCCTCCGTTCCATTCTCGTGGTTGGCGAACTCGCGGTTGCTCTTGTGCTTCTTTGCGGAGCGGGTCTTTTGCTGCGTAGTTTCGAGAAATTGCGCAAAGTCAATCTTGGTTTCCGCACCGACCATTCGCTCGCCGCTTCCTATAGCCTGCCGCACGAGCAGTACTCAACGCAGGTCGCGGTAGACAGTTTCAATACCGCGCTCCTCGCGAAACTTCAACAGTTGCCCGGCGTGCAGGCAGCGGGAATTACGGGCTCGCTGCCGGGGGTGGGGATCAACAGTAACACCGGGTTCGTTGCCGAAGGCTATGTCTCGCCGAAAGGCGCACAACTCACGCTGGGATGGCCGGCGCAGGTTTTCGGAGATTATTTCGCCGCTGCCGGTATTCCGCTGCTGCGCGGTCGGACCTTCACACCCGCCGACGGCGCTAATGCGCCTCTTGTCGTGATCGTGAACCGCACGCTCGCGGAACACTATTGGCCGGGGAAGGACCCGATTGGCAAGCGAATCCACATCGGTGTTGCTGATACGCCCTTGCCCTGGATGACCGTGGTCGGAGAGATCGGCGACGTGAAGCAGGGAACCGTCGAAGACGCAACCCGGGCTCAGTTTTACCAACCAATCGCGCAGTTTAAGGAGACCCTCGGCCGGTTTGCCACGCCCGAGATGCTGAACGGCACTTCCAATTTCATCCTCGTTCGCGGCCAAATGCAGCCTGAGCAGATGGCCGACTCGGTGCGCGCTGTTGTGCGATCCATCGATCCGCAGCTTCCGCTCACGCAGGTTGAATCGTTCGATCGCGTGGTTTCGGAAACCGAAGCGCCGCGCCGATTTAACACGGCGCTTATCTCCAGCTGTGCGGCAGCCGCGGTTCTGCTGGCTCTGCTCGGCATTTACAGCGTGATTGCATTCACCGTTGCAATGCGGACGCAGGAGATGGCGATCCGCCTCGCACTCGGATCGAATCGTTCCGGTGTTTTGAAATTGGTGCTGGCCTCGGCCTCAAAACTAGGTCTGATCGGATGCGGCATTGGGGTAATCGCCGCAGTGTTTGCCACTCGTCTCATGAGTTCGTTGCTCTTCCAGGTCGATCCGCTCGATCCGGGTGTGATGATTCTCGCTGCCATTTGCATCTTTGTGCTCGCCATTTTTGCGTCTGTCGTTCCCGCCGTTCGCGCGGCGTCGATTGATCCCATGCAGGCGTTAAGAACCGAATAGTACGGAGTTCGATCCAAACCTTGAATCGCTTCGGAGTTGAATTATAGTGAGTCGTATCCTCAACAACACGCTGCAGGATCTCCGCTACGCGCTGCGCCAGTTGCGCAAATCGCCGGGATTTACCCTTACTGCGATCATTACGCTGGCTCTCGGCATCGGAGCCAATACCGCGATTTTCACCCTGGTGCAGGGAATTCTGCTGCGCCGTCTTCCCGTCAGCGATCCGAAACAGCTCTATCGCATCGGTGACACCGACAACTGCTGCGTCAATGGCGGCTTCGTCAGCGACAACGGCGACTTTGATATCTTCTCCTACGATCTCTTTCTGCACTTGAAAAGATCGGCTCCGGAATTCGAACAGCTCTCCGGTGTTATGGCTGGCAATTGGCAGTGGAGCGTCCGTCACGGCAATACGCTCTCGAAGGAACTGCATGGCGAATTTGTCACCGGCAATTTCTTCTCGATGTTTGGCATCGGTCCTTACTTGGGCCGTGTCTTCGGCGAGTCCGACGATACACCCTCAGCGCCGCCGGTAGTGGTTCTCAGCTATCGCACGTGGCAATCTGAGTTCGCCGGCGATCCGTCGCTTGTCGGCTCCACAATTTCGATCCAGACAAAGCCGTTTACCGTCGTGGGAATTGCTCCTCCCGGCTTCTTCGGCGACCGGGTAACCGACATTCCTGCCGATATGTGGATGCCGATCAACATGGAACCATATGCGCGCGACAACAGTTCCATCCTCACGCATCAGGATTCGAACTGGCTCTATGCTATCGGGCGCGTACGCCCCGGCACTAACATCGGGACGCTCCAGGCCAGACTTTCGCAGGCTCTGCGCGACTGGCTTTCGACGCGGCCCGTTTATACCGATAACGGCGGCTCGACGATCATCCCGAAGCAGCACGTCGTGATCGTTCCAGCTGGCGGCGGCATACAGAGCCTCCAACAGGAAGCAGGGCTCGGGCTCAAGCTGCTGATGGTGCTCTCCTCATTTGTGCTGCTCATTGCCTGTGCCAACATCGCGAATCTATTGCTGGCGCGCGGCACCGCACGTCGCGCAGATATCGCGGTGCGCATGGCTATGGGCGCCGGTCGATCGCGGGTTATCGGCCAGATCATTACCGAGAGCGTGCTTCTGAGCTGTATCGGCGGAATCGCCGGTCTTGCCGTGGCATATGCAGGCACGCGGGTGATCTTGAATGCTGCCTTTCCTGAAGCGCGCAACATGCCGATCAATGCAAGTCCCTCGCTCCTCGTGCTCGGTTTTGCATTTCTCATCTCGCTGATCACCGGAATCCTGTTCGGAATCGCTCCGGCATGGCTCTCATCCCACGCGCAGCCGGCTGAAGTACTGCGCGGATCAAACCGCTCCATTCGCGATCGTGCCTCTCTGCCTCAGATGGTGCTTGTCATCGTGCAGGCCGCCATGTCCCTCGTCCTGATCGCAGGAGCCATTCTGCTGACGCGTTCACTCGGAAATCTCGAACACCAGGACTTCGGAATCGCAACGAACAATCGCTATGTGCTGCACTTCGATCCCTCCGGAGCGGGCTACACCGCCGAACGTGCGTCCGGGCTCTACCGGCAACTCGAAGAGCGATTCACCGCCTTGCCCGGCGTGAAGAACATCGGCATGGCGCTCTACAGTCCGCTCGAAGGCGACAATTGGGGTGAGTGCGTCATCCAGCAGGGGCACGGCGCGCCTGGCCCGAATGAACACTGTGGATCGACATGGGATCGCGTCAGCCCCGGTTTTCTTCAATCGATGGGCGTCCCCATCGTTCGAGGCCGCGATCTTTCGATCAGCGACACTGCGAGTTCCCCGTATGTGGCCGTCGTGAATGAGACCTTCGTCAAGAAGTTCTTCCCCAAGCAGGATCCGGTAGGTAAGCACTTTGGCATCGACTTCCCACAGTACTCCGGCACCTTCGAGATCGTCGGCGTCTTTCGTGACTTCAAAATGAACAATCCCCGTGATCCGGTGCGCGCGGTCTTCCTTCGTCCGCTCGCGCAGGTGTACACCGGCTATAAAGAACCTCCACTGATCACCGGTGAAACACAATCGATGCTGATCAATTCGATGGTGATCAACTTCAAAATTCCGCAGTCCAATGCCGAGCAACTGATTCGCCGCACCCTGGCGGACGTCGATCCCAACCTCACCATCATGGATCTGCGTTCCCTCGATGCACAGGTGGCCGGCAACTTCAACCAGGACCGGCTCATTGCGCAGCTTACAAGTCTATTCGGCGTCCTTGCGCTGATTATCGCGTCCGTCGGTCTCTACGGCGTTATGTCTTACTTCGTTGCCCGCCGTACCAGCGAGATTGGAATCCGCATGGCACTTGGTGCGAGCCGAACCAGCGTCCTGGCGATGGTCTTTCGCAGTGCGCTCTTCCAGGTGGTCCTTGGACTTGCGCTTGGCATACCAGCGGCCCTTTTTGCCGGCCACCTTATGGCGAGCCAGCTTTATGGTGTGGGCGCCTACGATGCAGCTTCGCTCACCGTTGCCACACTCGTGCTTGCCCTGTGCGCGGCCATCGCCGTATTTGTGCCGGCGCGCCGGGCCGCCACCGTCGAACCCATGCGCGCTTTGCGAATTGAGTAGCAGAAAGGAGACCGGGAACTTGAACAAGCTGGCGCAGGATCTGCGATACGCATTTCGCCAATTGCGGCGGGCGCCCGGTTTTGCTTTCACCGTGGTATTCACACTTGCGCTCGGCATCGGTGCCAGTTCAGCCATCTTCTGCCTCATCGACAATCTCTGGCTCCATCCGCTCCGTGTTCCGCATCCAGGCGAATTGGTCCGCGTTTTCGCCACCACGAAGCAATCGCCCATTGAAGAGGAAGGGGTAGATACCTACTTCACCTGGTCCGAATATCAGACGATCGCCGCTCGCACCACGGCGCTGAAAACGTCGGTTGCGCTTGGCCGCCGCGGTAGCCTCATGGTGCGCCCCGATGGGACGTCGGTTCTGTTGCTCACCAATGTCGTCTCAAGCAATTTCTTCGAGGGACTCGGTGTTCATCCGCTCCTTGGCCGCGTTTATACGTCGTCTGACGCTGCGCAACTGCGCACGCATCCGGCCGTCCTTCTCGGCTACGGTTTCTGGCAACGTGAGTTCGGGGGTGACCCGCGCGTCGTGGGTCGCCAGATATCGATTTTGCGTGGCAAAGACCATCGGACGCAGGTAGACATCTGGGGTGTACTGCCCCCTTCATTTCGCGAGATCGATAACGGAATGGACCGCGACCTCTGGATGTCCGCCGAAACCTGGGCCGCGGTCGCGCAACCTGACGAACTGACTTCCCGCGAATTTCGCTGGTTCAAAGTGCTTGGCCGCCTCGCACCCGGCGCCACGGTCGCGCAGGTGAACCAGCAGGTTTCGGCGACGGCGAAGGCACTTGAACTAGCCGATCCCCAGGCCAACCGCGGACGTGGCGCCCGTGCCGTCGGTGACTTTTCTTATCGCATGGATCGCGCCGGAACCACCGGCTTGGTGCTCTTCGCCATTGTCGGTTGTGTCGTCCTGCTTGGGACCGGCAACGTTGCGCAGATCATGTTCGCGCGGGCATTGAGTCGTGCGCCCGAAGTCGCATTTCGCCTCTCTCTCGGCGCGAGCCGGCCAGTCATTGTCCGGCAATTGTTGGTCGAGAATCTGCTGCTGGGTCTCTTCGGATTGGGTTCGGGAATTGCCCTTGCAGCAGTGATCGCCGCATTGCTTCCGCGCCTGATGGTCAGCGAACCAGCAATGCTGATCGCGATCGATTCCGGCCAGATGAATTTCCAGCTTGACTGGAGAGTGTTCCTCTTCGCAACAGGCCTTGCATTCGTTACGATGCTGCTGCTCGCGTTCGTGCCGCTGACACAGGCGGCAAGAGCGGAATTGATACCGGTCCTTCAGTCGGCATCGACCACTCGTACAGAATCCAGGGCTCCCATGATGCGGCGCGCCGCCGTCTGGATCCAGATCGCCGTCTCATTCGCTCTGCTTATCTCGACAAGTGTCCTGGTGCGCAGCTTCATCAATACGCGCATCCAATCCATCGGTCTCACGCGCGATCAGGTTCTTCTCGCCTGGACGCAGGAACCTGACGCTCCCATGCGCGATGAAGTCGTGCAGCGCATGAAAGCGATGCCCGGTGTCGATCGCGTTGCGTACGCCGTCCGGGCCCCCCTCAGCCTCTCCGAGGGAGGCATAGCGGTAAAGGCTCTGCTGCCGAGTCATCCCGAAATCCACGATCCCGTCGAGATCAAGTACAACGCGGTGAGCCCGGGATTCCTCGATCTCGTCGGAACCCGCATTCTGCGCGGTCGCGGCTTTGTTCCAGCGGACGACAAGCCAGGGCCTGCTGTGGTTCTCATCGACCATGCCATGGCGCAGAAATACTGGCCGGGCCAGGACCCAATCGGACAAGTTGTCGAGCTCGTCGGGTTCAACACCGGGCCCGAATCGAAACTGGAGGCTCGCATCATCGGGGTCACCGAAGACGCCCCGATCAACCAGATTGGCGAAATTTCCGAACCGTATATCTACATGCCATTCCATCTCTCGCAGATGGGTGAGATCACGTTCGCATTGGCGACCAAACAGAATGCGATGAGCCTTGGGCAGGCGGTACGTCAGGTACTCATTCACGTCCACCCTCTGCTCGATCCGATGATGGTCACATCGCTGCCCGAACTTATTCGTTTCTCTGCCGGCAATTACCAGATGATGGCCGAATGGGTGACAGCTCTCGGATTCGTTGGCCTTGCGCTCACCGTTGTCGGTCTCTACGGATTCCTGGTCTTCCGCGTGAACCAGCGCCGTCGCGAAATTGGCATCCGAATGGCGCTCGGCGCATCTCGTGAAAGTGCCGTATTTCTGATTCTGCGCGATACCGCGAGAATGGTGGGCATCGGACTGGTGCTCGGTGCTGTCCTCGCTATCGTCTCCACACGCTTCGAATCATCGGTGCTCTTCGGCGTGCGCCCGCTTGATCCCTTATCCGTCGCGCTCGCCATAGTAGTGCTCTCATTTGCAATTGCTGTCGCGGCGTGGATCCCCGCGCGCCGCGCAGCTTCTGTTGATCCCATGCAGGCCCTGCGTACTGAATAAGGAGAGAGGTCCAAATGAATTCGCTGATGCAGGACGTTCGATATGCACTACGGCAGCTCCGCAAGTCGCCAGGCTTCGCACTTACCGTTATCGCGACACTGGCCCTCGGCATCGGCGCCAATGCGGCCGTGTTTACAATGTTTGACCAGGTCCTGCTGCGGATGCTCCCGGTGCGGGCACCGCATGAACTCGTTCGCTTCGAGTGGTCCGGTGGCTTCTCCGGCTCCATGAGCAGCTTTGGCGGCAATTCCGACAATTACTTTTCCTACCCGGCATACAAAGAACTGCGCGATCAAAACCAAGTCTTCACAGGCGTCCTTGCGGCTGATAAGGCCGGTGTCGGCATCTCCTGGCACAACCAGGCCGAAAGCGACGATGCAGAAGTCGTATCGGGAAACTACTTCCAGGTGCTGGGTCTTCACCCCGCACTCGGTCGCCTGTTCACGCAGCAGGACGATACACAGAAAAATGCGAATCCAGTTACGGTTCTGAGCTATAACTTCTGGCGGACGCATCTTGGCTCGGCACCCGACGTTGTTGGACAGACCATCCTCCTGAACGGGCATCCCTTCACAATCCTCGGCGTTGCACCAGCAAACTTCGACTCTGCGATCGGCGGTTACAAGCCCAACGTATTCATCCCGGTCAGTATGGTGGCTGTCGCCATCCCATGGCGTGCGCAACTGGATGATCTGAACAACCACCAGTCCTCGTTCCTCACCCTCGTGGCACGTCTCAAGCCCGGCATCGCACCGCAGGCAGCCGAGGCCAGCCTTCAGCCGCTATGGCATTCGCTCCGTGCTTACGAACTCACGCTCTATAAAAACCACTCAGAGCGATTCAGGCATAGCTTCCTGGATGTTTCGCGGATCAAGGTGCTCGATGACTCACGCGGCTTCAATCCTGATCGGCTGCAATTGCAAAAGCCTCTCGTAATTCTCATGAGCATGGCCGGCCTCCTTGTGCTGCTCTGTGCGGTCAATGTCGCGACGCTTCTTCTGCTTCGTGCCGCGAACCGCGCACGCGAAATGTCGATGCGCTACGCATTGGGTGCGCGTCGCGGACGGATCATTTCGCAACTGATGATTGAGGGCGGAACTCTAGGCCTGCTCGGCGCACTGGCCGGTCTGTTCCTCGCCCCGGTAGTGGCTCGAACGCTCGTCCGCATCATTACAAATTCCGATCCAGGAGCAGAGCCGTATTCAGCCTCTGTCGACACACGTGTGTTGCTGTTCACTCTAGGCATTTCGTTCGCTGCCACACTTTTCTTCTCGATTGCGCCGGTCTTTCATTTTCTTCGCCCCGATCTTGCCAATTCACTGCGGCAGAACGCGGGCACCCTCTCAAAGGATTCCCAGCGCTTCCGCAAGCTCGCCGTCGGTGCGCAGATTGCACTCAGTGTCCTGCTTCTCGGGGCTGCGGGGCTGTTTGTCCGCACGCTCAACAACCTTCGTCACGAGCAGGTCGGCTTCCGAACTGACAATCTCATCCAATTTCAGCTTAGTCCCAGTGATTCCGGCTATGGCGAAGATCGCACCGTCGCCATCGTAAACAGCGCCATCGACGCTCTCAGCAGGATTCCTGGAGTTCTCTCCGTTGCCGGGAACAATGACCCGGAACTCGTCGGGGACAATGAAACCTCCAACTACTCGATTCAAGGGTACAAGGCAGCAGAAGACGAGCACATGAATTTCGAAGAGCCGCGCATCACGCCGGGTTACTTCGCTACCATAAGACAGCCGATTCTCGCCGGCCGCGAATTTACGCAGGCCGACACCATGGGTCAGCCCAAAGTTGCCGTCGTAAACATGGCTTTCGTCAAGCGATTCTTCGGAACGCCACAGAACGCAATAGGACGCCAACTCGCCTTTGGAGCCGGCAACGACATCAAGTACGACATCACCGTCGTTGGCGTTGTCGGAGACATCAAGCATACCGACCTGCGCACATCACTAGGCCCGGCCGTTTACCAGCCATGGCTCCAGCAGAAACACCCGACAGGCCTCATGATTTATCTGCGCACCGCGGCGCAACCCGAAACTGTCGAGTCGGCGATCCGTCAGACCATGCATCAACTCGATTCTTCGCTGGTGGTCGATGACCTCCGCACAATGGAGTCACAGATCGACCACAGCGCCTCCGAGGAGCGCGCGCTGGCCTTTCTTGCAATCGGATTCGCCTCACTCGCGCTCATACTCGCTGCTGTTGGACTCTACGGAGTGCTTGCCTACTCCACTGAGCAACGCACCCGTGAAATCGGAGTCCGCCTTGCGCTGGGGTCGCCGCGATCTGTCATCGTGATGCTCATCGTCAGAGAAATGGCACTCATTGCCAGCATTGCTGCCGCGATTGCTCTTCCTGCGATCGTCGCGTTGGCGAAACTTTTTCAATCGCAGTTGTTTGGCATCACTACGTTTGATCCACTCACGCTCTCTGTCGCCGTAATTCTGACCACAATCATGCTCTCACTCGCGGCGGCATTGCCGGCCCGCCGCGCCGCAGCCGTCGAACCCATGCAGGCATTGAGAACAGAGTAGAAAACAGCTATTCGACAGTAAGGCTAAGGGACGAAAGGAGGTTACCGATGACGCCGCAAAACATTCATTACGCGCTGCGCATGCTGCGTAAGAATCCGGGTCTTACTGCGACGGTGGTCTTTACCCTCGCTCTCGGCATTGGCGCCACCACCGCGATTTACACGGTGGTTTACGCAACTCTCATCGCTCCCATGCCATACCCCAATCCCAACCAGCTAGTCATGGTCTGGTCTAAAATTCAGGGCTTCCGTAACGGCGTATCTGCCGGAGACTTTCTTGATTGGCAGGAACAGAGCAAGTCGTTCCAGGCGCTGAAGGCGTTCACTGGGACCAGCTTCAACCTTGGTGGCAAGCAAGAGCCCGAAATGGTTCAGGCCCAGATGTCCACGGTGGGCATGTACACCATGCTTGGCAACCGCTTCGCTATGGGTCGCGACTTCCTTCCGGAAGAAGGCGTGGAAGGCAGGGACCACGTCGCCATTCTGATGAACAGGATGTGGAGAAAGCTCGGAGCTGATCCGAACATCATTGGCAAGCAACTCATGCTCGATCAGAAGCCCTACACGGTTGTCGGCGTGCTCGCAGCCGGCCAGGCTGATAGGCTCCCTGCGCAAATGGTTGTCCCTCTAGTCTTCACTCCGGAACAGAAGAATCACGACTTTCACTGGATCCTGGTGATGGGCCGTCTCAAGCCGGATGTGACCATGAAGCAGGCCCAGGCCGATATGGATGCGGTTACAACGCACATCGCGCAAGCCAATCCCCGTTCGAACAAGGGCTGGGGCGCGCGCGTCGATCCATTGCAGAACGATTTCCTCGGCGACGAAGTCAAGCTTACCCTCTGGCTGCTTCTCGGCGCTGTTGGCTGTGTCCTGCTTATCGCGTGCGTCAATGTGGCCAACCTTCTGCTTGCAAAGGGTACATCGCGCCAGCGCGAGATCGCGGTCCGCTCCGCCCTGGGCGCCACGCGCCGTGGCGTTTTTGTGCAGTTCGTGACTGAGAGTCTCGTCCTCGCATGTATCGGAGGAGTCGTCGGCGTCGGCCTCGGCCTCGCGATGCTGCGCGGATTCATTGCAGTAATGCCGCGCGATGCTCTGCCCAGCGAGGCCGAACTCTCGCTGAACCTGCCGGTCCTCTTTGTCGCGCTCGCAGCAACTACGCTCGCTGGATTGTTCTTCGGCTGTGCGCCCGCCTGGTATGCCTCCCGTCTCGATCCCTCGGAAACCCTGAAAGAGGGCGTCCGCTCCGGTTCAAGCAAGGTACGTCATCGTCTCCGCCAGGCACTTGTGGTCGGCGAGTTCACGCTGGCCTTGACATTGCTCGCCGGAGCAGGCCTCGCCATCCACAGTTTCTGGAATTTGAATCACGTCGATCTCGGCGTTCGCACCGAACACACCCTGACGTTCGGTTTGCCGATGAACAAAGGTATGGACATGAAGTCCGATCAGATCATTGCTTACTATGAGCAGATCGTTCGTAGCATCGAATCCGCTGCTGGCGTTGAAAGCGCCTCCCTTGGTACCGCCCTGCCGCTCCAGGGAGCGGGCTTCGGAATGCCTTTCACGATTGCAGGTCAGCCGGACTTCAGCGATCCCTCGCAGCGACCCTCCGCCGGATTTGGCATGGTGACGCCTGATTACTTCAAGACCTTCGGCATTCGCCTCGTCAAGGGCCGATCGTTTACTGAAGACGATAATGCCGCCAGCCTCAAGGTCGCTGTGATCAACGAACAACTTGTTCGGCACTACTTCCCGAACAAGAACCCGATCGGACAGATCCTGAACGTTGAGCAGATCATTCCCGGCGTCCAAAAGCTCGGACCTTATCAGTCATGGCAGATCGTCGGCGTTTACCACGATGTGCGCGGCGGTTCCTTCCAGAGGCAGCGCGAAGAGATCCTCGTCCCCTTCTATCAAAGCCCATGGGTTGACGTTGCCGTTGGTGTGCGCACCGCGGGCGATCCCGCAGCCATGACCAAAACCGTTGCTGCCGCCATCCATTCCGTTGACCCGACACTCGCTCTTTCCGATATTCGGACCCTCGATCAGATTCGCGATGAAGATCTCTCGGGAGACCGTTTTTCCCTTTTGCTGTATGCGAGCTTTGCGGTCATAGCCCTGGCGCTTGCTGCGATCGGAATCTATGGCGTGATGGCGTTCACAGTTGGTGAACGCTCGCATGAGATCGGTATCCGCATGGCTCTCGGAGCGACGAAGGAGCGTATCGTGCGCCTGATCCTGCGTGAAGGTCTACTACTTGCCCTTGGCGGTCTTGGGCTCGGACTAATCGGAGCCTACTTTGTCGGCCGGGCCATGCGCAGCACTCTGTTTGGAGTGGGCTCCATTGACCTTTCCGCGTTTTGCGCCGTCGGAGCCATTCTGCTTACATCGGCTCTGGTGGCATGTTATTTCCCAGCGCGCCGCGCTGCAGCTGTCGAGCCGATGAAGGCTCTGCGCATTGAGTAGGCGAAGAGAGGAGCGAGATGTTGCGATCGATGATCCAGGACGTACGGTATGCAGGTCGCCAGTGGCGCCGCGCGCCGGGCTTTAGCGCCACTGTCGTCGTCGTCCTTTCGCTTGGCTTGGGCGCTAACATCGCCATCTTCACACTGCTCAATGGAATTCTCCTGCGCCCGCTGTCGTATGCCCACCCCGATCGCATCATGGCCGTCGAACTCAGCGGTCCTTTGCCCTACTACAGGTTTAGCTACGCCAATATGATTCAACTGCGTGATGCAGCAGGGCCGCAGTTGAAGATGGGCGCAGTCTTTGCGGAGGATTCAATGTCCGGTGTGAGCGTTGTCGGCCCCGGCGGACGATATCAACTGAATCATACCGCTGTGACTTCCGGGTTCTTCGATATGCTCGGCGTTCAGCCGATTCTGGGCCGCATATTTCGCGACGAAGAGAGCGAACCCGGGCGCAACCAGGTGTTACTCATCGGTGAAGACGTTTGGCGAAGTCTCTTCCTTTCTGATCCCAATGTTATCGGCAAGACGACCGTCATTCACCGCAAAACCTACACAATCATCGGCGTCCTGCCAAGGACCTTTTCCTTCTGGTACATCGACAAGATGGGAATCTGGTCACCAGCAGGCATTACTTCCGCCAACCTCTCGGCAACGTCTGGAAAGGCCTACAAAGGAGGGTGGATGTACGCACGCCTTCCTGATGGCGTATCAGCACAGCAGTTGGCTGCGAATCTCAGCCGCACGCAGGCCATCATCGCCAAAAAGATTCCAAACGATCAGTTGCCGACAGCCATCAAGGTTACCCCGTACCGCGATACTTTGATCAAGGATGCCCGCAAGCCGCTGTGGCTCATTTACTCCGTCGTCATCGGCATTTGGGCGTTGGCCTGCCTCAACGTCACCAGTATGATGCTTGCTCGTGCCGTTTCGCGAACGCGCGAGCAGGCTGTCCGCGCTGCCCTCGGCGCACGCCACAGCCGCCTCCTCCAGCAGACCATCATCGAAAGCACTATGCTTAGCGCCCTGGGTGCCGTGATCGGCATGCTTCTCGGTCAGTCGATGATCAAACTCATGTGGCGACAGATCGAGCGCCACCTTCCGCTCACCAGGTCGGTCCAAGTCGACTGGAATGTCGTCGCCTGTCTTATCGGTCTCACTCTGCTCACCGCCGCTATAACCGGCATTGTTCCCGCTCTTCGTGTCGTGCGCCACGACGTGCGCGAAAGCCTGAACGGCGTCACTGCCACTTCTTCTGCAAGTGCCAATCGGACCCGCGAACTGCTCGTCATTTGCCAACTCGCTCTCACCCTTGTATTCCTGGTCGGGGCAGGCCTCTTCCTTCGCACAATTCACGCTTTGCGTCAGGTCCCGCTTGGCTTCACACAGCAGAATGTGCTGTCCGGCGGCGTTATTCTCAGCGGCAGGTGGAACGACCACGACGATGAAGATTCAAAAAATCAGCCGAGCGTCGTAACCACTTCGTATCTTCCCCTTCTCGAACGTCTTCGTTCCATCCCGGGCGTGACGGTAGCGGCGCTCAGTTCGGTGCTTCCGCTCCGCTCAGAGATGACGGTTGGCATCATTACCTCTCTCGACCACAAGAGTGTGCCGGAAGATAAGCAGCCGGAAGGCGATGGCCGGATCGCCTCCCCCGGACTCGTCGATGCCCTCGGCATTCCCATGGTGCGCGGGCGCTTCTTCACGGACGATGACACTGGCACCTCACCCCCTGTTGCCGTCATCAACAAGGCTTTCGCGGACAAATACCTGCTGGGCCAGGATCCCATCGGCCATACGCTCTCCATGGCGAAGACGGGACGATTTGCCGATATCCGCATCGTGGGCGAAATTGCCGATTTGAAGCAATTGAAGGTCAACGAAGCCACAAAACCGGAGATCTATTTCTGCCTCGCGCAAACTGAACCCGGCACCCCTCTCTATGGCATCGCGACTGCCTTCATCCAGGTCGCGATCCGCGCTGCCGTCCCTGCAGACACACTGCGCGCGCAGTTCGACAAGGTGCTCCACGAGGTTGCCCCCGACGCAACCACGACCGATGTAAAAACGATTCATCAGGCTGTCGAGGATTCCTTTGGAAGCCAGACGCTCATCGCCCGCCTGCTTGAAGCCTTCGCTGCAATGGCTCTTATGATCGCCTCGGTCGGGCTCTACGGCCTGCTCTCCTTCGCCGTCGCACAGCGCACACGCGAGATCGGCATTCGCATGGCCCTCGGCGCTCAACAAACCAACATTCTCACTCTCGTGCTTCGTCGCGCCCTGTCGCTCGTTGCGGCTGGTCTTCTGCTCGGTGTCACGCTTGCATGGTTCGCCGCCCAGTTCGCAGGCAGCTACATCTATGGCGTTGGCGCCCACGACGCCCTGACATTCATCGCGGTCGCAGTTGTACTGGCGGCCTCATCGTTTTTCGCCGCATGGCTGCCTGCCCGCCGCGCCGCCGCGGTTGATCCCATTCTTGCTTTGAGATCGGAGTAAACAACATCATGATTGACCTAAAGAACGTCGAACGTAGCTATAAAACAGGCCACACCGAAACATGGGTCCTGCGCCGCATCAACCTCACCATTCGCGAGGGTGAGTTCGTCACGATCATGGGACCGTCGGGAGCAGGGAAGTCATCGCTCCTGAATGTCCTCGCTCTTCTCGATGACAGCTGGACCGGCGAGTACTGGTTCGCTTCCACGCCCGTGCACTCGCTCAATCGCAAGCAGCGCGCGGATCTCGCCCGTCAGCGCATCGGCATGGTGTTTCAGAGTTATCACCTCCTCGATGATCTCACGGTGGCGGAGAACATCGATCTGCCGCTCTCGTACAAGAACCTGCCCTCGAAGGACCGCGCCGGCATGGTCGCCGACATCCTCGACAGGTTTCAGATCGTCGCCAAGAAGGACTTGTTCCCGAACCAGCTCTCTGGCGGCCAGCAGCAACTCGTCGGTATCGCTCGCGCCGTCGTTCACGCGCCCTCACTGCTCCTGGCCGACGAGCCCACCGGCAACCTGCATTCCACGCAGGCCCGCGAAATCATGGACCTCTTCGTCGAACTGAATCGTGCGGGCACCACGATCGTTCAGGTCACCCACTCAGAAGTGAATGCCAACTATTCCAAGCGAATTATCGAACTGCGCGACGGCTGGATGACGCGCGATGAAAACCTGCAGCAGACCACTCCTTCGGAGGTCGGCGCACAGTGAAGACTCCACAGGTGAAAGCATTGAAAAACACTCCGGGCACCTCCATTGGCACTCGTATCCTTGCAGGTGCGGCTATCCTCCTGCTCAACGTCAACATGGCATTTGCGGTTGAGGCTGATTCGAACACTCCACAACAAAACGCTGCGCAAGCGACCGCAACCGTGCAGACGCCGCATCAGCAGGTTCCATTCAACGAGATGCTGCACCACTCGTATAACCCCTTCGACGCGTA
>Ga0335080_10000633_pt1 | contig 32930 bp, 33 predicted proteins | sample Lox_Sample_34_FD_206720 | JGI IMG/M metagenome (GOLD analysis project Ga0335080, IMG submission 206720) | Soil microbial communities from Loxahatchee National Wildlife Refuge, Florida, United States - Lox_Sample_3.4 | ecosystem: Environmental > Terrestrial > Soil > Wetlands | place: USA... | reverse complement strand
GCCTGACGGAGAAGTGCGCGATCGAGCGCCGCTCGTATCCGCCGGGCGAGCACGGCCGCGGCCGCATCAAGCAGAGCGAGTACCTGACGCAGCTGCGCGAGAAGCAGAAGGCGCGCCGCTTCTACGGTCTGCTCGAGAAGCAGTTCCGCACGTACTACGAGAAGGCGTCGCGCCGCTCGGGCGTCACCGGCGAGGAGCTGCTCCGGATGCTCGAGACGCGGCTCGACAACGTCGTCTACCGCCTCGGGTTCGCCGCGTCGCGCGCACAGGCGCGCCAGCTCGTCCGCCACGGGCACTTCCACGTGAACGGACGGCGCGTCAACATCCCGAGCTTCCAGGTGCGGCCGAACGACATCGTCACGGTCGCCCCGAACTCCTCGGCACAGCAGGTGATCCGCGACGCGACCGATCTCGTGTCGACCGTCGCCCCGTGGCTGCAGGCCGATCACGACGGCCTCACCGGCAAGGTGCTGAAGCAGCCGGAGCGCGGCGAGATCGACACGCCGGTGCAGGAGTCGCTCATCGTCGAGCTCTATTCGAAGTAGGAAAGGAACCCCTTTGGCAACGCGCGCTATGGACTTCCAGATGCCCAAGATCGTCCACGAGGAGGTGGACGAGCACCGGGGCGTCTTCGTCATCGAGCCGCTCGACCGCGGCTTCGGTCACACCTTCGGCAACTCGCTGCGCCGCGTGCTGCTCTCGTCGCTCGAGGGCGCCGCGGTCACCTCGGTCAAGGTCGAGGGGACGGCGCACGAGTTCACGACGCTGCCGGGCGTCCGCGAGGACGTCACCGACATCGTGCTCAACCTCAAGAACCTCGTCGCCCGCCTCCACGGCGACTCGCCCGAGGTCGAGGTGCACATCGCCCGGAAGGGCCCGGGAGCGGTCACGGCCGGCGACATCGAGGCGCCGGCGGAGCTCGAGATCCTCAACCCGGAGCTCGAGCTCGCGAACCTGTCCGACCGTGGACGGCTCGAGCTGACGCTGACGATCGGCCGGGGCCGCGGGTACGTCCCGGCGGAGCTGAACCGCGGGCCGCAGCACACGATCGGCGTCATCCCGATCGACTCGATCTTCTCGCCTGTGCGCCGGGTCGCGTACGCGGTCGAGGCCGCGCGCGTCGGGCAGCGCACCGACTACGACAAGCTCACCCTCGACATCACGACCGACGGCTCGGTCGAGCCGAAGGACGCGCTCGCGGAGGCGGCCGAGATCCTCATCCGGCAGCTGGCGATCTTCACCGACATCGAGAAGATCGAGGGCTTCGGCGAGGCGGCGGCGGTCGGCGCCGAGGGGATCGGCCCCGAGGCCGCGCTCGCGCACGGGATGGAGAACTTCCCGATCGAGGAGCTCGAGCTCGGCGTCCGCTCCTACAACTGCCTCAAGCGCGTCGGCATCGAGACGATCGGCGACCTCGTGATGAAGACGGAGAACGAGCTCGCGGCCATCCCGAACTTCGGCAAAAAGTCGATCGAGGAGGTCAAGGAGACGCTCGCGCAGCACGGGCTCACCCTCCGCGGCGACAACGGCGGAGGCCTGGAATAGCGCCATGAGGCACGCGAGCAGGGGCAAGAAGCTCGGCCGCGACGCGTCGCACCGCAAGGCGCTGTACGCGAACCTGACGTGCTCGCTGATCGAGCACGAGCGGATCAAGACGACCGAGGCCAAGGCGAAGGCGGTCAAGCCGATCGCCGAGGAGATGATCACCCTCGGCCGCCGCGGCGACCTCCACGCCCGCCGGCAGGCGCTCTCGTACCTGCGCTCGCAGGAGATCGTGCACAAGCTCTTCTCCGACGTCGGCCCGCGGATGGCGGAGCGTCCCGGCGGCTACTCCCGCATCGTCAAGATCGGCCACCGTCCCGGCGACGCGGCCGAGATGGTCTACCTCGAGCTCGTCGACCACACGCCGTAGCCGGCGGGATCAGCCGATCGACGAGCCGCCGAGGGCGCTGCCGAGGCCTGCGCTGACGGCGGCGATGATGATGCCGCCGAGCGTGACGAGGCCGAGGGCGCGGATGAAGCTGTCCTCGAAGTAGCGCCAGCGCAGGAAGGCGAGGACCACGAGCTCGATCGCGACGACGATCATCGCGGTGATCAGCGCGACGCTGAAATGCGGGATGAGGAACGGGAGCGTGTGCAGGATGCCGCCGAGGAACGTCCCGCCGCCGGTGATCGCGCCGCGCATGACGGGGTTGCCGCGGCCGGTCAGCTCGCCGGTGTCGGACAGGCCCTCGGAGAAGCCCATGCTGACCGCGGCGCCGAGCGCCGTGACGAGGCCGGCGATGAAGGCGTAGCGGGGCTGGTGCGTGGCGAGCGCGATGCCGAAGATCGGGGCGAGCGTCGACAGCGACCCGTCGATGAGCCCGACCATGGCAGGCTGGACCCGCTGGAGGAGAAAGACGTGCTCGTCGGACACCGCGAATTAGAGTGTATCATCCAATGTGCAAGAAGACAGAGCATAAGGCAGTCCTGACAAGCGATGTCAGGGGCGCCTGACGTGCGGCTCAGGCTGACGATCGAGTACGACGGCACGCCGTTCCACGGGTGGGCGGCGCAGCCGGGGCTCCCGACCGTCGAAGGCGCGCTGCGCGACGCGCTCGCGGCGACGTTCGCGTCGTTCGAGGGGCTCGCGGTCGCGGGCCGGACGGACGCGGGCGTGCACGCGCTCGGCCAGGTCGCATCGGTCGACGTCGCCGGCGGGCCGCCGCCGGAGCACGCGGCCGAGGCGCTGAACACGCGCCTGCCCGACGAGATCTCCGTGCTCGCCGCGGAGCCGGCGGCGCCGGACTTCCACGCGCGCCACTCGGCGCGGTCGCGCAGCTACCGCTACCGGATCCTCAACCGGAGGACGCCGTCGCCGTTCGAGACGCGCCGCAGCTGGTGGGTGCCGCGGCCGCTCGACGACGACCGGCTCGCGCGCGCGGCGGCGCTCCTCCCCGGCGAGCACGACTTCCGCGCGTTCACGCCGACGGAGACGCAGCACGAGGTCTTCGTCCGCGTTGTCGAGCGCGCGGAGTGGATCCGCCGTGGCGACCACCTCGACTTCGAGATCACCGCCGACAGCTACCTCCGTCACATGGTGCGGAGCCTCGTCGGCACGATGCTCGAGCTCGGCCCGGAGGAGATCGGACCGCTCCTCGACGGGCGCGACCGCGCCGACGCCGGCGCGACGGCGCCGCCCTGGGGCCTCTACCTCATCACGGTGGGATACTGACCGGAAGGCTCGAGGTCGAAGCTTCGGCCGGCCGTCATCGCCGCCGCGACAGCGCCGATTGGCCCGAAGAACAGAAGGACAGGTGACGTGGCGGCGAGCGCGAGAACGATGAAGAGGAAGAGCACGGCAAGTCCAACAAGGGTTGCCAACACAGGTCGCGGGTTTCTCGAGATCGCTGCGGCCGCCGCGAGACCTCCGATGACCGCCGCGCCAGCGACGACTCCGTACTCGGCTGCCCAGCCGTAGTGCGGCGTCGTCGTCACGACGAAGTCGCCGCCGTTGCTCCTTGACCACGAGAGCAGCAGGGCGATGACCGCGAGCACCTGGCCGAGCACAACCAGGGCGAGACCGACGACCGCTGCGAGGGTCTGCCGCCCGGCGGCCCCAACGACGCCACGTTTCGGATGTCGGTCATCGGGCATGGCTCATATCTATAGCGTGTTTGCTATGCCGTCGCTCCGTCATTCGGGTGATCCGTACGATGCCGTCGTGGTGCGTTTCCCGGTCGTCCTCTTCGATCTCGACGGCACCGTCGTCGACTCGGGCGCGATCATCCTCGCCTCGATGCGCCACGCGACGCGCGAGGTGCTCGGGCGCGAGTACGCCGACGAGGAGCTGATGCAGGCCGTCGGCGGGCCCGGGCTCGAGTCGCAGATGGCCGCGCTCGCGCCCGACCGCGTCGACGAGCTCGTCAGCGCCTACCGGGCGCACAACGAGCCGCTCCACGACGAGCTCGAGGCGTGCCGGGGCATGCTCGACGTGCTCGAGCGCCTGCACGACGAGGGCCGCCGGCTCGGGATCGTCACCGCGAAGCGTCGCAGCACCGTCGAGCTCGCGTTCGCCCGCGTCCCGCTCGGGCACCTGTTCGAGACCGTCGTCGGCGGGGACGAGACCGAGCGCCACAAGCCCGATCCGCAGCCGCTGCTGCTCGCCGCCGAGCGGATGCACGTCGAGCCCGCCGAGGCGGCGTACGTCGGCGACTCGCCGTTCGACATGCGCGCGGCGAAGGCGGCCGGCATGTACGCGATCGGCGTCACCTGGGGGAACATCCACGATCCCGCGCTGCTCGAGGCCGAGCATCCGGACGCCGTCGTCGACACGGCGGAGGAGCTGCTTGACCTCCTCTGATCCGGCGAAGCGCGCCGCCGAGCTGCGCGAGCTGCTGAGCCGCGCGCTGATCGCCTACCACGTCGAGGACGCGCCGATCATGGAGGACGCCGCCTACGACGCGCTCTACGACGAGCTCGCGGCGATCGAGGCCGACCACCCCGAGCTCGTCACCGCCGACTCGCCGACGCAGCGCGTCGGCGCGCCGCCGTCGGCGCAGTTCCGGAAGGTGCGCCATCTCTCGCCGATGGGCTCGCTCGAGAAGGTGACGACCGACGAGGCGATCGCGAAGTGGGCCGACGACGTCCGCAAGCGCCTGGGCACCGACGAGCCCGTCGCGTACGTGCTCGAGCCGAAGATCGACGGCTCCGCGATCAACCTCGTCTACGAGAACGGCGTCTTCGTCCGCGGCGCGACGCGCGGCGACGGCGTCCAGGGCGAGGACGTCACGCCGAACCTCCGCACGATCAGGGCGATTCCGCTGCGGATGAGCGGCGACGACGCGCCGCCGCTCCTCGAGGTGCGCGGCGAGATCTACATGCCGCTCTCGGGCTTCCGCGCGTTCAACGAGCGCCTCGCCGCCGAGGGGAAGCCGCCGGCGCCGAACCCGCGCAACGCCGCCGCGGGCTCGCTCCGGCAGAAGGACTCGACGATCACCGCGTCGCGGCCGCTCTCGATCTGGGTCTACGGCACCGGCGTGCGCGAGGGGCTCGACGGCCTGCCGACGCACTGGGAGACGCTGCTCTGGCTGCGGGCGCACGGCTTCCCGACGAACCCCTACGCGCAGCGCGTCGAGTCGGTGGACGAGATCGCCGAGGCGTGCCGCGCGTGGGAGCTGCGCCGCGCGGAGCTCGACTACGAGATCGACGGGATCGTGATCAAGGTCGACTCGTTCGACCAGCAGGCGCGCCTCGGCGCGCTGCACGAGCGCCCCCGCTGGGCGCGCGCGTTCAAGTGGGCGCCGATGACGGCGACGACGCGGCTGAACAAGATCGCCATCCGCGTCGGCCGAACCGGCGCGCTCAACCCGTGGGCGATGCTCGAGCCGGTCGAGGTCGGCGGCGTCACCATCTCGCGCGCGACGCTGCACAACGAGGAGGACATCAACCGCAAGGACATCCGCGAGGGCGACGACGTCATCGTCCAGCGCGCGGGCGACGTCATCCCGCAGATCGTCGGACCGGCGGGCGCGCACCGGCGCGGCACGAAGCCGTTCACGATGCCGACGCACTGCCCGCTCTGCGGCACGCCGATCGTCAAGCCGGAGGGCGAGGCGATGCACCGCTGCCCGAACCGCGCCTGCCCGTCGCGCGGGCTCGAGTCGCTGAACAACTGGGTGATGGCGGCGGCGGACATCGACGGCGTCGGCGAGCAGACGGTGCGCCGGCTCTGGGACCTCGGCCTCGTCCGCTCGATCCCGGAGCTGTACCGCCTCACTGCCGAGCAGCTGATGGAGGTGGACGGGTTCGCCGAGGTCTCGGCCCGCAACGCGGTCGAGGCGATCGCCGCGTCGAAGGCGATCCCGTTCTCGCGCGTCCTCTACGGGCTGAACATCCCCGACGTCGGCTGGGTGACGGCGCAGACGCTGGCACGCCACTTCGGCGACGTCGACAGCCTGATGAACGCGGGCCTCGAGCAGCTCGAGGAGGTCGACGGCATCGGGCCGGAACGGGCCGAGGCGCTCGCCGAGTGGTTCGGAGACGACGACAACCGCCGGCTCGTCGCCGAGCTGCGCGAGCTCGGGCTCCGCTTCGTCACCGGCGAGGAGGAGCGGCAGACGGAGGGGCCGCTGACCGGGCGGGCCTACGTGATCACGGGGACGCTCGAGCGGTTCACGCGCGAGGAGGCGAGGGCCGCGCTCGAGGCGCTCGGCGCGAAGGTCTCCGACTCGGTCTCCTCGAAGACGACCGGCGTCGTCGTCGGCGAGGAGCCCGGGGCCTCGAAGCTGGCGAAGGCGCAGAAGGCGGGGGTGCCGCTCCTGACCGAGGCCGGCCTGCTGGACCTCCTAGGGCGTCCGGGCTAGGACCGTGGCGAAGCGGTCCTGGGCCACCCGGGCCCAGGCGTAGGACACCGGCCAGCCGTTCTCGAGCACCGAGAAGGCCCAGCGGTCGCCGACGAAGCCGGAGAGCGCGGAGGCGTTGTCCGTCGTCCCGGTCTTCGCCCGGACGACGCCGCTCGCGGCCGTCCGCCGCATCCGGTCGGCGAGCGTCCCGCTCTCGCCCGCGACCGGGAGCGAGGCGAGCAGCTCCGGCCGGACGCCGGGGTCGTTCCACATCACGTCGAGGAGCGAGACGAGCGCCCGCGCGGTCATCCGGTCGAGCAGCGACAGCCCGGAGCCGTCGACGATCCGGACGCCCGCCATCGGCACATGCGCCTGCGCCAGCAGCCCGGCGACGACGCCGGCCCCGGCCGCCGTCGTGCCGCGGTTCGCCTGCACCGCCCCGAGCTCCTTCAGGAGCATCTCCGCGGTGAAGTTGTCGCTCTCGTGGTCCATGAAGTCGACGATCGACGCGAGGGTCGGCGAGTCGACGGCGGCGAGCGGAACCGCGTTCGCGGCGGCCGCGCCGAGCACGGCGCCGCGGGCGACGTGGACGCCGGCGCGGACGAGCGCCTTCCGGAACAGCTGCGCCGCGGTCAGCGCGGGGTTGCGCGACGTCCAGGAGCCGAGGAGCCCGCGGTCGACGATCAGCGCCGAGAGCGGCGGCGACTCGCCGATGTAGAAGGCCGCCTTCCAGCCGGGCGACGTCCGGCGGGCGTCGAACCAGGTCTCGTCGCCGACGATCCGGCCGGCGACCGCCGTGATCCCGTCCGCCCGCACCTGGCGGGCGAGCGAGGCGAGTCCGGCCGACGAGAGCGTCGGGTCGCCGTAGCCCTTGAGCACGACGTCGCCCTTCCAGACCGGGCCTGCCTGGCGGCCCTCGCCGAGCACGTCGGTCTCGATCCGGAACGCCGGGCCGAGGGCCGTCAGCGCCGCGTAGGTCACCGCCAGCTTCTCGTTCGAGGCGGGCAGGAGCGGCAGCGACGGGTTGTGCAGGAAGACCGTCCGGCCGGTGGAGAGTTCGACGACGGCGGCCCCGGAGGCGGCCGGGCTGACGTAGGGGGCGTGGAGCGCGCGCTCCAGCCGGAGCGAGAGCGGGGCGCCCTGGGCGCGAGGAGCCGCTGCCGCGGCTGCGGGCGCGAGGGAGGCGGCGACGAGGACCGCGACGGCGGCGCGGAGACGACCGGGCACGACGCCCCATTGTTCGGACGCGCCTGCGGGGCGTCAAGCGGGATGGGTCGCCCGGCCCGCGAAGATGGGACCCCGGGCCCTTACCGGGGCCCGGCGGCCCGTCGGATAATCGAGCGCGGACCCGTGGACGCGCCGCCCGACACTCCGGTCGTGGAGGAGATCCAGGCGCTGCTCAGCGCCCCTGCCGAGGGCGCCGACGCGCCGAGCCTCGAGCGGCTCGAGGACACGCTCACCGAGGGCTACGCGCAGGCGCTGGCCCTGGAGGCCGAGCGGCTGCGGCTCGAGCGGCGGCTCGGAGAGGTCGCGCGCGAGGCCGGCGGGGGCGACCCCTCGCGCTTCACCGCCGAGCTCGCGTCGCTCGCCGCCCGGCTGACGAGCGCCGACGGCGAGCTTGCGCGGCTGCGCGGCCTGCTCGGCCCGCTGCTCGAGCGGACGCGCAGCCTCAGGCTCGCTGCGTCGTAGCCGCGAGAGACCACGCGACCACGGCGTCGGCGGCCTCGTCGACCGAGACCGTGCTCGTGTCGAGCCGGAGGTCCGATTCCGGACCGCTGCGAATCAGCGGGCCGACGTCCTCGTAGTGGCGCGCGAGGAACACCGGATCGCGCGAGATTCCCCGCGACGGGTCCCCGGCGACGCGCGCGAGGGCAACCGCTACAGGCGCGTCGAGCGTGACGAAGCGCAGCTGCGGTCGCGTCCCCAGCGCCGAGACGAACTCGGTGCGCTCGCCTGCGTCGAGGAAATCGCCTTCGGCTACGGCCGCCTCGACACCTTCGCCGAAGAGCGCGTCCACCAGCCGGGCGGCGATCCGTCGGGCCCGGCTCCACGTCGAGGCGTCGTCCTTCGGTCCGCGCCCGGGCTCGAGCATCTCGTAGACGTGGTCGAGATCGATCGCGGCGGACGCGACACCACGAGCGGAGAGGTTGCGGACGACGGCACGCGCGAGCGTCGACTTGCCGCTCGCGATCGGCCCGCAGATCACGATCACCAGCGGCTGCGTCAAAGGCGGGGACGCTAGACGATCCCGCTGCGGACCGCGTAGACCGCGGCCTGGATGCGGTTGTCGATCTGGAGCTTCATCAGGATGTTCGAGATGTGGTTCTTGACCGTCTTCGGGCTGATGTGCAGCTCGGCGGCGATCACCCCGTTGTCCTTGCCGTTCGCGATCAGCTTCAGCACCTCGATCTCGCGGTCCGACAGCTCGGCGCGGATCGTGCTCGCGATCTCCGGCTGCGTGCTCGTCGCGCGCACGCGTTGCAGCACCTTCGCCGCGATGTGCGGCGAGATCAGCGACTCGCCGCGCGACGCCGCCTCGATCCCCGCCATCAGGTCCTGGATCGAGGCGTCCTTCAGGAGGTACCCGCAGGCGCCGGCGAGGATCGCGTCCATCACGTCGCTGTCCTGATCCGAGATGGTCAGCATCACGACGCGGGTCAGCGGGGCGATCGCGGAGATGTGGCGCGTCGCGTCGATCCCGCTCATCCCCGGCATGTTCAGGTCCATGACGACGACGTCGGGATTCCGCTCGCGGACGAGCTTCACGGCGTCGCCGCCGGTCGCGGCCTCGCCGACGAGCACGACGCCCTGCTCCTCGAGGAGGTTGCGCAGGCCGCTGCGAAACAGGTCGTGATCGTCGACGATCAGGACTCGGAGCGGATCGGTCCGCCGCTCCTCGGCTGTCTGGAGCACTTCGCTCAGCTGCTGGGCCTCCTGAGGCCCCGGGAAGTGTAGTGGACGCTAGTGGAGCGTGATCGTCACCGTGCGGCGGCCCCAGGCGCGCGCCTGCGCGAGCGTCGGGAACCAGAGGTCGATCATGGCGCCGCGGACGCCGCTGCCGACGTCGGCGGCGACCGCCTCGCCGTAGCCGGGGACGGTCAGCCGCGTCCCGAGCGGGATGACCGACGGGTCGACGGCGACGACGCCCCAGCCGACCGGGAGCCCCGTCGCGGTGTGTCCCGGGAGCGAGTAGCCGGTCGCGGAGACGGTCAGCGTGCGCCCCTGCGCCGGCGTGGTTGCCGGGGTCGTCGTGGTGGCGGTCGTCGGGTTCGTGCCGCCCGCCGGATCCGGCGTCGCCGCCGCCTGCTGGATCGACTCGGACTTGACCTGGACGCGCTGCGCCGTCGCCTCGAGGGCGGCGATCTGCGCGGTCGCGAGCTGCCGCTCGCGGCGGAGCCGGCCGACGTAGGCGATGCGGTCGGCGCGCGCGGCGGCGAGCGCCGCGGCGGTCGCGCGGGCGTCCGCGAGCGCGGCGTCGACGACGGCGCGGCGCCCCGCCAGCGTCGTCTCCAGGCGGACGAGCCGGACCTGCGCCCTCCGCGTCTCGACGGCGATCTGGCGGCTCTGGTCGGTCACCCGCTTGAGATCGTCGAGCCGGGTCAGCGCGTCGTCGAGCGACTGGGCCCCGAGGACGACCGCGAGCGGGTCGACGTCGCCCTGCTCGTAGAGCGCGCGGAGGTGCTCCGCGAGCAGCTGTTGCGAGACGGCGACCGTCCGTCGCACAGCGGCGACCTCCTGCGCGAGCGACCGCTGCGCCGTCCGGAGGCGCAGCGATTCGCGCTGAAGCGCGGCCAGCCTCGTCTGCGCCGTCCCGAGCCGCGAGTCGATCGAGTAGAGGTCGAGCAGCGCCTTGTGCGTGCGCGTGTCGAGCGCCTGCGCGCGGACGCTGAGCGCCGTGCGGCCGGGCGGGTTCGAGGCCGCCGCCGTCGAGACGACAGCGGCGACGAGCACCGCAGCAAGGCCTGCGAGACGCGCCGCGGATCGTGTCCTTCGGCCGCTCACGGTCGGCGGACCGTAGCACAGCATCGGAGTGAGAATCAGGACTTTGTGCGGACCGAAGTACGGGTGTTTCCTGGTGTTTCATGGCTCAAATGCAGCAACTTTGAGCGCATTACCCAGTTGCAGGCGTCCGGGGACGCTGGTAGCCTCACGAGCTTGTGACGTACCGAGACCTCGGTGCGCCTGCCGTAAACAACCGTCGGAGAGCGTCATTCGGTTCTTGACACGACAGGCGCCGGTGATCGTCGTTGCCATCGCTGCGGCATGCGTCGCAGCCGGCAGCGCCACCGGTGACCCCTCGATCGCGGCCAAGCAGGCGCAGGCGCAGGAGGTGCTGGGCCGGCTTCAGCAGCTCGACGCGAGCGTCCAGCGTGCCGTCAACCAGTACGACGAGGCGACCGGCCGGCTCTACCAGATCGAGCGCAGCCTCAAGATCAACAAGGAGGCGCTGCACGTCGCGCGCGCGAACCTGAAGAAGTCGCAGGCGGCGCTCGCACAGCGGCTCGTCGCGATCTACACGACGCGGGACGACCAGTCGACGCTCGCCGTGCTCCTCGGCGCGCAGAGCATCTCCGACCTCGTCAACCGGATCGAGACGGTGGAGTCGGTGTCGTCGCAGGACGTCGCCGTGATGAACCAGGTGATCTCGTTCAAGCGGCAGATCGCGCTGCACGAGCGGATCCTCGAGCATGCGCGCGCCGAGCAGACGCGGCTCGTGCGCGAGCGGGCCGCCGCGAAGGCGGCGATCACGTCGCAGCGCGACCAGGAGCAGCGGCTCTACAACTCGATCAAGGGCGAGATCGCGACGCTCATCGCCCAGCAGCGTGCACGGCAGCTCGCGCTCGCGCGGGCGGCGCAGACCCGCCTCTCGGAGCAGCAGACCCTGCTCGCGACCCAGGATCCGGGCTTCGGCGCGAGCGCGTCGACGCCGGACGGGATCGCCGTCGCGCCGCCGTCGCAGTACACGGGCGTCGTCGGGATTGCGCTCCACTACCTCGGCACGCCGTACGTCTGGGGCGGGTCGAGCCCGGCCGGGTTCGACTGCTCCGGGTTCGTCGCGTACGTCTACGCGCAGGTCGGCGTCTCGCTCCCGCACTACACCGGCGCCCAGTGGAACATGGGCGTGCCGGTCTCGCGCGACCAGCTCGAGCCGGGCGACCTCGTCTTCTTCGACGGGCTCGGGCACGTCGGCATCTACATCGGCGGCGGCCAGTTCGTCCACGCGCCGCACACCGGCGACGTCGTCAAGATCTCGAGCCTGAGCGAGTCCTGGTACGCCGCCACCTACGACGGCGCGCGGCGGATCACCGGCTAGGCCCGCTCAGCCGTACAGGTCGTCGATCTCGGCCGCGAAGTTCTCGTGGATGACGCGTCGGCGGAGCTTCAATGTCGGCGTCACCTCGCCGGCCTCCTGCGAGAAGTCGCGCGGGAGGATGACGAAGCGCTTGATCTGCTCGACGCGCACGCGGTCGCGGTTCACGTCGTCGACGAGCTCCTCGACGAGCTCCCGCGGATCGCGGCCCGACGCTGCGACCTCGTCCTGGTCGAGCGTGATCAGCGCGACGACGTACGGGCGGCGGTCGCCGACGACGATCGCCTGCGAGACGAAGCGCGACGCCTTCAACGCGTTCTCGAGGTTCTGCGGCGCGATGTTCTTCCCGCCGGCGGTGATGATCAGGTCTTTCTTGCGGTCGGTGATCTTCACGAAGCCGTCGCTGTCGATCTCGCCGACATCGCCGGTGCGGAACCAGCCGTCCTCCGTGAACGTCGCCGCCGTCGCCTCCGGATCCTTGTAGTAGCCGGCGAAGATCGTGTCGCCGCGCGTCAGGATCTCGCCGTCGTCGGCGAGCATCAGCTCGCAGCCGGGAACCGGGCGGCCGACGGTTCCGAAGCGGTAGTCGTCGGGCTCGTTCACCGTCGTCGAGCTCGACGTCTCCGTCAGCCCGTAGCCCTCGACGACGAGCATCCCGAGCGAGTTGAAGAACTCGAGCACGTCGACACCCAGCGGCGCGGCGCCGGAGACGCCGAGGCGCAGGCGGCCGCCGAGCCGCTGCTTCACCTTCGAGAAGACGAGCCGGTCGGCGAGCCGGTCCTCTGCGCGCAGCGTCGCCGGCACCGGCTTCCCGTCGCGGCGGAGCCGGCTCGCGCGGGCGCCGACGCCGAGCGCCCAGTGGGCGATCGCGCGCTTCGCGGCGCCGCTGTGCTCGATCTCGGCGAGGACGTTCGCGTGGATCTTCTCGTAGACGCGCGGCACCGCCGGCAGCACGGTCGGGCGCACGGCCTGGATCGCCTCGGGCACGCGCGCCGCCTCGGCGCAGAACGCGACCGTGGCCCCGTAGTGGGCCGCGGACTGGTGGACGAGGCGTCCGAAGCTGTGCGCGAGCGGCAGGAAGAGGAGGATGACGTCGTTCTCGTCCTCGAGCTCCGGGTCGACGCGGAGCGCGGCGACGACGAGATTCTTGTGCGTGAGCATGCAGCCCTTCGGCGGGCCGGTCGTCCCCGACGTGTAGATGAGCGTCGCCAGGTCGTCCTCGCCGACGGCCGCCGACGCGTCCGCGAGCGCGGTCGGGTGCTCGACGGCATACGCGCGTCCCTCGCCCTCGACGGCGGCGAGCCTCTCGAAGCCGACGATCTCGCGCAGGCCGGGCAGCTCCGCCTGGACCGACTCGAGCTTCGCCCGCTGCTCGTCGTCCTCGACGAAGGCGAGGACCGTCTCGGAGTGGCCGAGGATGTACGCGCACTCCTTCGCCGAGTTGGTCGGGTAGAGACCGACGACGACGGCGCCGATCGACATGATCGCCCAGTCGAGGAGCACCCACTCGAGGCGCGTCCGCGAGAGCACGGCCACGGCGTCGCCGGGGCGGACGCCGCGGGCGAGCAGCGCGTTCGCGAGCGCGTCGATCCGCTCCCCGGCCGTCTCCCAGCTCACCGGCGCCCAGCCCTCCGGCCGTTCCTCCAGATGAGACGGGAAGCCGCGGCCCTGGTCGAGGGCGTAGCGCCAGAGGGCCGGTGTGGTGCGGGTCTCGAGCGGCGACGGGGCCTCGGGAACCAGCGCTGCGGTCGTCGTCACGGTTTCATCGTACGCAGGAAGGGAAGCGGCGGGGGAGGGCGAAACTCGCTGGTCCCTCTAGACTTTCGTACCCATGCGCACGATCTGGAACGGATCCATCAGCTTCGGGCTCGTCAACATCCCGATCGGGCTCGCGCTCGCGACCCAGCGGGAGGACGTGTCCTTCCGCACCCTGCACCGGGAGTGCGGCACGCCGATCAAGCAGAAGCGGTGGTGCCCGTTCCACGAGCGCGAGGTCGAGGCCGACGAGCTCGTCAAGGGCTGGGAGGTGGCGAAGGGCGAGTTCGTGATCGTCGAGGACTCGGATCTCGAGGCGATCGCGCTCACGCGCTCGCAGGCGATCGACATCGTCCGCTTCGTCAAGCTCGAGGACGTCGACCCGGTCTACTTCGACCGGACGTACTACCTCGCCCCCGCGAGCGCCGATGCGCAGCGCCGGCCGTACGTGCTCCTGCTGCGCGCGATGGAGGAGAGCGGGATGGCCGCCGTCGGGAAGTTCGTCCTCTGGAACAAGGAGAACCTCTGCCTGATCCGCCCGCAGGGCGACTCGCTCGTGCTCGAGCTGCTCTTCTACGCCGAGGACATCCGCTCGAAGGACGAGATCGAGGAGGCGGTCGGCGGGACCGAGGTCCGGAAGGCCGAGCTGGAGCTGGCGGAGCAGGTGATCCAGAGCCTCGTCGGCGAATGGACGCCCGAGGAGTTCGAGAACGGGTACCGCAACGACCTGAAGGCGATGCTCGAGGCGAAGCTGGCCGGCGAGGAGATCGCCCGCCCCGAGCCCGCGCCGGAGACGCCGGTCGTCGACCTGATGGAGGCGCTGCGCCGCAGCGTCGCCGACGTGCAGGGCCGCCGCGAGGGCGCGAAGAGCGGGTCGGCGGCGAAGTCCTCCTCGAAGACGAAAGCCGCTCCCGCGAAGGCGAGCGGCTCTCGAAGCACGCGCAAGGCGCCGGCGCGCAAGAGCGCCTGACGCCCGGGAAAGCTCAGCTGGCGGAAGCCTGCCCGCTCAGCGCCTGAAGCTGCACCTGGAAGAGGTACTTGTCGATCTTCCCCTGATAGATAGGCACGCCTTCCTGCATGCAGACTCGGATCACCTCCTGCCGATCGATCCCCAGCTCCTTCGACAGCTCCTCGGGCGTGAGGTGATTCGCCATTCCGTCCTGCTCCTTCCCCGGGAACGAAAAAGCCCGCCGGCGCTGCGCGCGCGGACGGGCTAGTCCAGACCCTCGCTTGTCGATCCGACGGGCCTCACTCGACCCGTCCCACCGAAGCATCCATACACCTGAAGAATAGGGCCTCGTGCCGACGGATGCCACCTCGGTCCTCCCGGGATTCGGGGTCCGTGAGCTCGCGTACCGCGGGAGCCCGCTCCGCTACGCGGTCGCGGGCTCCGGGCCGCCGCTCGTCCTCGTCCACGGGCTGGGCGGAGCGGCGGCGAACTGGCGCGCGCTGGCGCCGGCGCTCGCCTCCGAGCGCCGCGTGATCGTCCCGGAGCTGCCCGGGCACGGCGGCTCCGCGCCGCTGCCCGCGACGCCCACGGTCGACCCGTTCGCCGACGCGGTGCTCGCCGTGCTCGAGGCCGAGGACGCGTTGCCGGCGCCCTGGGTCGGGCATTCCCTCGGCGGGCTCGTCGGGCTCCGCGCGGCCGCCCGCCGGCCGGACGCCGTCACCGGGATCGTGCTCGCCGCCGCGCCCGGGATCTCCTCGAGCGGCCGCGCGGCCGAGGTCGTCCTCTCGGTGCTCGGGCTCGCACAGCCGGGACGCGTGGTCGCACGGCATCGACGCGCGTTCGGGGGCTCGGAGCTGGGACGCGCGGTCGCGTTCGGCTGGTGGGGACTCGCCGACCCCGCCGGACTCGACCCGGAGATCGCCGAGGCGTTCCTCGTCGGCCCCTCGGAGCACTCGGACACGGTCGATGCCGGACGCGCCCTGCTCGCGACCGACCCGCGCCGGGACCTCGAGCGCGTCCAGTGCCCGTGCCTGTGCCTCTGGGGCGGCCAGGACAACTGGGTTCCGCTCCGCGACGGCATGGAGTACGCGCGCCGTCTGCGTGCGCCCCTGCGCGTCATCGCCGACTGCGGCCACCTGCTCATCGGCGAGCGGCCGGACGCCTGCCTCCGCGCGATCCGGGAGTTCCTCGCCCAGCTGTGACGACGCTGGTGTGAGCGCCCCCTGATGAGGGCGCCGCTATGAGGGCTCGAACCTACCCAGCAGCCGCCGCCTCGAACGGAATCACCTCTGCGCCGCCCTCGTCGCGGCGCGGGCCGCCGAGGAAGTCGACGCGCCGCGCGACGACCTCGACCGCCGTCCGGCGCTTTCCGTCCTCCTCCCACGACCGGCTCTTCAGCCGGCCCTCGACGCCGACCCGTCGCCCCTTCGCGAGGTACTCGGCGCAGAGCTCTCCCTGCCGGTCCCAGGCCGACACGCTGACGAAGTCGGCGCCGCCGTCCGCGCCGCCCCGGTCGACCGCCAGCAGGAAGCTCGCCACCTTCTTGTCGTCTCCCACCTCGCGCAGGTCGACGTCCGTCGCGAGGTTGCCGATCAGGCTCACGGTGTTCATACAGCGACGCTAGCCGCCCAACCGTCACGAGACTGTGGAGCCTTTCCGGCGACTTTCCGGAAAGACGCAGCTAGAGTTGAAGGCCACATGGGGCTCTTCACCTCGATGACCGGGTTCGGCGGCCGCGACATGGCCGTCGACCTCGGCACGGCGAACACGCTCGTCTACGTCCGCGGGCGCGGCATCGTCCTCTCGGAGCCGTCGGTCGTCGCGATCGACCAGCGCTCCGGGGAGGTGCACGCCGTCGGCGTCGAGGCGAAGCGGATGCTCGGCCGGACGCCGGGGACGATCCAGGCGATCCGGCCGCTGAAGGACGGCGTCATCGCCGACTTCGACGTCACGGAGCAGATGCTCCGCCACTTCATCCAGAAGGTGCACCAGCACCGCTTCGCGCACCCGCGGGTCGTCGTCTGCGTCCCCTCCGGCGTCACCGGCGTCGAGAAGCGCGCGGTCGAGGAGGCGACGCTCTCCGCGGGCGCGCGCCAGGCCTACCTGATCGAGGAGCCGATGGCCGCGGCGATCGGCGCCGGCCTTCCCGTCGCCGAGCCGACCGGGAACATGATCGTCGACATCGGCGGCGGCACGACCGAGGTGGCGGTGATCAGCCTCGGCGGCATCGTCGTCTCGCAGTCGCTGCGCGTCGGCGGCGACGAGATGGACGAGGCGATCATCAACCACATCAAGCGCGACTACAAGCTCCTGATCGGTCAGCAGACCGCCGAGGAGATCAAGCTCGAGATCGGCTCCGCGTGGGACATGCGCGAGGAGCTCCAGGCCGAGGTGCGCGGCCGCGACATGCTCACCGGGCTGCCGAAGACGGTGATCCTCACCTCCGAGGAGATCCGGCGCGCGCTCGACGAGCCCGTCACGCAGATCATCGAGGCGATCAAGTCGACGCTGGACAAGACGCCGCCGGAGCTCGCGGCCGACATCATGGACCGAGGGATCGTGCTCGCCGGCGGCGGCTCGCTCCTCAACGGCCTCGACGAGCGGCTGCGCCACGAGACGCAGATGCCCGTCCACCTGGCCGAGAGCCCGCTCACCTGCGTCGCCGTCGGCTCCGGCCGGAGCCTCGAGGAGTTCGAGGCGATCCACCGCTCGAACAAGGCCCGCGCGCGCAGCCGCAACGGCCGCCGCTACTAGGGAAAACCGCCGCATCCGGACGGCTTTCCGCCTGCCGCGGTAACCTTGCCCTGTGGCACCCCCGAACCGCACCGCGCGTGTGGCGGTGCTGGGCTCGTCGGTCCAGCGCTCCAAGTCGGGCCACCCCTCCCGGGGGCGCGTGACCCTGGTCCGGCGCCTCGTGCTCGTCGTCCTCGTCGTCGCCGCGCTCGCGCTCCTGACCATCTCCTTCCGGTCGCCGACGAGCGGCGCGCTCCACGACGTCCAGGGCGCCGGGGCGAGCGCGCTGCGGCCGTTCCAGATCGCCGCCGAGCGCGTCGCCCAGCCGTTCCGGGACGTCTACGGCTACTTCCACGGTCTGACGACGGCGAAGTCGGAGAACGAGAAGCTGCGGAGTGAGGTGAAGCAGCTGCGCAACGAGTCCCTGAAGTACCAGTCCGCGGCCGCGCAGCTCCCGGAGCTGAAGCGCATGCTCCGCTACCAGGAGGGGCCGACGTTCCCGAAGGACTACCGCGCCGTCAACGCGCGGGTGATCTCGTTCCCGTCCGGACCGTTTACGCAACAGATCTCGATCGCCGCCGGCTCGCACTCCGGCATCGCCGTGAACACGCCGGTCGTCACGTACAACGGGCTCGTCGGCCGCGTCACGAACGTCGGACCGACCACCGCCGTCGTCACGCTCATCACCGACGCGGACAGCGCCGTGCCCGCGAAGGATCTGACGACGGGAGTGACCGGACTCGTCCGGCGAGGGCAGGGCGACTCGCTCATCCTCGACCGCGTCCCGAAGGACCAGGTCGTCCAGAAGGGCGACCGGCTCGTGACGCAGGGGACGCGCGACCCGCGCTACCCGGATCTCTACCCGTACGGGATCCCGATCGGGCGGGTGCTCTCCGTCGGCTACAGCGACAACGCGATCTTCGTCCAGGTGCAGGTCGCGCCGTATACGCAGTTCGGGTCGTTCGACTCAGTGACGGCGCTCGTCTCGACGAAGCCGGCTCCGAAGCTGCCGTGAGCCTCGTCGACGGCCTCAAGGCCGGGCTGCTGCTGTTCGTCGCCGCGATCGTCCAGGTGTCGATCCTCAGCCAGATCCACGTCTGGGGCGGCATTCCGGACGTGCTGCTCGTGACGCTCGTCTCCGTCGCGCTCCTGCGGGGCGCGGTCGTCGGCGCCGTCGGCGGCTTCTTCGCCGGGCTGATCGTCGACACAGCGACGTTCGGCCAGCTCGGGCTGACGTCGCTGATGCTGACGTTCGCCGGCTACTGGATCGGCCGCTACGGCGAGACGACCGGACGCGACCGCGCGCACGCGCCGTTCCTCTCCGTCGCGGTCGTGACGGTGCTGTACGCGTTCGGGCTCCTGCTCGTGCACTTCTTCCTCGGCGAGCGCGCGCCGGCGGTGCCGGTGCTGCGCGGGATCCTTCCGGCGATCGCGATGAACCTGCTGCTCACCGCGCCGGTGTACGCGCTCGTGCGGCGGCTGTTGCGGCCGGCGAGCCGCTCCGACCTCGCGACGGAGGTGCAGCTCCTTGGCTAGCACGACGACGCGCCCGCCGTCCCGGCGCTTCCTGCCGCGGGAGCCGAGCGTCGTCGAGCCGTACCGGCTGACGCCGCGGCTCGCCCTGCGCGTCGCCGTGCTGGGCGGCCTCGTCGTCCTCGTCTTCGGGGCGCTCTTCCTGCGGCTCTGGGCGCTCCAGGTGCTGGCGGGGACGAAGTACGTGAGCCAGGCGCAGGCGATCAGCTCGCGCACGATCGCGATCCAGGCGGCGCGCGGCGTCATCCTCGACCGGAACGGCGATGTGCTCGTCTCGAACGCGGCGACGACCGCGGTCGAGCTGTGGCCGGCCGATCTGCCGAAGAACTACGTCGACCGCTACGACGAGCTCCGCACGCTCGCGCGCGTGACGCGCGTCCCGCTCTACCAGATCGCCGCGACGATCAAGGCGCATCAGGGCGACCCGGTGACGCCGGTCGTGATCCGCGAGTCGGCGCGCACCTCGATGGTCGACTATCTCGCCGAGCACTCGTCGCAGTTCCCCGGCGTCGAGACGCCTCCGACGTACATCCGCGCCTACCCGTACCGCGCGCTCGCGGCGCAGGTGCTCGGCTACGTCGGCGAGATCTCGTCCTCCGAGCTGAAGTCGCTCGCGAAGAAGGGCTACCGGCCCGGCGACGTCATCGGCCAGGCCGGCGTCGAGTCCTCGTACGACACGTACCTGCGCGGCGTCGCCGGCACGGCGCGCGTGAAGGTCGACGCGATGGGCCGTCCCGTCGACGACTTCCAGGTCACGCAGTTCTCGAAGCCGGGCCACGCGGTGCGGCTGACGCTCGACGTGAAGCTCCAGCAGGCTGCGGAGAAGGCGCTCCAGTACGGCATCCACCTCGCGCAGGCGAACGGGCAGTGGGCGGCGCGCGGCGGCGCGATCGTCGCGATGAACCCCAACGACGGCTCCATCCTCGCGATGGCGTCGTCGCCGAGCTACGAGCCGTCCGTCTACGCCGGCCACGTGACGATCAAGGACCTGAACAAGGCCGGGCTGACGACGAGGACGGCGGCGGCGAAGAACTACCCGTCGCTGAACCGCGACCTCCAGGCGACGTACCCGCCCGGCTCCGTCTTCAAGCCGGTGACCGCGCTCGCCGCGATGCAGGCGCACATCGTCTCGCCGTACGCGACGCTGCCGTGCACCGGGACGTACACCGCGCCCGAGGACCGCTCGCATCGCACGTTCCACAACTGGGACCCGAACGTGAGCCAGGCAATGGACCTGCCGACCGCGCTCGCCTACTCGTGCGACACGTACTTCTACCAACTCGGCAACGACTTCTACGAGCTGCCGAGCGACCGCGGGCAGCCGCTCCAGAAGTGGGCGCGCGCATTCGGCTTCGGCCAGGTGACGGGCACCGACGCGGGGCCGGAGTCGACGGGCCTCCTGCCGACGATCAACTGGCGGCACGAGCGGTTCACGCGCAAGACCGACAAGTGCTGCTGGCAGGTCGACCGCCTCTGGAAGCCGGGCAACTCGATCCAGCTCGCGATCGGCCAGGGCGACCTGCTCGTCACGCCGCTCCAGATGGCGCGCTTCTACGCGCTGATCGCAAACGGCGGCAAGCTCGTCACCCCGCACGTGCTGATGGACGTCGAGAACCCGAACGGGACGGCGGTGCCGGTGCCGGCGATCCCGGCGCCGCAGCAGGTCGCGGTCGACCCGGCCGCGCTCCGCGTCGTCCAGCAGGGTCTGTACGAGGGGACGCACATGCCCTTCGGCACGTCGTACGCCGTCTTCGGCTCGTTCCCGATTCCGATCGCCGGCAAGACCGGCACCGCGGAGAAGGTCGTGTCGCTCCCCGGCTATCTCGGCACGCAGAACCAGTCGTGGTGGTGCGGCTACGGGCCGGCGACCTCGGCGAAGCTCGTCGTCTGCGCCGTGATCGAGAACGGCGGCCACGGCGGCACCGCGGCCGCACCGGCGGCGGCGCAGGTCTTCTCGAAGTTCTTCCACGTCAAGCTCACCCAGAACGGGCCGATCCACTCCGACTGATGCTCGAGTACGCGGGATCTCAGCGGACGGGCGTGCGCGACCGGCGCGAAGGGCCGGCGCTCGTCGCCGTCCTCGGCTCGCTCGACTGGGTGCTGCTCGCCGGCGTCGCCGGGCTCGTCGCCGTCGGGCTCTGGGGGATCGCCGGCGTGACGAAGTTCGACGTCCGCGGCAACCCGAGCTACTACCTCGACCGCCAGATCGTCTACGCGACGATCGGCGGCGTCGCGCTCGTCGTCGCGACGCTGATCGACCCCGACCTCTACCGCCGCTACTGGCGCGCGATCTTCATCGGCACCGTCGGGCTGATCGCGGTCGTGCTCGTCGCCGGCCGCGCGGCGCGCGGCTCGACGCGCTGGATCAACGTCGGCTTCTTCACCTTCCAGCCGTCGGAGTTCGGGAAGCTGCTGTTCGTGCTCGCGCTCGCCGGCTTCATCGCCGAGCGCTCACGGCGCATCGACGAGGTGGGGACGACGCTGCGGGTGATCGGGCTCGGGCTCGTCCCGACCGTGCTCGTGTTCGCGCAGCCGGACCTCGGGACGGCGCTCGTCTACCTCGCCGCGCTCGGCGCGATGCTGTTCGTCGCGGGGACGCCGTGGAAGCAGCTCGCGGCGATCGGGCTCGTCGGCGTCCTGCTCGCCGTCGGCGTGCTCTGGGCCGGCCCGGCCGTCGGCGTCGACTTCCTCAAGGGCTACCAGAAGGAGCGCCTGACCTGCTTCACGCACCCGTCGTCGTGCCCCGCCGCGGCCGGCTACAACCTCCAGCAGTCGATCGCCGCCGTCGGCGCGGGGCAGGTGGAGGGTCGCGGCGTCAAGGGCGCGACGCAGACGCGGCTGAACTTCCTGCCGGAGAGCCAGACCGACTTCGTCTTCGCCTCGTTCAGCGAGCAGCGCGGCTTCATCGGCGCGTCGATCCTGCTCGCGCTCTACCTGCTCGTGCTCTGGCGAGGGCTGCGGGTCGTGACCGTCGCGCGCGACCTCTACTCGGCCGTCATCGCCGGCGGGATCGTCGTCGCGCTGCTCTTCCAGCTGTTCGTCAACGTCGGCATGACAATGGGGATCGCGCCGATCACAGGCATCCCGCTCCCGTTCGTGAGCGTCGGCGGCTCGTCGATGATCGCGAACCTGGCCGCCATGGGCGTGCTGCTCGCCGTCTACGCTCGCGGACGCGCGGCGCGGCCAGGGCGGCGGCGCTGATGGGCGTCTCGGTCGACGTCCGGCTGATCCGCAAGATCATGCGCGAGCTGAACGCGCCGGTCGAGCAGCCGAAGCCGCTCGTCGTCGGGGGCGCGCGCGAGCTCGCCGCGGTGCTCCGCCGCGAGCTGTCCAGGGGCGCGAAGCCGGGCGCCGTGCGCGAGGACGACGCCCCCGAGGGCGCCGGGGTCCTCGTCTACGTGCTCGGCGGGGAGCCGACCGAGGAGGACCGGCGGGCGCTGCAGCGCGCCCGGGACGCCCGCGTCCCGGTCGTCGCTGTCGTCACGGGACGGCCGGGCGAGGAGCCGTCGCTGCCGTGGGTGCTCGCGACGGACGTCCTCCGGGTCGCCCCCGGCGAGGGCTTTCCCGTGCCGGAGATCGCCGAGGTGGTCGCGGCGCGGCTCGGGAAGGAGGCGGCGCCGCTCGCCGGGCGGCTGCCGGTGCTACGCGGCCCGGTCTCCGAGGAGATCGTCACGGCGTTCGCGCGGAAGAACGCCGTGGTCGGCGCGGTCGTGTTCATCCCGGGCGCCGACCTGCCGGTGCTGACCCTGAACCAGATCCGGATGCTCGTCCGCCTCGGCCAGGTGCACGGCCGCGACACCGGGCGCGACCTGCTCGCCGAGTCGGTGGCGACGGTCGCCGCCGGGCTCGGCTTCCGCGCGCTCGCGCGGCAGCTGCTCGACTTCGTCCCGGTAGCGGGGTGGGCTGTAAAGAGCGCCGTTGCGTATGCGGGCACGCGCGCGCTCGGCGAGGCCGCGGTCTGGCGGCTCGGCAGCCTCGAAGTCGAAGGATCGCCAGGCGGCCACGGTGACGGCGACGGGGACGGCCCGCGGCCCTAGGCGGCGGCCGGCCGGAGCTTCGCCCGGCGGACCCTGATCGCACGCATCCGCTGCGTCAGGCGCGCCCAGGCCCACGGCTCGACCTCGCGGTAGCGCGACTCGGTCTGGCCGCGCGTCGCGTCGAGATACTCGAACCAGGCGTCGGCCTCCTCGATGAGCAGAAGCTCCTCGGCCTCCTGCTTCCCCGTCACGGCTTGCACCTCCCGGTCGACGATGCGGCGGATCGTAGGTCCCAAGTCGGACGGCACTGCTCGGACGGAAGCGGCGGCCGGGCCCGCCGGGGAGGTCGCTGCTACCCTGGGGCGGAAGGCATATGCCGACGCTTTTCGATCCCATCCACCAGCGCGCGCGCCGTCCGGAGGCCCCGGATGCAGCTGTCGCGCGCTCTCCACAAGGAGTTTTCGCTTGCCCTGGTTCCGCCGACGGAAGAAGGATTCCGACGACACGGCCCGCTCGACCGAGCAGGCCGCACCCGTTTCCCAGGCTCGTCCCGAGCCCGTAAGGCCCGCGCCGGCCGCCGAGTCCGCGGCCGACGCAACCGATCCGACCAAGCCCAAGCGCCGCCGCGGCAGCCGCGGCGGGCGCGGGCGCAAGAAGCCCGGCGCGCCCGAGCAGGCCGCCGAGGCGGCCGAGAAGCCGGCGAAGGCGGAGCGCAAGCAGCCCGCGCGCAAGCCGGCCGAGCGCAAGCCGGCCGAGCGCAAGCAGGAGCGGAAGACGCTCTCGCAGCGCCAGGAGCGCCGCCAGAACCAGCCGCGCCGCCGCCAGGCGCCGCGCCGCGCGCCGCTCCCGGCGGCGAAGCGCGAGCTGATCGTCTCCGTCGACGTCGGCGAGCAGCGCGTCGCCATCCTCGAGGACGGCAAGGTCGCCGAGGTCTACCTCGAGCGGCCGGACCATCGCTCGATCGCCGGCAACATCTACCTCGGCCGCGTCGACAACGTCCTGCCCGGCATGGAGGCGGCGTTCGTCGAGATCGGCCTCGAGAAGAACGGCTTCCTCTACGTCGACGAGATCGTCGGCCCGGAGCTCGAGCGCGGCCACGGCCGCAAGATCCAGGACCTGATCAGCAAGGGCCAGACGATCCTCGTCCAGGCGGTGAAGGACCCGATGAAGACGAAGGGCGCCCGGCTGACGACGCAGATCTCGCTGCCCGGCCGCTTCGTCGTCTTCGTGCCGCAGGGCGAGGGGCTCGGCGTCTCGCGCCGGCTCGAGGACGACGAGCGCGCGCGCCTGAAGGAGATCCTGCGGAAGCTCGAGGTCAAGGAGGGCGGGATCATCGTCCGCACCGCTGCCGAGGGCGCGTCCGAGGAGGACATCGAGCGCGACCTCGTCTTCCTCCAGCGGCTGTGGCGCTCGATCCAGGCGAAGGCGAAGTCGACGGCCGCCCCGGAGCTGATCTACCAGGAGGCCGAGCTGCCGCTCCGCGTCACGCGCGACCTCTTCACCGGCGACTTCGTCCAGGCCTACGTCGACAACGACCAGGCCTTCAAGCGGATCACCGGCTACCTGAAGAAGACCTCGCCGCACATGGTCGAGCGCGTCGTCCGCTACAAGGAGAAGGCGCCGCTGATGGAGCACTTCGGCGTCGAGCAGGAGATCAAGTCGACGCTGAGCCGCCGCGTCGACCTCCCGTCGGGCGGCTACCTGATCTTCGACTACGCCGAGGCGTTCACCGTCATCGACGTCAACACGGGCCGCTTCGTCGGCTCGCGCGGCAAGAACGCCGCCGGCCGGCTCGAGGACACGATCACGAAGAACAACCTCGAGGCGGTGAAGGAGGTCGTGCGCCAGCTGCGGCTGCGCGACATCGGCGGGATCATCGTCATCGACTTCATCGACATGGCGAACCCGAAGAACCGGGCGACCGTCGAGGAGGCGCTGCGGTCGGAGCTCGAGCGCGACCGGACGAAGACGTACGTCGTCGAGATCTCGCCGCTCGGACTCGTCGAGATGACGCGGCAGAACGTCACCGACGGGCCGCGCGAGGTGATGACCCGGAAGTGCCCGACGTGCGGCGGCGACGGCATCGTCTACTCCGAGGCGTCGGCGGCGATCGACGTCGAGCGGCGCCTGCGGGCGCTCGCGGCCGGCTCGCGCTGCCAGGCGTTCCGCGTCGAGCTCGCGGAGACGATCGCGAGCGCGCTCGTCGGGCCGGGCGCGGTGCGGCTGATGGAGCTCGAGGCGCTGACGAAGAAGCGGTTCTTCCTCGTCGGCAAGCCCGACACGCATCTCGACCACCTCGTCGTGCTCGCGGAGGGGAAGCTCGCGGATCTCGCGCCGGCCGCGCCGGTCGCCGAGGGCGCCGAGCTCCAGCTCCAGCTCGTCGAGGTCGACCGTCACGACTCGTCGGCGGCCGTCGGCAAGGTCGACGGCTTCGACGTCGTCGTCGGCGAGGCGGGGTCGCTCGTCGGCAAGAAGCCGAGGGTGCGGGTGGAGCGTGTGCTCGACGGCGTCGTCTACGCGTCGCTCGTCCGCCGTCCGGGGAAGAAGCCGGTCGAGCCGCTGACGGCGGAGGCCGAGGCGGAGAAGCCGACCCGGAAGCCGCCGGCGCGGAAGGGCGCGGCCGGGGCGGCTGCGGCCGAGCCGGAGACCGCCGAGGAGCCCGTCGCCGAGGAGGCGCCCGAGGAGCCGGTCGCCGAGGAGCCGGAGCTCGTCGTCGAGGAGATCGCGCTCGAGGAGGAGATCGAGGCGGCCGAGGAGGCGGCGGAGGCCGAGGAGGCAGGCGCGGCGCCCGCGAAGAAGAGGACGCGGCGCGGCTCGCGCGGCGGCCGCAAGCGGAAGAAGCCCGCGACGGCGGCTGGGCCGGCGGAGGCCGAGACGGAGGCCGAGCCCGAGGCCGAGGCCGAGGAGGAGCCCGCGGCCGAGGCGCCCGCCCGCGCCGTCACGATCCACCTCCCCGACGCGGATCTCGGCCGCCCGGCCGAGGAGGCGGAGGAGGCGCCCGCCGCCGAGGAGCCGGCCGCCGGAGAGCCGGGCGAGGCGCCGGCCGATGGGCAGCCGAAGAAGAAGCGGACGCGGCGCGGCTCGCGCGGCGGCCGCAAGCGGAAGAAGCCCGCGGCCGCGTCGGCGAACGGCGCCGGTCCCGAGGCGCACGCCGCCGAGGAGGCCGAGGAGGAGCCGGCGGAGGCGGCGCAGGCGGAGCCGGAGCCGCTCGAAGCGCCCGAGCTCGAGCCGGAGCCGTCGCAGAACGGCGAGCCCGCCGAGGAGTGGGGCTACGTCCCCATGTCCGAGTGGGCCGACGACCTCGACGCGTCCCGGTAAGGGCGGCCGTTCGCTACACTGCGCCCGTTCGCGGGCCGCGCTCCGTGCCGGAGAGGCCCGCGTTTCCTACGCCATGAGCTACGCGATCATCGCCGTCGGTGGAAAGCAGTACCGCGTCCAGGAGGGCGAGCGGCTGCTCGTCGACCGGCTCGCCACGGACGAGGGGAAGACGTTCCAGCCGCGCGTCCTGCTCGTCGGCGGCAACGGCGCTCCCGACCTCGAGCCGTCGACGACCGTCACCGCGCGGGTCGTCGGCCACGTGCTCGGCGAGAAGGTGCGGATCGGCAAGTACAAGAAGCGCACGGGCTACAAGCGGCACACCGGCTATCGCAGCCGCCTGACGCAGATCGAGATCGAGGCGATCGGCGCGGGCGGGCGCAAGGCTGCGCCGAAGAAGGAGGCCGCACCGAGGGCCGAGGCCCTGCCGAAGGCGGAGGCCGTGCCGAAGGCGGAGGCCGCGCCGAAGGTGGAGGCTCCGAAGGCCGAGGCCGCGCCGGCGCGCCAGGCCCACCCGCCGAAGGGCTACGAGGAGCTGACGGTCGCGCAGATCGCCGAGGCCGCGCCCGGCTGGCGGCGCCCGAACCTCGAGGCGGCGCTCGAGTACGAGCGCGCGAACGCGAACCGCAAGGGCGCGATCGCCGCGCTCGAGTCGGCGCTCGCCGCGAAGGAGGATCACAGTGGCTCATAAGAAGGGACTCGGCTCGTCGCGGAACGGCCGCGACTCGAACCCGCAGATGCTCGGCGTGAAGATCTTCGCGGGCCAGGACGTCAGCTCCGGGATGATCCTCGTGCGCCAGCGCGGCACGCGGTTCCGCCCAGGCCCCGGCGCCGGCATCGGCAAGGACGACACGATCTTCGCGACACGCGACGGCGTCGTCGCGTTCCGGACGAGCGGCGAGAAGCGCTTCGTCTCCGTCGTCGACTCGTAGTCGACCGTCGCGCGATCGGAGCGCGCAATGTTCCACGACAAGGCGCGATTGACGGTCGTCGCCGGGCGCGGTGGGGATGGGTCGATGCACTTCCGGCGCGAGAAGTACGTGCCGAAGGGCGGGCCCGACGGCGGCGACGGCGGGCCGGGCGGCGACGTCGTGCTCGTCGCGGACCCGCGGCGGCGCGACCTCTCCGGGTTCCGTCCGAACCAGAAGCTCCGCGCCGGGAAGGGCGGCGCCGGCGGCGGCCGGCTCTCGAACGGCGCGCGCGGCGAGGACGCCGTCCTCCGCGTCCCCGTCGGCACGCAGGTGCTCGACGCGGACGAGCGGCTCGTCGCCGACCTCGCGCACCCGGAGGCGCGCGTCGTCGTCGCGAAGGGTGGCGCCGGCGGCCGCGGCAACAAGCACTTCGCCACGCCGACGCGGCAGACGCCGCGCTTCGCCGAGGTTGGACTCCCCGGGGAGGAGGGCGAGATCGAGCTGCGGCTGAAGCTGCTCGCGGACGCTGCGCTCGTCGGGCTTCCCAACGCGGGAAAGTCCTCGCTGCTGGCGCGGATCTCGAACGCGCGGCCGAAGGTCGCCGACTATCCGTTCACGACGCTCGCGCCGGTGCTCGGCACCGTCGAGTCGCCGGACGGCCGCCAGCTCGTCGTCGCCGACGTTCCCGGGCTGATCGAGGGTGCGAGCGAGGGACTCGGGCTCGGCCACGAGTTCCTCGCCCACCTCGAGCGCGCGCGCCTGCTCCTGCACGTGATCGACTCGTCGGCGGACGACGCGGACGAGCGCTGGCGCACGATCGACGCGGAGCTCGCCGCATACGGCGCGGGTCTCGACCTGCGCCCGCAGGTCGTCGTCCTCAACAAGATCGACCTCCGCCCGGATCTGCCCGCGTTCGGGATCGAGGACGAGCGGATCCTCCGTGTCCTCCGCGTCTCGGCCGCGACCGGCGCCGGGATCGACGAGCTGCGCCGCGCCCTGTTCGAGCTCGTCCCGCAGGAGGAGCCCGAGCCGGCTCCGCCGGACGAGACCGAGCTCGTCGACTTCCTCGTCTACCGCCCGCAGCCGGCGCGCCGCACGTACCGCGTCTTCCGCACGGAGCACGGCTTCCGGGTCACCGGCCGCCCGCCGGAGCCGTCCGAGCTGGAGGCGATCCTCCGCGCCGCCGGCGCCCGCGAGGGCGACGAGGTGGAGGTCGGCGACGAGACCCTGGAGTGGTCGTGACCACCGGCCTCTACGGAGGGGCGTTCGACCCGCCGCACCTCGGCCACGTCGAGGTGGCGCACGCAGCCAAGGCGCACTTCGGCCTGCCGCGGCTGATCGTGCTCGTCTCGGCGGCGCCGGGGCACAAGGAGGTCGAGACGCCGGTTGGGGTCCGGGTCGAGCTCGCGCGCGCGGCGTTCCCGGACGACGACGTGCGCCTCGATCCGCACGCGCGCACGATCGACCTGCTGCGCGCGGAGCGGTTCGACGACCCCCTGTTCGTGCTCGGCGCCGACGAGTTCCGCGACTTCCCGTCCTGGAAGGAACCGGACGCCGTGCTCGAGCTCGCGCGGCTGGCGGTGGCGACCCGGCCCGGGTTCCCGCGCGGGCAGCTGGACGAGGTGCTGGCCGGGCTCGCGCGGCCGGACCGGGTGCTCTTCTTCGACATCGCGCCGAACCCGGCGGCCTCCCGCGACGTCCGCGGGCTCGCGGCCACGGGCGAGCCGCTCGACGGCTTCGTCCCGCCGGCCGTCGCCGAGCTGATCCGGGCCCGCGGGCTTTACATCCGCAGCACGCGGGTACACTGAGACCCACCGACCAGGACACCGATCCAGCTCTGACACCGCTCGAACAAGCCCGCCGCATCGCCGCTCTCGCCCTCGAGAAGCTGGCGGACGACGTCGTCATCCTCGACATGCGGCCGGTGTGCACCTTCACCGACTACTTCGTCGTCTGCACGGGTCGCAACCCGCGGCAGACCGATGCCATCTGGGACGAGGTGCACGAGACGCTGAAGCAGGAGGAGCGCCTGATCCCGCGCAGCGTCGACGGGACGCAGGAGGGGAGCTGGATCCTTGCCGACTACCTCGATGTCGTCCTCCACGTCTTCACGCCGGAGGCGCGCTCGTACTACAAGCTCGAGGAGCTGTGGAGCGACGTGCCCGAGGTCGAGGTCGAGGCCGCCGCGGTCTAGGCCGGTCTAGGCGGGCGCGACGCCGCTCGTCGAGACGAGCACGTTCGCGGGCGCCGTCGGGAGCGCGGCGACGGGGCGCCCGGCGACGGTCAGGTCGAGGTTCCACGGCGCGCCCATCCGCACCCAGAGCCCGCCGCCGACGCGCAGCCGGAGCGAGGCGCCCTGCTCGAGCACCTGTTCGTAGAGCACCGGGCCGGTCGCGGACGCGCTGCGGACGAGGAGCCAGCAGCGGCCGCGTGCGGCCCGGAAGACCGCGTAGGCCGGAGCCGCGGGCGCGGGCTGCGTGGGCGGCGGCTTCGCGGGCGCGGCCCGCGTCGTCGCCGGCGCGGTCGGGGCGGTGCGCGGGTGCGGCGTGCGCCCGCTCGAGCCGAGCATCCACGCGGCCGCGGCGGCGGCGACGACCGCGAGCGCGATCCCGGCCGCGGCCGGCCGCAGGATCTCGCGCCGGCGCCGCGCCGCGGGCACGGGCTCGACCGGCGGCGCCTCCTCGTGATGGGCGAAGCGGCTGTTCCACTCGTCGACGTAGAGGTCGCCGTCGAGCCCGAGGTACTCCGCGTAGGTGCGGAGGAAGCCCTTCGCGTAGGCGTCGCCCGGCAGGAGCTCCCACCGCTCCTCCTCGATCGCCCCGAGGTAGCGCGTCCGGATCCGCGTCGCCTGCTCGACGTCGCCTGGCGAGAGGCCGCGCCGGAGGCGCGCTTCCCGCAGCGAGGCGCCGATCTCGAACATGGGAGTGACTCCATTGTGCCTCTCGACAGGGCCTGTGGAAAACTCCGGCCGATCCGTGGGAACATCCGGCCAAACCTCTGGATAACCCTGTGGACAACCTGCGCGCGGCCGGGGACGGGGCTACAATGCGCATCCCACGGGGCCATAGCTCAGCTGGGAGAGCGCCACGCTGGCAGCGTGGAGGTCGCCGGTTCGAGCCCGGCTGGCTCCATCCGAGAAGGCAGGCGCGAACGCCGCGCCTGCTCAGTCGCCGTCGTTCTTGAGCCAGGGCGGGAGCTCGATCCCTTCATTCGCGAGCCATTCCCGGACGTCGTCGTCCTCGAACAGCTCGCGCAGCTGCGCCCTGCGCGGGAAGACGCCGGCGCTCGACGTCGTGCGGCCGTGGGAGGCGACGAAGAACGCCTGGGCGATCAGGACCATCGCCGCGGCTGCCGGCGCGACGTCCTCGAGGCGGTGCCAGATCCATGCTGCGGCGCTTCGCGCGGTGGCGATCTGCCACGTGGCGCATTCTCGGAGATCGGCGGTCTGCAGTGCGCTGCGGCCGCTCGGCGAGTCGCAGAGTGTGCCGAGAAGCTCGTAGGTGCGGATCAGGGCGAAGACCGTCGGCGCGGCGGCTGTGTCCCAGTCGGAGCGCTCTATCATCTCGCTGCTTGCCTCGAGGAGCAGCTCGACCGAGTCGTCGTCCGGCTCGCGCAGATCCAATGGGTGCCCGAGGTCGTCCGACCACTGATCGATTTCGAAGCGACGGATGACCCACTCGACCAGCGGTCGGTTCGGGAGGGGCAGCCCGGTCCGAGTCTTCGCCCACCGTGTTTCGGAGAGCATCGCGTAGCCGTCTCCGATCGTGCGGAGCACGGTCACCGCACCGACGACCGATTCGTCCCAGTCGTCGACGTCGGCGTCGAGCCAGGGTTGCGACCGAGCGTAGAGGTCGAGGGCGCGCGTCGCCATCAGCGTGCGCTCCGCTCCGTCGGTGCCGCTCGTCGCGAGCTCGATCCAGCAGTCTCCCGCCATGGTTCGCGCGAGCAGGGCGGCCAGCTCCGCGTCGGCCCTGGTCTCTTTCGGTTCGTCGACGCCGGGTCGCTGCGGCGTCTGGACGTCGCCGAGCAGCTCGACGAGCTGGTTGTCCGCACCCGCGGTCTCGTCGCCGCGGCCGCTTCTGCAGAGCATGACCGTCTTGTAGACGAGTGCGAGCGCGGCGAGCGCGAGGGTCTCGATCGCCGTGTCGCGATCGGCGTCGTGCGGCAGCTCGCGATACCTCCGCGACGCGCCGTCGAAGACGACCGCTGCCTCGTCCACGAGGTGCAGGTCCCAGAGCGTCTGGGCCTTGTTGAGGAGGACCCGCGCCGACACCGCAAAGGCGCGGGGTTCCGTCGACTCTGCGAGGCTCCGCAGCCCGTCGTCGTAGGCAGCGAGAGCGTCGCGGTGACGATCGACGTTCTCGAGGACGATTGCACGGCGACGGTGGACATCTGCCACGTAGGCGACATCCGCATCCGCCGGGAGGCGCGAGATCGCCTCGTCGATCAGCCGGAGCGCGTCCTGGAATTGCTCGGACGGGATCAGGTAGAGCGACTTGCGGAGCAGCGCCTCCGCGACGCGACCTTGCACGTCCGATTCGTCTGCTTCGCCGAAGCGGAGGACGAGATCGTCGAGGATGCGGGCGGCCTCGTCCGGCCGGCCGGTCCGGTCGTAGGCGGAGTTCCGCTCGAGCATCGCCCAGGCGATGTCGTCCGCGACCGTCGGATCGTGAGCGTCGTCGTCGCGCGCGACCAGCTGCTCGCAGATCGCGTCCGCCTCGTCTTGACGGCCGAGCCCGGCGAGGAGCATCGCCTTGACGGAGAGCGCTCTGCACACGCGAGCTTGGATATCGGCTTCGCTGTCGCTCTCGAAGGTGTCGAGGAGCTCGTCGTAGCAGGCGAGAGCTTCCGTCGGCCTGTCCGCGCCGACCAGCACCCCTGCCTTCAGCAACATCGCCCACGCCAGTTGCAGTCGGAGACCGGGCTCGTCGGAGCCGGCAATGCGCGCGATCGCCTCGTCGTACGCAGCGATCGCTTCCGCCGGGCGGTCGATCTCGGCCAACGCGAATCCCTTGTTCACCATTGCTCGCGCGACGGTCTCGCGGGTGTCGGCGTCGACATCGCCGCCGAACTCGGCGATGACCGCGTCGTAGACCGCGAGAGAGTCGCCGGCCCGGACGCTCCCCTTGGAATCCTCCTTCTCGGCAACCGATTCCAGGCAGGCGGCCTTCATGATCATCGCCCTCGCCACGGTCCGCCTGATCGCCTCGTCCTCCATGCCGCCGAATATCGCGATGACCGACTCGTAGATCGCAAGCGCCTCGTCGAAGCGGTCGCGCTCGTACACCGTCCACGCCTTGTGGGCGAGCGCGTCGCTGAGCGGCTCCTGGAGCACCGGCTCGTCGCGCCCGCCGACGCGCGTGATCACCTCCTCGTAGCACTCCGACTCGTCGTCCTCACGACCGAGGCCGCCGAGCGTGATGCCCTTGTTGCAGAGGCCGCGGCAGACCCGCACAAGGACCTCTGCATCGTCGGCGCCGTCGAAACGTGCAACCAGCTCGTCGTAGACGGCAATCTCTTCCTCGGTCCGACCGAGCTCCCCGAGCGCGTAGCCCTTCCGGTGAAGCGCTTTGGCCAGGATCCGCTCCAACTCCAGCTCGGCCGCGGCGCCGCACGCGTCAATCACCGCGTCGTACGCGGCAAGCGCCTCCTCGTACCGTTCGGAGTCGGTCAGCGAGTCGGCGCGATCGATCAGAGCGCGAACGGTCGGCAGCTTCCCACTCGGCTCCCCGCTCGCGCGTCCGAACACGCCCATCGCAGCTGAGGAGCCTAGCGTCCGGGCCGAGTCACCCCTTTCGCTTCGCCTCGATCTTTCCCGTCGCGCTCGCGCCGCCGAGCGTGCACGTGACGGTGTTCGGCGTCGTCGCGGCTCCCGTCGCCGGGGCGATGTGCAGCGTCGTCGTGCCGCACGTCGCGCCGGCGAACGCCGCCTGAACAGTCACGTTTCCGCTCGCCGGGTCGAGCGGCGCCGTCGAGGCGACGTCGCCGGTGACGTTGCCGTTGGAGACGGTGAAGGTGAGGACGATCCGCGGGGCGCCGCTGAAGCCGCCCGTGTACACGCCGTCGTAGTCCGCGAGCGTCCACGCCTTCGGCTCGTTGACGCACGCCTTCTTCTTCGCCGCC
>Ga0335080_10000632_pt1 | contig 32934 bp, 32 predicted proteins | sample Lox_Sample_34_FD_206720 | JGI IMG/M metagenome (GOLD analysis project Ga0335080, IMG submission 206720) | Soil microbial communities from Loxahatchee National Wildlife Refuge, Florida, United States - Lox_Sample_3.4 | ecosystem: Environmental > Terrestrial > Soil > Wetlands | place: USA... | reverse complement strand
GCCGCCACTACTACGCAATCCCCAGGCAAAATTCGCTGACAACACCCGACGCATACGAAAAAATAATGCAAGCACACCATCTGCCGTTGCGCTTGTGCCGGCCGGCGTGGATGAATTTCAAGTTTATCGAGCGCTGCTACGAAGTGGACGAAAACATTTATGATCCCGACCTACTGCGCAAACTAGTCGAGGGACGGCTCAAAGCACACGGCATTTCCGTTACACAACGGGAATTCACCGCCGCGATGCGGGGAGACTACGACTGGGTAGTTTGGGCTACGTACGGCCTCGGACCCAGCAAAGGCGTTTTCAAAGGCGCGAAGTATCAGGTCGCGGAGAAAATACTCATCGAACTGCCGGCCGAACTCCATGGCGTAGCTTTAGTGGTTGTGGACGGCCCTTTTACAGCCTTCGATCCTTACGGCGGCTCCACGCGCTCGCTCTTTGGCTCGGCAAAAAATACGAACCACTGGACGACCACCGACCCGAACGAAGCGGTGCCCGAACCTTATGCGGGCGTTCTGAATGCGCGAGAATTTCAGCCGGTGCCATTCACACGATTTGCCGCGATGCGCGCTGACTGCTGTTTGAGCGTGCCGTCCGCGAAGGATGCGGTGTACATCGGATCGCGATTCACGATGCGGGTGGTCGAAAATAATCCGGAGCATGACCGGCGCATTCTGTATGTCCAGGAAGGCGCGCCGCAGGAGATGCACATATTTTCGGGGAAAGTTGTGAGCGCAGTGAAAGCCGCACGGATTGTCTGCGCCAAAATTGCAGGCCGGCAAAATGGTTAAAGCGCCGACCTACGCGATCCTCGGCCGTGGGCGATGGGCCCGCCGAATGCAGAGCGTGCTGACTGGCGAAGGCCGACAATTTGTAGAAATCGCTGAAACCCGCCAGGAAAGCAGCGAAAACGATGAGGCATACCGCGAGCGACTGGCGCAGCGGCTGCGGTCGAGCGGCGCGCAGATTGCGTGGGCCTGTGTGCTTCCCGGGCCACACGTTCCGCAGATGGTCGAAGCAGCGCTGGACGCCGGGCTGCACATGATCTGCGAGAAGCCTTGGTGGGGGTCGCGTTCGACAACTGAGCCGCTTACCGCGCGGGCGAAGTCGCTGCGGCGTGTTGTGGCGGTGCACTACGAATACTGTTTTCTGAGCGAAGTAGAACGCTGGCGGAAGGAATTTTCAGCTCTGCCCGGTCTCGAGTTCGGCGGGACGTTCTTCTTGAACCGTCCGAATCACACCGGCATGTCCGCTTTGGACAATCTGGGCTCACACTTGTTGGCCATTCGGGAATTCGTCGCTCCGAACGCCGTCCTGGGAGAAATTCGCTGCGGTTATGAGCAACCCGATGAACGATCAGCGTGGCTGAAGAAAAGCGGGCAGCCAGTGGCGTTTCTAAACTTACTGGAACAAAAAGAATTAATCATTCAGCGGTTCTTGGCGGCAGTCGAGGCTTCGCTGAATACCGGCGCGTTCCCAGTGGATCTGGAATTTGGCGTACGCGTGGGCGAGCAACTCGCCGAATTGGCGGCCAAGCCGCACAGCGGTGCTGTCTAACGCTGCGATTGCTTCCTGGCTCTTCCTACCGAGACGCTTTCGGTCTGTTCGCGAACCGCACCGAGTGAATTGCGCGCGGTCTTGCTCATTTGCAAGCGGCGATCATTGCGCGGTTCGCGCCAGTTGACCTGGGGCAGCATCAGCGATGCATCCGCACGATCGCGGTACTTAATGGCGATGTTCATCAGTGAATCGAGCAACGAATCCGAAAGCAAGTGCGGCTTAAGACCGAGGTCGATCAGCTTGGAGTGTTTCGCGTTGTAGTAATGCTCTTCGGCCTCGACACGCGGGTCTTTCAAATGATCGATTTCGACCGTGAGGCCCAACTTCTTGCCAGCAGTCACGCACATCTTGGCCAGCTCGCCGACGGAAAACTGTTCCGTGAACTGGTTGTAGACGCGACACTCGCCGCGCCCGGCTGGATTTTCGCAGGCGATTTCGATGCAGCGTACGGTGTCGCGGATATCGAGGAAGCCGCGCGTCTGGCCCCCTTTTCCGTAGACGGTGAGCGGCTGGCCGATAGCGGCCTGAATGCAGAAGCGATTCAACACGGTGCCGAATACGTCGTCATAGTCGAAGCGGTTGATCAGCGCTTCGTCCATCGCCGTTTCTTCCGTCGTCGTGCCGTAAACTACGCCCTGGTTCAGATCGGTCGCGCGAATGCCCCAAATCTTGCAAGCGAACATGATGTTGTGGCTGTCATGCACCTTCGAGAGGTGATAGAACGAGCCGGGCTGTTTGGGAAACGGCAGCACATCGCGGCGGCCATTGTGCTCGATGGTGATGTAACCCTCTTCGATGTCGATATTCGGCGTGCCATATTCGCCCATGGTGCCGAGCTTGACGAGATGGCAGTCCGGGCTGTGTTCGCGCAAGGCAAAGAGCAAATTCAAAGTGCCGACCACGTTGTTGACCTGAGTGAAGACCGCGTGCTGGCGGTCAATCATCGAATAGGGAGCAGAGCGCTGTTCCGCAAAATGCACTACGGCATCCGGCTGGAACGTGCGGAGCGTGGAACTGAGGAAGTCGTAGTCGCAGACGTCACCGTAGAACGATTCGATGGTTTTGCCGCTGACCGCTTGCCAGACGCGGAGGCGATCGGACAACGGGCGAATGGGCGTGAGGGTCTGGGCGTTCAGTTCGTGGTCCCACAAGCGGCGAACGAAGTTGTCGACGATCGCGACGTTGTGGCCCTGCTTTGACAAATACAGCGCCGTGGCCCAACCGCAGTAGCCGTCTCCCCCAAGCACAGCAATCTTCATCCTGCCTCCTCAGCGTAGTCGCTGCGATCTCGCGTCGTTCTATGAGTAATTCAGGCCGCGCCCACGGCCTCCAGCGAACGAGCAAATGCTCAGCTGCTCGCCGCTTATTGCGATTGCGTTCTTACAGTATACGCGAACACCGCTAACAATCCGCGGACTGGCATCAGAAATTTAGATGCATGTGCCCAGGCAACGGCGACTTTCCGGTCAATTCTCCAATGGGCTATGGCCCGGGCCGGGAGGCACCACCCTCGACCGGATAGTTGGTCAGCAGGCTCTTGCCGCCGCTCTCGGCAATCGCGATCAAGTGTTCCTGGCCGACCAGTCCCTGCAGTTTAGGCAGGCCGGTGTCCAACGCAAGAACGTAAAATCGCTGTGGACGGAGCCACAGTTCCTTGAATTTTGCGTCATCGATAAAAACGGAAGGCGCGTCGGGTGCGTAGGAGCCGTATTCAAGATTGTTATAGCGGCCGTTCAGGATTAGCGCGGTGCAATTGTCGTAGAAAAAGACGGAGGAAAACGTGTAGTAGGGCCGCGCAATGATCAACTGGCCAGCCGGCGCCTGCTGAAATGCGTCGGCCAACGGACGGGAAGAAAGATATGGATCAAAGACGACCATGGCCATGCGCGCGGCGTGAAAGAACAGCACCATCATGAGTGAAGCCGCAAGAAAAGCCCGCAGGCTCGAAGAGCGAAACGTCCCGACGGCACCAATGAAAAAGGCCACGCACGCGAACAAAAGCTGCGGCCGCAAATAAGCGAAGGATTGAAGGGTCAGATCCTCCATGTGGCCAAGCGAAAGGCTGTACGCTTTAGGATGCTGGCTTAGGGCAGTAGAAATATCGCCCGGCGCGGGGACATGGCGCACGAGCAGGAATAGAGTCAGGGTGACGATTGCGGCGGCCGCAGCGACTCCGCAGAGAACGTAAGTGGTGCGGCGAATCCACGCGCTTTCGGTAGCCATGGCGCAGCCGAGAAGCAAAGCCAGAGCCGGGTAACAAGGCATCGAGTAATACTCTTGGGTAGTCGAGAAAGTGAAAAAGACCAGCATGAACCCGGTCCAGCAGAGCGCCAGGAGCCGCATTTTTCCGGCGCGATCCGACGGTTTGAAGGAGAGCTTGGCGACTGCCGGAAGGTAAACGCTCCACGGAAACAGCCACAGAAAATGGAACAGCCAGAAGTAGAGACGCGGAACCGTATTGTAGTCGCGCGGATAGCGCAGGTTCAGGAAACGAAGGACCTGCTCGTTCATGAAGAAGAACCAGAGGAAACCGTGATACTCGCCGGGTGCGCTGTGAAAACTAAAACTGAAGTACGGCGGGTTGCGTAAAGTGGCCAGCACATGCCAGGGCGCGGCGATAGCCAGAGCGATTGCCGCGGTACTGAAGGGATGGAGACGCTTCCAGGTACGTGAGACGAACAGTTGCTTGGTAAGAAAAAGATAGATGAGGCCGGCGGCCACGGGAAACAAAAGAGCGATCACGCTTTTCAGCAGCAGGCCGACGCCGAAGGAGGCGCCCAGAATAGCCGCCCAGAGCCGCGGGTGGGACTCATCTTCGTCCAGGGCGCGAAGGATCGCCCACATCGCGAGCGCGATAGTGAGCGTAAGCATCACATCGGGAATCAGCACACGGGTGAAGAGAAAGAGTCCGATACAGGTGGCGATGCACAGACCGGCATAGAATCCGGCGCGTTTCCCGAAGGCCCAAATGCCCATAGCAGTAGTGAGCCAGGCCAAGCCAATCGCGGAAAGCGCGGAGGGCAGACGCGCAACCCAGTCCTTCACTCCAAAGATCTTGTAGAAAATGACGATCAGCCAGTAATTCAGCGGGCTTTTTTCAAGGTAGGCGACGCCATCGAGGTGTGCGGTAACCCAGTCGCCGGAAGCGAGCATGTTGCGGGCAATCTGCGCCTGCACCGCGTCCACGTCGTCCATTAACGACGGCGGGGAAAGGATGCAGCCGAGATAGATGACGGCCGCAAAGAGCACAACGATTAGATAGAAACGCTTGTTTTTTCCTGTATCCAGGAAGCCGGCGCCGGAGAGGGCACCGCCGGAATTCGCCATTTTTTCATCCATAGAAACAGCAGCATCAGGCCCCATAAGTGATAGCCCACGTTGACGTGACGCTCGAGATGCAGCCGAACGAGTTCGCGGATCGCGTCCCAGCGAAAAACGGAATCCTGCTCTTTGGCAGACTCTTCCAGCGTTTCCAGAAGCAAAGGCCGCAAGGGGCCGCGCAACCATTCGTGCGCCGGGATATCGAAACCAACTTTCTTACGAGTGAGAATTTTTTCGGGCAGGCGGTGGCCCATCAGCTCTTTCAGAATCAGCTTTTGGCGCGAACCTCGCACTTTCATCGCGACGGGTAGTGTAGCGGCAAACTCCACGATGCGGTGATCCAGAAATGGCGGGCGCACTTCCAGCGAATGGGCCATGCTCATGCGGTCCACTTTACTCAGAATGTCGTCCGCCAGGTAATACTTCTGGTCCCACCAGGTGTAAGGAGAGAGGCCGTCGTGCGGAGCAGGCGAATTCTGCAGCTCGCGAAGTACCCTGGCGAATGAGTCCGGCAACTTCACTCCGCAGAGGCGCTGCGCCTCCTCGGCGGTAGAAGTTCCGTTCCAGAAAACGTGCGCTTGTTCCGGCGGCAAGAGGCTTCCTTGCAGAAAGCGCTTCAGCATGTACTCGCGGCCAATCTTGTCGTCCGAAACCGGCCACCAGCGCGCCACTCCCAGCGCGGCCTGAACTGCGGAACGAGGCAACCGTCGAGCTGTTTCCGCCAGTCGGTTCGCGCGATAGGTGAGGTAGCCGCCGAAAAGCTCGTCGCCGCCCTCGCCGCTCAGCGCCACCGTTACGTGCGTGCGGCTCATCTTGGAAAGAAACCAGACGGGCAAAGCGCCGGCATCCGAGCTGGGTTCATCCGAGAAGTAGGCGAACTCCTCAATCGCCTCGCGCAACTCCGCGCCGGGATGCAAGTCGAATTCCTGGTGATCGCTCCCATATTGGCGGGCTGCGGCGCGGATGTATTCCGTCTCGTCAAAACTACGGCCCAGGAAAGAGATAGAAAGCGTCTTGAGCGGCTTGGAAGAGGTTTTGGCCGCATAGTGCAGGATGGTTGACGAATCTATGCCTCCGCTCAGCCATAAACCCAGGGGCACATCAGAGAGCAGATGCTCGCGCACCGAGTCTTGGAGCAAAGCGTCCAGCTCTTCACACGCCGAGCCGAGCGAACGCTCGCGGATCGGCCCCGCAGGCAACGTCCAATATGGCTCGATGGTGACCGTTCCGTCGCGCCACTCGAGCCATTGTCCCGGCGGCAGTTTTTTAATTCCCTCGACCATCGTCCAGGGACACGGGATGTAATTCAGCGAAAGATAGCAGGCCAAGCCATCAAGGCTTAACCGCCGGTCAAACTCTGGATGAATGAAAATAGTTTTTAGTTCGGAGCCAAAGAAGATGTCTTCGCCACGCCGCGCGACGTACAGCGGCTTGATGCCCATGCGGTCGCGGGCCAGCACGAGCCTTCGCGCAGACTTGTTCCACAGCGCCACCGCAAACATGCCGCGCAGGCGCGAGAAGCAGCGGGTGTCCCACTGCTGAAACGCATGCAGAACAGTTTCTGTATCGGAATGCGAGTGAAAGTGGTGGCCCAGCTTCTGCAGATCGGCGCGCACTTCGAGGTGGTTGTAAATTTCGCCGTTAAAGACGATGGCCAAGTCACCGTCGTCGGAAACAATCGGTTGGTCGCCGCCCTGCAAGTCGATGATCTTCAGCCGAGCGGCGCCCATGGAAAGGACGCTGGACCGGTACACGCCAAGCTGATCGGGCCCGCGATGCGACAAGGTCGCCGTGGCTCGCTCAATGCGCTCCGGCTCCGGAGCCCAGTTTTTATGCGTGAATCCGGCTATTCCGCACATTCAGCCCAACGCCACCAGCGCCACGCCCGCGCAGACCAAAACTACACCCGTCCAACGCGCCACACTGACCTCTTCACCCAGGATGTATTTTGCACCGAACGTTCCGACCACATAGCTTAGCGCGGAGGCCGGAATCACGAAACTGATCGGCGCCCAAGAAAGCAGCAACAGGAGCGAATAGAAGGACAGCGCCATGAGTGGAATGCCCGCCCAGAACCAGCCGTTGCCCAATGCCTTGCGCAGAAATCGCAGCAGTTCGCGCGGCCGCAAACGCTCGGGCTCGCCGGTCGCTTTCATGCCACGCGTAATCGCGATTTCGCCGCCGGTGCTGCCAAAAATCAAAAAGCCCAGAAACACGATGACCCGAGTCATGCCAGGGCCTCGCCGGGCACGGCAGTGGTCCTCGGTTTTGTCTGACCCACCAGCAACATACCCAAGCAAATCAACACGACTCCCACCCAGCGCCGGGCGGAGACGGACTCGTGCAGAAAAATCATGGCAAAGAACGTAAGCAAAGCATACCCGAACGCGCCAGCCGGCATAACGTAGCTATAGTCTGCCCAGCTCAATACGGTCATATAGCTCAGCATGAAGCCACATAGGAAGAAAATCCCGATCCACAGCGTCCCATTGGTCACCGTCAGGCGAAACGCGTGCGCCAAGCCCGGCTCCGTGAGTTGTACTGCACCAATCTCGAGCATTGCGCGTTTTAGCAAGAGGTCGCCGGCGTTCGCGCACAGCACCATCAGGCACACCATCACCAGCGTTTTAACGCGCAGCCTGCCTTCGGTTGGCATTTTTTCTAGATTTAGTCGTTTCCGGAGACCGACGGCGTTTCCGGCACGGAGATCATGGGCTTGGGAGCATCGCCGCCTTGGCGCACCCATTTCCAACGTTCCGCGCGCAGCTTCAGGAAGCTGGTCGCTTCGTCGTAGAGCCGCTTGCGTTCGTGCGAGTCCCACAACGCCTCGCGCACGATGCGCCAAACCACTTTCGGGCGGAAGTAGTACTGGTCGTAGAAGCGGTTGACACCTTCCATCATGTCCGCTTTGGATAAATGCGGATATTCGATGTGCGGCAACTGGTGGCCGCCGGAATCGGCCAGCGCTTCCACTTTCAAAAAACCCTGCTGCGCCATGCTGTCGTGCAACTCTGTGCCGGGCATGGCGTGTGCCAGCGAAACCTGAATCGTCTCGCAGTCCAGTTCCTTGGCGAAGTCGATGGTCTTGTTGATCGTTTCTTTCGTCTCGCCAGGCAGGCCGATGATGAAGTCGCCGTGAACCTTAATCCCGACTTTCTTGCAGTTCTTCATGAACTCGCGGGCCATCTCGACCGTCGCGCCTTTTTTGATGTTCTTCAAAATCTGCGGGTCACCGGACTCAAAGCCCACGATGAACAGGCGGGCGCCCCCCTCGGCCATGGCCTTCAGCTCTTCGTACTTGCTGTGGCAACGCGCCGTGCAGGACCAGCGGAATTTCAGCGGCTTGAACTTCTGGCTCAACTCGATGGCGCGATCTTTCCGGATGTTGAACGTGTCATCGTCGAAGAAAATCTCTTTCATCTGCGGGAAGTATTCGAGAGTTTGCTGTACCTCGCGAACGACGTTGTCGACCGAGCGCGTGCGCCAGGTATGGCCGGAAACCGTCTGCGGCCACATGCAAAACGTGCAGAGCGCTGGACAGCCACGCGTGGTATAGAACGACACGAACGGGTGTAGCAAGAACGGCACGTTGTAGTTCTCGATGGTCAGGTCGCGCTTGTACGTGTCCGTCGCAAAGGGCAACGCATCCAACTCCGCCGTGTGCAATTGCGGCCGCATCGCGTTGTGCACCACGCGGCCATCTTTGCGGTAGCTGACTCCCAGAATATCCCCGATGGGCTTGCCGTGGGCGTATTCGGCGATCGCATGATCGAACTCACCGCGCGTAACAAAATCGATGTCTCCGCTGGCCGCCAGGGTTTCGTCCGGTTTGATGTGCCCCTGCGGGCCAACAAACGCAATCTTGAGTTCTGGATTGGCTTCCTTGATTCTGCGAATCAGCTTGATGTCGCTGCCGAAGCCAACGGTGGACGTATACAGGACCAAAAACTCGTAGTCCTTACAAATATCAATGGTTTGCTGCCAATTCACTTTGTGCGGCGACGCATCCAGCAGGCGGCTGCCGGGAATCATCCCGGCGGGGTAACTCAACCAGACCGGATACCAGTAGGATTCAATCTCGCGCGTGGCTGGCCAGCGCGAACTCGCGCCGCCATCGAACTTTTCGAAACTCGGCGGATTTAACAGCAAAGTCTTCATTACATCTGGCATTCATCACCCTCAGCATCCCAAAGAATGGGCCGTTCCGACGGCCTTCGATCCAAAAAAATTGGCGCCCCGAAGCCCCGGCGCGAAAGGAAAACTTTACATACTCGGATACCAGTTTACCTGAGTTGGTTAGATGCGCCCAAGCCTTTATGCGCCCAAACTCTAAATACGGCGTAGAAGTGCTGTCTGCCCTTCAACGAACTGCTCGGGACATGTTGGACGAGCCCAACACCTCGGCCGTCGCGTCCGCAAGTTCATCCCAGATACGCGGAATCCATTCCAGGTGCTCCGGTTTCATGAGGACCGACCGGAGGCAAGTCAGCGTGCTTTTGTCTTGTTTCATTGCCCCAACGCTTCCGCACCAAAACTCGATGGGCAGTTCGGCCACCGCCAAATGCAGATTCCGCTTTGCCGCGGCGTCGAAGATCCGCCGCGTGTAGTTTGACGCTTCCGTTGCACTCGCGGCGCGTGGCGCGAAAATCACGATGTCCAATTCCGGTGCAAACGCAGTCATAATACGCGCATCGTGCGTAAGCAATTCGTACAGCTTCAGCGCGGCTTGCCTCCCGGACTCCAGGCCCTTGGCAAAATCTCCGCCGCGAACCAGCGGCAGCAGCTTTTGCGTGGCCCACAGGGCCGCTGCCGCCGCGCCTGGCCGCGAACACTCCAGGCTGATCTCGCCCAGATGCAGTTTCGCCGAAGTGAAGTAGGTGTAGGGAGAATTGTGTTTGTAAAACCGGCCGAGGGCCGGATCGCGAAACAATACGCAGCCGCAACCGTAGGGCTGGAGTCCGTGCTTATGCGGATCGATCACGATGGAATCCGCTTGTCCGATTTGCGCGAAGGCTCGGGCCGCTTCGTCGGCCAAATTGTTCGCGAGGGCAAAATACCCGCCGTAAGCAGCGTCCACGTGAACGCGCACGCCGTATTTCTCTCGCAACGCCAAAATTTCCGGCAGCGGATCGACCGAGCCGGCCGCGGTTGTCCCCAATGTTGCGACAATTGTCCCCACGTCTCCGCCTGCGACTCGCTCGGAAAGCGCATGTACGTCCATACGGCCCCGCGCATCACAGCGAATGCTTTCAAAGCCTATTTGCAGCACGCCGCTGATCCGGCTGTGCGTATAGTGCGACTGCGAGCTAGCTACAATCTTTTTGCCGGGGTGGGCTTGCGAAGCTACCCAAAGCGCCTCGAGGTTCGCCATCGTGCCGCCGCCGCACAAGTGCCCTAGGAATTCGTTCCAGCCAAACATGGCCGCTATATCCGCGACGGCTTCTTTCTCCAGCGCCGAAGTGGCGCGGCCACCGTCCAACGCATGATTGTTCGGATTGATCCACATTGCCAGCGCATAAGCCAGCCGCGCCACGGGATGCGGCGGCTTCAGCATCTGTCCGGCGTACAAGGGATGAAAGTACGGATAGTTATCGTGAAGGCGCTCGGCGGTTGCCAGCAACGTCTCAGCAATGCGCTGGCCTGCCGGCACCTGGGATGTAAAGTCCGGCAAGTCAGCGAATCCAGCATCCAGTTTCTTTACCGCCGCGAGAAACGCTTCCAGGCTTTTCTGTTCGAGTTGCATCGATGATCCCTACGATGCCGCAGCACAGGTGTTCTTCTCTGTGCCCTTCCTCACAAGAAATGCTTAGGCAGGAAGACCCAACCTTCGTCTGCTTACTGCCAAACTTTATCCAACTGTCCCGCCGTCTTCAGCAAATCCAACTGCGCTTGCTGCCGCGCGAAATTCGCGTCCAGATACGCCATCCACTTGTCGTTCTCATCCAGCCGCGCCTTCTCAACTTCCCGCAAATTTACTTTGCCTTCGGCGTATTGCTGCTGTAGCACCCCGATGTTTTGTTGCGCCAACTGCAATTCGAGCCGGGCTACTTCTTTTGCCGCGTCGCGCTCCTGCAAATTCCGGCTCTTCTGCCGCACCTCGGCGCTTACTTCCTTTTTCTTGCTGGCGAGCGTGGCTTTCGCAGTCTCCAGGTTGGCCGTGGCCAAGCCCACTGCTTCTTTCGTCTTCGCACTGAATAGCGGCATCTGCACCTGCACGCCTACATTCAGATTGTTGTATTGGAATGAACTGGGATTGAAAAATTTCTTGTAATTGTTGAAGGGCGCCAGCAGGCTGTACATCCCCACAAACGCCAGCGTCGGCAAATTGCCGCGCTTTTCGCCGGTCAGCCGGAACTCTTTCGCGCGCACATCCGACTCCGCCAGCAGCAGGCTGGTATTGTTCTGCATGGCCATAGCGACCAGGTTGGCTCCTTGCTGTTCAGCCTCGCCCGGCAATTCTTCCGGCGTCACTTCGATTGGCTGGTCTTCACCCAACCCCAACTGTCCGCGCAAAAAAACCTCCAGCTCATCTTCCCGACCTTCGAGCTGCAGAATTCTTTGGGTCACCTGAGCTTTCGTCAGTTCCGCGCGCGTTATCTCCATCGGTAGCTCGTAGCCTTCGCCCTGCCGCTCCTGAGTGATCTGCAGAATCTTTTCGGCGCTGTCGCGTTCGCCGTGCAGGAGTTCGAGCGAGTGGTGCACTTTGCCCAATTCCAGATAGGCCATCGCGGTTTTCTGAATCACGCTGTTCTTCACATCTTCCAATGAGATTTTTTGCGATCGGGCCTGCTCGGCCAACTCTTTTCCCTGCCCGCGTAGTGGCTCATTGAACACCTGCTGGGTGTAGGTCAAATCAAATACCGATGGCGCTGTGCCTCCGGGAGTTTCGGGGATGCCATAGGTGTACCCCGCGCCGGAGCCCACATACAGATTGGGCAAGAAGTTCGCCTTGTTTAGTTGCGAGGCATGATCGGCGACGCTGGCTTGCAGCTTTGCCACCTGGATGTCTTTGCTGTTCCGCAACGCCATCTCGACGGCGCTCTTCAGCGTCAACGCAACAGGGCCACCCTGCGGTGCCGCTTGCGTCGGGGCAGGTGCGCTCTGCGCCGTGGCTGGACTCTGCAGCGCCGAGCTTTGCCCGTGCACGCAAGCGCTCGATCCTGCCAATAGCGCTACGCACACCAGAGCGTTCCGGAGTTTTCGCATCCTGGCACCCCTTCGCTGGAGCACTATTCGTACCGCAGCGACTCAATCGGTTGCAGCTTGGCCGCCTGATTCGCCGGCAAATACCCAAAGAACAGACCCGTCGAGCAGGACACCACAAACGCCAGCACTACGCTCATCCCGGACACGGGTACGCGCAAGTTGCCTGGCATGAACTGCTGCGCCACCGCCGGTACGAGTAGCCCCAGCAAGATGCCAACGACCGCTCCGCCGCCGCTGATCAAAAACGCTTCCGTCAAGAATTGATACATGATCTCGCGCCGAGCCGCACCAATGGCTTTGCGAATGCCGATTTCGCGAGTTCGCTCCGTCACCGTGACCAACATGATGTTCATGATGCCGATGCCGCTGATCAGCAGCGCGATGAACGCAATCACAATCAATACGATAGTCAGCGCCAAGGAAATGTCCCGCGCCGCTTTCAGAATAGCGGTGAGCGTTTGCACATTGTATTCCGCAGAGACTGGATGGCGACTGTTCAGCAGTTGCGTCACTTCCCGCTGCACATTCGAGACGTCATCGGAAGAGGCGGCTTGCACGTCCAGCACCTTCAACGTGTCGACACCTTTGAAGTATTTCATCAGACCAAATGGAATGAGCACCGACTCGCTCTGAATATCGGACAAGCCGAACGTCTCCACGCGCTCCTTGAATACCCCGATAATGGTGAACGTCATGCCTCCCGCGGTTAGCTCGCGGCCGAGCGGGTTGTCCGCTCCAAACAATTTTTTGGCGAGGGTCGGAGTGATCACGCAATTTTTGGCGCGTGTCTGCATGTCCAGCGAGTCCAGATACCGGCCGCGCAAGACCAGCAAGCGGCGGATTTCCTTGTAGCCGGAAGTCACACCGATCAGGGTCACCGCGCGAACCACGCCGTGCGCCACAACCGACGTTTGCATATCGCTGGTTCCGGCGACTTCAGCCACTCCAGGAATGGAATCCTGCACTGCGGCCATGTCGTCGGACGTCAATTCGTAACTGAGTGGCTGCGCTTTCTCCGAGGTGCGCACCAACTCGGCCCACACCAGGTTTGAGCCGACGGCTTCAATTTGCGAAATTACGAACTTGCGGCTCGTAAGCGCCACGGTAACCACCAATACGATGGAGGCACTGCCAATGATCACGCCGAGCGACGTCAGCACAGCGCGCAGCTTGTTCGCGCGCAGCGCATCGATCGACACCGAGAGTGTTTCTCGCAGGTCCATCATGGCGTTAGCCCTCTCGAATTCATCCTTTCCCTAGCCGCCGCAACGCATCGCGAGCGTTTCTGTCTTTGGGCTCCAACTGCAACGCTTGTTCGTACTCCTTAATTGCCGCAACTCGATCTCTTTTGGTCTCAAACAGACGCCCGAGCCACTCGTGCGCGATGGCATAGCGGGGGTAAGCATTGCGCTTCGGGGCTTGCTGCAAATATTCGCGCAGCAAGCCTTCGGCTTCGTCTAGTTTTTCATTTTTCAGGATCAGCCCGGCAGCCCGATAAAACTTGGCCCGCGGATCGCCAGGCGCAGCTTTCTCTCCCAGACTCGCCACTTCCATCAGCCGGTCGGCCTGTTGATGGCGTGCCGCGTAGTCTCCAATATCGTAAATCAAGTCCGCGGACTTGGGCTGGCTCTGCAACGCCTTCGCAAACTCCTCGTCCGCACCGGCAAAATCCTTTTTCTGGCGGCGACAATTTCCCTCGGCATAGTGCCATTCCGCGGCATCCATGCCATGCAACTTTTCGATCTCCGGCCGAGCCTTGTCTTCGCCGCCGCCCACCATTCCTGGCGCGCTGCAATCGAACTCAATCAACGCTTGCCGCGCGGAATAGTTCCGGTCGTCGAGCCGCACCGCCGTTTCAAACTCCTTATGCGTCTTTTTGGCCAGGCTCATCGCGGAAAACATTCCGGCGTGGGAGGCCTTCTCTCCGTACGCTTTACCGAGCCATTCGTGAAAAACAGAACTACTCGGATCGATGGCCACCGCTTTTTCCGCGCTACTGATAGCCGCGTCGTACTCCTGCAATTCCAGGTAGGATTTCGCTAACCATAACTGAAGCTCGCCATTCCGCGGATCTCTCGCTACAGCGGCTTGTAGTTCTTCGATTGCTCTCTTGTAATCGCTTTTTTCGTAGGCCTGGCGTGCCGCAAGCGGTATGTCCATGCGCTCGGTCGCGGCCGGCGTTCTTGTGCAGATCAGCAAAAAGACCACGCACGTCACAAACGCCGAAACCAGCCCCCAACCACTCCGCTTACACTGCATCCGTGCTAACGACCTGAACTCTCTCGCCATCGTGCAAGTCGGAATCGCCCGGCAGCGCAATCACTTCGCCCTCGCGCAGTCCGCTCACGACCTCAAAGCTCGTCGCATCCGCAATGCCCACCTGGATCTCCCGCTTTTCCAGGATGGACTTACCCACTCCCAACTGGTTCGGCACCACCACGTACACATACCGGTGGCCGCCTTCTGATGCCACGGCTCCCCGCGGCACAGCGAGCACATTGCTTCGCTGCGCCGAATTGATGCGTACGTTTACATTCGTCTTCGGCAACAGCTCAAGCTTGTCGTTGCTCACGGCGCAAAGCAGTTCTCCCACGCTCCGCGTCCCATAAGGAACCACCTGTTTCGGGATGACTTCTGTCTTGCCCAGCCAGCTCCGGTTCGGCAGGGCATCCCACGTAATAATCACCGGCTCGTTCTCTTCCAGCGCTCCCAACTCCGGCTCGTCAATGAAGGCGCGCACGCGTACTTTGTGCAGGTCCGCCATTTCCGCCAACAAATCGCCGAGTCTGACGTAGTCGCCCGCTTGCAGCGGTAGCCCCGCGGCATCTCGCCCCAGCGCATAGAGCGTGCCATCCGCCGGGGCCAAAATGCGCGCGTCCCGCACTTTGTCCTCGAGCGCCGCCATTTCGCTGAGGATCTGCTGCACCTGCAGTTCACCACTTTCCGCGCCCAGCTGGGCATCGCGATCAAATTCCTGTTTTACCGCGAGCAAGCGCGTCACTTCCGCTTTCGCGTTCGCCAGCGACTGCTCATTCGCGGCCAAGTCTTCCTTCGTTGCGGCCTGTTCGTTCACCAACCGTTCCAGCGCATCGTGATTCCGTTGCAACCGATTTCGTTCGCCTTCTGCCTGGGTCAAATCCGCCGCAACCTTGGCTGCCTGGTCCGCTCGTCCGCCCGCTTTGGCGGCTTTGAAATCATTTTGTGCCTTCAGCAGCTTCGCACGCGTGTCGGACAATTGCGCCGCTGCTTCTTTAACGTTCAACTCCATGAGCAATTGCCCCTTCTTGACCGTGCTCCCCTCCGTCACGAACACCTTCTCGACAAAAGTATCCAGCGCCGCGCGCATGACGTATGGCGTAATGGGCTCCACTTTTCCATTGCTGCTGATCGAAGAAACCAGATTTTCGCGCGTGGGCGTCACCGCGGCGATCTTTGCCGCCGGCTTTCTTCCGCTTAGCCACACCAATCCGAATGCAGCTAGAGCGGCCAGCAGCAGAAAAACCACGATTCGATTTCGGAGCCTGCGATCCATCGCTTATTCTTGGCCTGCCTCGCCCTGTCGCGAACTCGTTCCCAGACACATCGACCGGACGCCCCCTATAGCTTACTTCCTGGATTTCCTGGCTTACTGCCCCTTGGTTAAGCGGGCGCCGAGAGTTTCCATAGTAGCAAGAGCTTCGCGGCTTTCTCTACAAACTACCCGCGCAATCGCTCATTCCGCAACATCCGGGCCGCCCAATCCAGGCAGGCCCGCCGCGCTGAAGCCTACACTTAAATGATGCGCCGACCGCTTCCGAGGATGCGCCGACCGCGCCTAAATTGCATCGGCCAAAGGCTTTAACCCGGACGAACCTCGAAAGTCGTGCTGCGGCATCAGAAGCTTCGACTGGTCTGGCTCGCCTTGAACATTCCCGCCAAACGCGCGGTAATTTCCCGCTCTCCTCAACCGTAGTACACTCTGACGCCTGTTCGGTGGTGGTCTGCTCGCGACCCTGCTTCTCGAAGTGGATCGAGGTACAAGATGATTGAAGCTCGTTCTCTGTCCAAGCGTTTTCAGGACAAAAAACGCGGCGAAATCCGCGCGGTGGATAACGTCAGCTTTACCTGCTCGCCCGGCAGAATTTATGGTCTGCTCGGAGCCAACGGCGCCGGCAAGACCACGACCTTGCGCATGCTCGCCACGATTCTCGAGCCCACCGACGGCACCGCCATCATTTGTGGCTACGACGTCGTCGAACACCCGGAAAAAGTCCGCGCCAACGTCGGCTTCCTCTCCACCGCCACCGCGCTCTATCCCCGTCTCAGCGCACAGGAAATGGTCGAATATTTCGGCCGCCTCAATGGCCTCGATGAAGCGACTCTCAAAAAACGCATCGACGACATTTTCAATCGCCTCGACATGAACAGCTTTCGCGACCGCCGCTGCGACAAACTCTCCACCGGCATGAAGCAGAAAACCTCCATCGCCCGCACATTGGTCCACGATCCGCCAGTCATGATTTTTGACGAGCCCACGCTGGGCCTGGACATCATGACCGCTCGCACGATTACTTCCTTCATCCGCGAATGCCGCGATCGCGGGAAAACAGTCATCTTCTCCACGCATATCATGTCCGAAGTCGAAAAGCTCTGCGACACCATCGGCATCATCCAGTCCGGGAAGCTCCTGGCCGAAGGCACGCTGGCTGAATTGCGCGCCAAGTACGGCGAGCAGGACCTGGAAGAAATTTTCGTCAAAGTGGTTGGCCCGTTGCACGCGCAAGCGGAGGCGCAAGCGATATGAATTTTCACGCCATCAGTGTGGTCTATCGCAAGGAACTTACCGAGTGGCTCCGCGACCGGCGCACCCTGATTTCTACGGTCATCGTGCCGCTTCTCGCCTTCCCGATTCTCATCACCGGGATGATTTCGCTCGCCAACGTGATGGTCAACAACGCCAAAAAAGAAACGCCGAAGATCATGATCATCGGTGGAGAGGACTCCCCACAAACCCTCGACACCCTTCGAGCGATCAAGGATCTGGAGATCGTGCCGTATGCCGCGGACTGGAAAGATGAAATCTCCGACAAGAAGATTCGCGCGGCCGTCGAGATTCCAAAAGGCTTTCAGGCCTCGTTGGACAGCAATACGGCCGAAACCCTGCACATTTATTACTACGAAGGCGAGGTGAAGTCATCGATCGGCGCGGATCACGTCGAAAAATCTTTGAAGGACTATCGCGATGAGATGATCAAGAAGCGCCTCGAAGCCAAGGACCTTCCGACGAATCTGGTCACTCCGTTTGAGATCAAGCAGGAGAATGTGGCTCCTCCCGAAAAAGTCGGCGGCGCGAGCATTGGCAGCTTCATCGGATACATGGTCATCATCCTCTCGATGACGGGGGCCATGTATCCCGCGATCGACCTCACCGCAGGAGAAAAGGAACGCGGCACGATGGAAACCATCTTGTCGAGCCCGGTCTCTCGCCTCGATCTTGTTCTCGGAAAATTCTTGCTCGTTTTTTCCGCATCGCTTACGACGGCGATCTTGTCCGTCACCTCGATGGGCGTTTCCTTCGCCTACATGGGGCACGCGCTTACGGCGAACGCGGGCAATGCCTCAGGTCCGACGGTCCACATGAACCTCGGGCTGACGTCGGTCGTGGCTGTTTTCCTGATGGCGCTTCCGCTCTCGGTATTGTTTTCGGCAGTGCTGATGACGATCGCGCTTTTTGCCAAGACCTATAAGGAAGCGCAGAGCTACTTGACGCCGATGACCTTCGTCATCGTCATCCCGGCCGTTGCTTCCATTCTTCCCGGTGTCGAACTCACGCCGAAACTGGCGCTCATCCCGATTTTGAATACCAGCTTGGTCTGCAAGGAAATCATTACCGGAACGTATCACTGGAACTCGATTGCCACCATCTTCGCGTCGACTTGCGTTTACGCTGCCGCGGCCATTTTTCTGGCTGTCAAAACTTTCCAGCGCGAATCCGTCCTCTTCCGCTCCTAAACGCAACGCTGGAAAGACTGACGTAGACAAAATCCCGATGGACGGGTCTCGCCGGCAATCCATCTCTAAATTATTTTTTTCGACCTTTTGGTTCCGCCTCGGCGTCCAACAGAATGGAAACCAATTCGCCGAGGCACTAATGAATTTAAGGGAATACCTTCTCGAACAGCTCGAACCCGAAGCCGCCGCGACCCGCCGCGTTTTGCAGAACGTCCCGGAAGGCCGTAACTCCTGGAAGCCTCATCCCAAATCCATGGAACTCGGCTACCTTGCCGCTCTCTGCGCCAGAATGCCCGCCTGGATGGCCGCCATGGTCAAACACGACCAGCTTGAGTTTGCCGATTCCTCCAGCCCTTATCACCCGACGATTCAAAACTCCGTGCGCGACCTTGTCGGATTGCTGGACAAGTCCGTAGCCGAGGCCCGCGAAGCGTTGCGAACGACCACCGACGAGCACCTGATGACCAACTGGAAGCTGCTGGCTCACGGCGCGGTCGTCGCCGAACAGCCTCGTTACGTGGTCATTCGGGACGGCCTGTTCAGCCACCTCTCGCACCACCGTGGCCAGCTCACCGTCTATCTGCGGCTCAATGACGCGAAAGTTCCGGCCCTCTTCGGCCCTTCTGCGGACGAACAGCGCTGACCGCTCGGGCAGGTGTTAGTCCGAACCTCTTGTGCGGCAGCGCAACGTTCATTGCGCCTTCTTCGCTTTGCAACGAGTCGTCCGGATTTGACCCTTCGGCGCAGTAGGCGCCTTGACGCGGGCGCGTCGTTGTAATGTACTGACGCGCTTACATGCCGACGAGCCCAACTTCCATCGAAAAGGACTTGGCCGCTGTTCTACCGGCCGAATGCATTCGTTCGGCCGCCGCTTTCGACGCCGTCTGCGGCGTCCAACCGCGCCTGGTCGTCGAACCTGCCAACGAGCAGCAACTCGCGGCAACCCTGCGTCTCGCGAATGACGCTGATCTGGCCGTCGTTCCTCGTGGCGGCGGCACGAAACTGTGTTGGGGCAATGTGCCGCAACGCACCGACCTGATTCTCTCCACCGCGCGCCTCAGTCAGATCATCGAACACGCCTGGGCCGACCTTACGGTCAGCGTCGAAGCCGGCTGCACCGTCGCCGCGCTGCAATCTGCTCTAGCGGAGCACGGCCAGCGCCTCGCCATTGATCCGCTTTGGCCCGAACACGCTACCATTGGCGGCATTCTCGCCACCAACGACAGCGGCGCGCTCCGTCTTCGCTTCGGAGCCCTGCGCGATCTCATCATCGGCATCACGATCGCGCTTCCCGACGGCACGCTCGCCTCCAGCGGCGGTAGAGTCGTAAAAAATGTCGCCGGCTACGACCTCCCCAAACTCATGACCGGTGCCCTGGGTACTCTCGGCGTTATCACCCGCGCGATCTTCCGGCTCCACCCGCTCCCGCGCCTCCCCCGTACCTTCACCTGTTTGGCGGCGGGCTTCCTGAAGCATGCGCAGCAGCTCTTGCTGGCCATTCAGGATTCCCAACTCGCTCATTCCGCCTTGCAAGTTCGCCTAATCGGAGACTCGCCCCAGCCAAGAATTGACATTCTCTTCGATGGCACAGACGAGGGCATTTCAGCACAAGCAGCAGCTTTCCAATCCATCGTGTCTCCCGCTCCCGTCATCGAAGCTGACCTGCCCGTCTGGAATGCTCGTCAGGAACTTTATTCCGTCGCGCAACACAATGCCGCCAGCTCCGCCATTGCCAAATTTTCTACCCCGCCATCCAAAGTCCTGAGTGCTGCCGGAACGCTATGCTCGATGGCCGTGACGCGCGTGGGCTGCGACGCGGTCGTTCAAGCAACCGGAATCGGTCACGCGCTTCTGCGCGGCGAACCGGCGGCTATCGCTTCCGTTCTAACCAGCTTCCGCGCCGGTCTGGAACGCATCGGAGGCTCGCTAGTCATCCACCATCAGCCCGAAGCGGCGCCGCCCCTCGAGACTTGGGGTACCTCTGGCGATTCTCTCCCACTCATGCGCGCGCTCAAGTCACGATTTGACCCCAAGCAAACCCTCAATCCCGGCCGTTTTGTCAACGGCATCTGATAGAGTCGGAGCTATGCACAAATTACGATTCGCATTCATCGCTATCCTGTTAGTGTCGGCTGCGCTCACACCCCGTCACGCGGCCGCGCAGTCCACTCCCGCTTCCTCCGGCCCCGACTCCCATCCGCAAATCCACTCGCTCAAAATCACGATTCTCTCCACCATGCTCGCCGACGACGGCATTGGCGAATGGGGCTTTGCCGCGCTCGTCGAAGCCGACGGCCACAAAATTCTCTTCGACACCGGCGCCCGCCCCAAGACCGTTCTCGAGAACGCTCGTGAACTAAAGGTCGACCTCAGCGGCGTGCAAGACGTGATCCTCAGCCATTTTCACGACGACCACACCAGCGGCCTCATGACTCTCCGTCGCGAATTCTCGGGTTCCAATCCAGCAGCTTTTTCGCGCGTGCATGTCGCGCAGGGAATCTTTCTCGAACGGCGCGGCCGCATGTCTAATCCCATGATTCCCGTGAAAAAAGAATTTGAAGCCGCGGGCGGCATCTTCATCGTTCACGACAAGCCGGCGGAAATTTTTCCCGGTATCTGGCTCAGCGGCCCCGTTCCGCGCGCCTATCCCGAGAAAAACTATCCCACCGGCGTCGAGATCAACACCGGCTCGAATTGGGTTGAAGACAACGTTCCGGACGATCAGTCTCTCGTCTTCAACACGGCGCATGGCCTCGTGCTGCTCTCCGGTTGCGGCCACTCCGGCATCGTCAACACGCTGCAATATGCTCGCGGCTTTCTTCGCCCCGCTCCCATCGATGCTGCTGTCGGCGGCTTCCATCTCTTTGCCGCCAACGACCAACAACTTGCCTGGACCGCCTCCAAGCTCAAGGAGTATCAAACGCAACGCATCCTCGGCGCCCATTGCACCGGCATCGAAAGTGTCTACCGTCTTCGCGAACTTCTCGGTCTCTCGCGCCAAACCTGCCTGGTCGGCACGATCGGCGCTGTCTACGACCTCAACTCCGGCATCCACACGGGCCGCATCGCACAATAAGCCGAGGTGAACATGAAGGTGTATTTTTGCTCAGTCTGTCTCGCACTGTTCCTATCGCAGCCCGGCCTATGCGCTGGCGCCCAATCCTCCAATCCGCCTGCCACTACGTCAAAGCCCAGCTCTCACGCTATCCTGCTCGAGACTCTCTCCTGGGACGAAGCCGAAAAAGTTCTCACTCCTGACGCGACTATTGTCATCCCGCTCGGCGCCGAATCCAAAGAACACGGCCGCCATCTTCAACTCAACAACGACTTTCTGATGGCCGAGTATCTCAAGAAGCGCGTGCTCGATGCCGCGTCGCAAGACATCATCATCGCGCCCACCATCAACTACAGCTTCTACCCCGCCTTCCTCGAATATCCCGGTTCCACTTCGCTCAGCTTCGACACCGCTCGCGCTATCTTCACCGACATCATCCACTCTCTCGCCCATTACGGCCCGCGTCGCTTCTACATTCTCAACACCGGCATCTCTACGCTTCGCCCGCTGGCTCAAGCCGCCGCCGACCTCGCCAAGGACGGCATTCTCCTGCGCTATCTCGACCTTACTCGCGACGACTCGGTCGAGAAGAAACTCCGTCAATCCGGCGGCACCCACGCGGACGAAGTCGAAACTTCGATGATGCTCTACATCGCTCCCGAATCCGTCCGCATGAACAAAGCCGCGCGCGACCTCAACCCCAATCAGCCTGGCGGTCTTACTCGCGATCCCCACGGCAAAGGTACCTACTCACCCACGGGCGCCTGGGGCGACCCCACACTCGCCACTCGCGACAAAGGCCAGGCCCTCACCGAATCGTTAGTCACAACCATCCTCAAAGACATCTCCGATGTCGCGCAAGCTCCTCTGCCCAATTCCAAATAGTTCTAACAACGCGAAGCCTTGCGTTTCCACTAGCTGATCCAATCTTTATCTCTGTGAACTCTGCGTCTCTGCGTTCCACTTCTTTTCTTAGCCGTTTCTCAGCCCTTCCGTTTGCCATCGCTCCATCATTCAGCTATGTTCGCTCGGTGAGTTCCTCACCTCTGCAAATCTCCGCCTTCGATACCCACCATCCTCCCTCTTCCGAAATTCTCGACAAATGCGTCCACTGCGGCTTCTGCCTCGCGACCTGCCCCACCTACGTTCTCTGGCATGAAGAAATGGATTCCCCCCGCGGCCGCATTCATCTCATCAAAACCGCCGCCGAAGGCGCCTCGCAAATCACCCCCACTTGGGTCCAACATTTCGACACCTGCCTTGGCTGCATGGCTTGCATGACCGCCTGCCCCTCCGGGGTCGACTACGGCAAACTCCTCGAAGCTACTCGCGCACAAATCGAACGGCTCCATCCGCGCTCCCCATCCGAAAAACTTCACCGCGCAATGATCTTCGCGCTCTTTCCGCATCCTCGTCGCCTCCGCGTGCTCCGCTGGCCGCTGCTCGCCTATCAAAAGTCCGGCCTGCAAACTCTGCTCCGCAAATCCGGCGTGCTCCAGCTTCTCCCAAAAAAAATCCGTGCTCTCGAAACCTTGATGCCTGCTCTCAGCCCCGCCGAATCCGTCGCCGAAGTCACTGCCGCGCAAGGCGAGAAACGGCTCCGCGTCGGGCTGCTCCTCGGTTGCGTCCAGCGCGAACTTCTCCCGCAAATCAACGCCGCCACCGTTCGCGTGCTCTCTGCCGAAGGCTGCGAAGTCGTCTCTCCAAGAGACCAGCCCTGCTGCGGTGCATTGATGGTCCACGCCGGCGAGGAACGCGACGCGCTCACGCTTGCCCGACGCACCATCGATTCCTTCGACCGCGCACACGTCAACCTTATCGTCACCAACGCCGCCGGCTGCGGCTCTAATGTGAAGGAATATGGCTACCTGCTGCGCGACGATCCAAATTACGCCGCTCGCGCTCAGGCCTTCTCCGCCAAATGCAAGGACATCACCGAAATTCTTGTCGACCTACCGCCTCGCGCCAAACGTCATCCTCTCCGTGCCCGCGTTGCCTTCCACGACTCCTGCCACCTCAATCATGCGCAGGGCGTCTACACGCAACCTCGCGAGCTTCTCGCAGCCATTCCCGGCATCGACCTCCTCGAAATTCCCGAAGCTGCCATCTGCTGCGGCTCCGCCGGCATTTACAATCTCGTTCAGCCCGATGCAGCCACTGCCCTCGGCGACCGCAAAGCTGAGCTTATCGCCCCACTCCAAGCCGACATCGTCGCCACTGGCAATCCCGGCTGCCTCCTCCAACTCCAATCCTCACTAGCCCGCCAAGACCGTCCAATTCGTGTCCTGCACACCATCCAACTCCTCGACGCTTCCCTCAACAACAAACGTCTCGTGTAGGGACGCCATGCTGCGCCCCATTGGGCACGGCTCCGTCGATCGCTCTTCTCTGTGTTCTCTGTGCCCTTTGCGTTAAAAACTTCCGTCGCCCGCACCACGTGGATCCGGTGCGCGCCTCACGCCGCCTTCTTTCTCCATCCCCCGATAATCAATCCCATCAAAAATAATCCTACTAACGAATAAAACTGGTTGATCGCAAACAATTCCATCGGTCGCATCTCAAACATGTACGTCATAAACGTCACGGGCCCGATAAATCCGATCCACAGCAGAATTCCCACTGCCGCTCCGCGCGATGGCGTATTCGCATTGCGCCAAATGCAAATCTGCGCGAGTACAAACGCAATCAGCAAATTCAGCAGAAACGTCACGATGTAGGGCCACACCTGCGGCGCCGCCTTCATCTGCTCGTCCGTCAGATGCTCCAGCGCCACATAAGGCTTGGCAAACAAAAACCCGTACCATAGCGCCCCTAATACCCAATACACCACCGCCGAAACTACGACCGCCGCCCAGTTCACTCGCATCTCCCCTCCTCACTTCGCTCTCGCGACGCAACCGCCGGTCCCGCCAGCCGCAGCTGCCAATGAGCGCTGTTCCGGCGGCACGAAATGCGCAGAGTCTGCTGTTCTACGAGATGACTGTCAAGGGCACGCCAGCCTTAGACTCGCCTGAGTCCATCGCTGACTCCGCTCCCCATACCAGCTCAGTCGGCCGAACGCGAAACACAAATCTCGCGGCCACTTATCAATGTGAGTTTCTAGGAATCAAGAAATCGGGCGAGTCAATTTTGGGGTGGGAGACGGGATTTGAACCCGCGACATTCGGAGCCACAGTCCGACGCTCTACCAGCTGAGCTACTCCCACCACCGCTGATGTTCTCCAGTTTACGCTACTTCCCTGCAGCGGAAAAGCACAGCGAAGCCCTAGCACCGAGCGCTCTCGTCCCAGGCTGATGCTTCTCCGATTGCCAGACCTAGCCAAAAAGACAGGTAACCCTCTATTCCTCGCCCTCATCCAACGCGCCGCCCGCTTCTCCCTTGCCTCCCCGGGGATATTGCAAGGACGCCGCAGAATGCATAGAGTACGCCTAGCAAAACTCAGCCCAGGCCCTGAGGACCACCTGCTCTGCTCTCGTTCCCGCGACAGATGGCACCGGCCCTTCCAAGCGTCGGCCCTGTCCGTGGATCCGGATGGACTCCTGTCGCTTGCTTCCGCCGCGGGCTTGAGGCATCTTCGCAGCCGGCCGCAATTTAGCTTCATTGCCGCCGCTGCACTGCCGGGTTGCGATGCGCTTCAAGGACGACGATGAGCCACGAGCCAAAGAAACCTGTCAAACTGCGCCACGGCTCCAATGGCTATCTGCTCACGCTGCAGATTACCAGCGATCCGAATCTGCTCTGTGCGGTTCGCGGTACCGTCGAGCGCCTCACCGAGGCCTTCGGCTTCTCCGCCGCCGACTGCCGCGCCGTCACGCGCGCCGTAGACGAAGCGCTCACCAACATCATTCGTCACGCCTATTCCGGCGCTCCGGATCGTGCGATCGAGTTGGCGTTTCGCTCCGTCGCTCCGCCGGATGGCCACTTTTCCGGCGACGGCCTGGAAATCACCATGAGCGACCATGGCCCGGCGATCGATCCCGAAAAGCTCTGTGGCCGCGCGCTCGGCGATATCAAGCCGGGCGGCCTCGGTCTACATTTTATTCGGCAGAGCATGGACGTTGTCGAGTTCCAGCGCGCGAATGAGACCAACCGTCTCCGTCTGGTGAAGTACGTTCGCGCGCCGAAGTAAGTCGCAAATCGCAGGGTGAACGAGGACACAGGGTTAACAAGGAGAGAGGATCGTGGAGATTTCCAGCCGGGAGTTGCAGCAGGCGACTATTTTCGACATCACCGGAGATATTGATTTGGCCAATTCTCCGGCGGTTCGCAAAGCCTTACTGCGCGAAGTCAAAGAGAAGCGTACCCCGCGCGTCGTGATGAACCTGAGTAAGGTTCGTTACATCGACAGCTCCGGGGTGGCCTCGCTGGTCGAAGGCTTGAAAGCCTCCCGCGATGCCGGGACGCGTTTTATGCTCATCGGCTTGAGCACTTCCGCCCGCGAAGTGCTCCAGCTCTCGCGGCTGCTTAGAATTTTCGAAGTGTACGACAACGAAGAACAGGCGCTGGCCGCGGCTTAGGCCGCGCCGTTTAACGTTCCGTAACAAGGTAACGCGGCGATCTGTCGGGATCTCGTTTTCGCGTTTGGCGACAGGGGAAATGACGGAATTCGTTTCACAAATCGGCGGTAGCGTGACCAACGGCCTCGCCTATGTGGGCGCGCTGGCTTCTCTCGGCGGCCAGGCGGCGTACTACACCTTTGTCGGGCCGTTTCGCGGCAAGCCGCTGCGCGTGCAGCGCGTCGTCTCGCAGGCCATGGACGTCGGCGTCCGCGCTCTTCCGATTCTCTCCCTCATCACCTTTTTCATCGGCCTGATCCTCGCCCTGCAGGCGGCTTACGAACTGCGCCGCTTCGGCGCGATCAGCTATGTAGCTACCGCGGTCGCCATCTCCATGTCCCGCGAACTCGGCCCACTCATTACCGCCATCGTCGTGATCGGCCGCTCCGGCTCCGCATTCGCCGCGGAGATTGGCACCATGAAAGTCACCGAAGAAATTGACGCGCTCGAAACCATGGCCATCAGCCCGGTGCGCTTTCTGGTCACCCCGAAATTCCTGGCCATGATTGTCATGGTTCCCTGCCTTACCATCTGGGCTAATGCGATGGGCATTCTCGGCGGCTCGCTCTTCGGCGTCGCCGCCGCCGACTTCACCTTCCTGCGCTATATCCAGGCCTCGCTCGATTCGCTATTTCTGCGCGACATCAGCACCGGCCTGATCAAAGCCGTCATGTTCGGGATCACCATTACCGCCGTCGGCTGTCAGGAGGGCTTCGCTACTGGTGCGGGCGCCGAACAGGTCGGCCGCTCGACCACCCGCGCCGTAGTCATGTCCATTTTTCTCGTGGTCCTTGTCGATCTGGTATTCACGGCGTTGTTTTACTTCGTCACTGGAGCGTAGCGCGAAAAACCATGGCCATCGCAATGCAAAACACGATCTCGCTCGACTCGCAGGCCATGATCTCCCTGCGTGATCTGCGCGTGAGCTACGGCGAACGAGAAATTCTGCATGGCGTCACGTTCGATGTGCAGCGCGGTGAAACACTGGTCATTCTCGGCGGCTCCGGCTCCGGCAAAAGCACCCTTCTCCGCACGCTGGTCGGTCTGGAAAAGCCCAACTCTGGCGAAATCTGGATCAAAGGCAAGAATCTCGCCGCTATTGCCGACGCCGAAATGGATGACATCCGCAAGAAACTCGGCATGTCGTTTCAAGGTGGCGCGCTCTTCGGTTCTATGACTGTCGGCGAAAACGTCGCGCTGCCGCTCCGCGAGCACACCAAACTCGAAGAATCGACGATCCAAATCATGCTGCGCCTCAAGCTCGAACAGGTCGGCCTCGAAGGCTTCGAGTACTACATGCCTTCGCAGCTCAGCGGCGGCATGAAAAAACGTGCCGCCGTCGCCCGCGCCTTGGCCATGGATCCGGAAATTTTGTTTTTCGACGAGCCTTCTGCCGGACTCGATCCCATCATCGCCGCCGGGATCGATCAACTCATCCTCGAACTCAAGCAAGCTTTCAAGATGACCATTATCGTGGTCACTCACGAATTGGCCAGCGCCTATCTCATCGCCGATCGCATGGTGCTCATCGACAAAGGCAACGTGGTCGCTTTCGGCACCACCGCCGAAATGCGCGCCAGCACGCAGCCTCGGGTCCGCCAGTTTCTTGATCGCGTCGCCGAACCCGAAGTGGCTCGCGAATTGGATTATTTACAAATGCTGACCGAAGCCCCCCGCGTGAGCGGAAGAGAGAGGTCCTGAATGTCCGGAAAAACCGAACACGTCTTCGTGGGAGCCTTCGTACTGGCCGCTGCCGCCGTCCTCATCGCCATGGTCTTCGCCATCAGCGGTGTCTTCGGCCGCTCTACAAAGAGCTTCCACGCCTACTTCCCGTTCGCCGGTGGACTTGAAGCCGGCTCGAGCGTGCGCTACGCCGGCGGTCCCAAAATCGGCCGCGTGGACAAAGTGAAAATCGATCCCCAGAATCCCGCGCGCATGGACATTACCTTCAGCGTGCACAGCGATATCCCGGTGAAGACTGACAGCCACGCCAAAATCATGAGCATGAGCCCGCTTGGCGACAATCACCTGGAAGTTCTGCCCGGCGGCGCCAAAAGTGCCTTGGCTCCGCCCGGTGCCCAGCTTCCTTCCGACGTGTACGTCGACTTCAACGCGCTCACCGCACAAATCAATGACATTGCGCCGCAGGCGAAGCAGTTACTCACCACACTGAACAGCCGCGCCGAAGAGTTGCAGGAGACCATCGCGCGCGTCAACGACCTGCTGAGCACTGAAAATCGCCAGAATCTCACCGCTACTATCGCCAGTGCGCGCGGCATGCTCGAGGAAAACCGTCCGCAGATCAAATCCACGGTGCAAAATCTGAACTCGGTTAGTCAGAAGCTGCAGCCGCTCTTGGACGATCTGCACAAAACCACCGAAGAGGCCAACAAGACGCTCGACCATCTCGACGGGGTCGTCACCGACAATCGCGAAGACCTTCGCCAGGTGGTTGTTGAGGCGCGCAAGACGCTGACTACACTCACCAGCATCACCTCGCAACTCAACGAAACACTCGACGTAAACACCGAGAATATCGACGAACTGCTCGACAATTTTCGCCGTGTCTCCCAGAACCTGAAAGAATTTACGGACACCATCAAGAAACGGCCGTACACATTGATTCGTGCCAGCAATCCGCACGAACACAAGCCGGGTGAACAATGAATCGAAAAATAATGCGCAACTCGCTGCAGCTTCTCGTTCGCCTCAAACGGCCGGTCGTATCCACTGCCGCCACAATCGCGCTCGCCGTTCTTTTTGCCGCCAGCTGCGGCGGCGCACGGCCCAGCAAGTATTACCAGCTGACCGTTCCGCCGAACACCGTAACGAACGCAGCGTCCGGTTCCAGTCCATATCCCTGGACCCTGTTGATCGGTCGAATCACCGCTCCCGAACTGTACCGCGAGGACCCCATTGTCTACAGCTCCACCGGCGAAGCGATGGGTACATACGAATATCACCGCTGGGCCGAGCCGCCGACCCAGATGATCCCCGAAATTCTGCTCCGCGAGTTGCGTGCCACCGGCCATTTGAAAGCCGTGAATTTGCTACGCAGCGATATTCACGGCGACTTCCTGTTGCATGGCCATCTTTACGATTTCAAGGAAGTGAACAGCGGCTCGCGCGTCGCGCGTGTCACCCTCGAACTGGAGTTGCGCAACATCAAAACCGCCACCGTGGTCTGGACCCATTTCTATTCCCACGATGAGCCGGTGGACGGAAAAGAAGTGGACTCGATCGTCTCAGCGCTCGACAAAAACTTGCAGCGCGGCGTCATGGAATTTCGTGCCAGTCTTGACGAATACTTCGCCGCGCATCCCCCAGCCCAATCCGCCCCCTAGAGCACTGGTCGGAGTTTCTTAGTCGCCTCAGCAAATGTAGGGGCGGGCTCGCGTTGTAGGTCCCGGCGGGAATGATCCGCTCAGCATAAGCGCGGCTTACATAAATCCTGGCGTTACTTACTCCGACCGGCGCAGCGTGAGCAGCGTAATGTCATCTTCCAACTCCGCAGCGCCGCGATGCCTCTGCACTCCCTCCAGCAGGCGCGCGGAAAAATCCGGCAGATGAAGCGGGCCCGGCAATTCTCGCAGCGTGTTCTCCGCCAATCCTTGAAACCCCGCCGACGTCAGCTGCTCTCCTTCGGGGGAGGCCGCCTCGGTGGCCCCATCTGAGAACGCAAGAATCATGTCGCCCGGACGCAAGCAAACGCTTTGCTCGTTGTACATTTCACCGGTCACAAACCCCAGCGGGAAATTTTCCAGTCCGTCGCCAAGCTGGTGAAACTTATCCTCGCGAGCACGCCACAGCAGCATCCGCGGATGCGCAGCATATGCGAAATTGAACTCGCCGGTCGTTCCGTCAAACGTTCCCGTCACCACGGTGGTCAGCCGCAGGGGTCCTTGTGCGTTCTCCGACTGCAACGTGAACTCGTCATTCAGCGCCGCAAGCAAACTGGCGGTGTCGCGAATATCCTGGTGTTTATGCAGCAGCCGATGAACGTGGCGTGCGACCTCGCTGGCTACGTAACCGTGTCCGACGCAATCCGCTAACACGACGCGCGCGATATTGTCGCTGCACGAAAAAACCGCCGACAAGTCGCCACCGCTGTCGGCGCCCGACGGCACCGCAATCACGTCTGCTTGCAAACCAGCTAGTTCCAGCGAGCGATGCGCGCGCTCGTTGCCGGCCCACAACTCCATGCATCCAAATGGGCGCAGCGTTGAGGTCGTACACGCAATACTCGCCGGATCAATCTTCTTGACCTTCATACCACTCGTTTTGATGCAGCAGTCGAACCAGCCGCTACGCGCGATCTGGCGACTAAGGTTTCAGCTTGCCGGGCCCCAGAAGGCGGCGCGCATCTTCTGCACTCTGAACAATCCCCGTTGGAGAACAAATATTGGTCCGGTAAATCCCAAAGCGTCCCTTTTTTGCGAAGACGAGTAGTTCATTTCCGACTTTAAGATCTTCCGGCCAGAAACCGTTGCAATCGCCTCGATCCCCTCGTCGCCATTCAACCTCTACTTCCGCACCCAGACTTCCTTTCCACTCCTCGCGTACGCGAAAAACCGCCATCCCATTGCGATGAGCAACCAATTGGCCCCGAAAAACGATGTCGGCATATCCCAAAGCAGTTTGGAACGCAAGAGTCTCCTGGCCGGGGATCGGCGGCGCACAGGTGCACGCTCTGTTCACAACCGGCCAGCCGACAAGAAGCCCAATCATTCCCACGAACCGTAAGGCATTCATCTAAGTTCTCCAGAGCCAATCTCCCGCTAGGGCAGGCGATGGTAGCGTGCACCCGAACAGCAGGCAATCATGGATCTGCAACATATTTACGCTGCCTGCATTCTCTGCCGTTGCTTAAATCGCGGCAGCGCACGGAGGCGGGCGTTCCGTGAGTAACGCTGCTTGTTAGACTGAACCATAGGAAACACGTCCGCAGGCATGAGTCCCCATGAAACGGATCGGCGTCATCTCGAGCGGCAAATCGTCTTTGCCCGCCCCATCGTCGTTTTTCTTTCGCTTCTAGCGAGCCTCCAGCAAAACAATCCCAAGGGCGCACAACGCACTATTTCGTTCTTAATCGCTTATTTCGTCGTGGCGTTGGCAGTGATTGGCGCGGAGCGACTGCTCCGCAAACGGGGCTGGCACCTCCCCATCGTCTGCGACCTGCTGGCGCTCTTGGTGCTGGTGTACATCAGCCCCACCTCTGTCCCGGTGTGGTTTCCCTACTTGTTCCTCTGCTGGGTTTCCGGACTGCGGTGGGGATTGCGCGCGGCGATCCCGCTGGCCGGAGCGTTAGCACTCACCATGGTGCTCCTCACCGCGACGAAGGGCGAAATTGGCTGGATGCGCGTTCTCGCCTGGGTGCTGCTGGTGGGCGGAACCTTCGCTGGCGGCGCGGCGCTGGCGATGTTGGCCGACCGCAGCCGCCATTTCGCTTCGCAAAACGATTTCTTCTCCAAAATCACCGCCACGCTCCAAGTCGATCAAGGCCTGGCGGAATCGCTGCGCCTCCTGCTCGACGAACTCACGCAGGCCTTCGATACAGAAACCGCCGTCCTTGCGTATCGCGATGCGGACCTCGAGCGCATCTTCCTTTGGCGCCTCAAGAGAGGCGAGAGCGAGCGGCTCATCCCTGAAAGCGTGCCCATCGCGCGTGCTGACGGCTTCCTGCTCGACGACATGGACGCCACGCTCTGCTGGAACACCCTGGAAGGCCCCGGCAAAGGCTTTGGTTGGGATCGCCGCGATGGACGCCGGCTCACCAGCCTGCCGCGCCTGCCAGGTCCCACCCAACAACAGCTCGGCGTCCGTTCGATGATCACCGTAGCCTTTGAACAAAGCGGCCACACCGCAGGGCGACTTTACCTGATCAACGGAAACAAGCCCTTCGAGCGCCCGGACCTCGCTTGGCTCGAGCGCATCGCGCGCCACATCGGTCCGTCACTCGAAAACATTTTTCTCCTTCGCCATATTCGCGCCCGCGCCATCGAAGGCGAGCGCAGCCGCATCTCCCGCGACCTGCACGACGGTATTCTGCAGACCCTGCTGAGTATCGAAATCCAGCTCGACGTGCTCAAACGCCGCGTCGCCGCGTCGCCCGACCAGGTCGAAGCCGGCCTCGGCAACCTCCAGCAAACCGTCAAAAACGAAGGCGCCGAGCTCCGCCACATGGTCACGGACCTGCGCCCTCTGCGCGTGCAAAGCGCCGATTTATACGATTTAATGCGTGGTTTTGCAGAGCGCTTCCGCAACGAGTCGCCCCTGGCGCTCGATTTGCTCATCGAACCCGCCGAATTACACGCCGCCGACCGCGTCTGCCGCGAGATTTTCCAGATTTACCGTGAAGCACTCAACAACATAAAAAAACATGCGAAGGCTTCCCATGTCGTGGTAAAACTGACGCAGGATGACAGTCGCATTGTTCTCGTAGTGGATGACAACGGCGAAGGCTTCAGTTTTGCCGGCAAGTTCACCGGTGATGAATTAGACCGGCTGCGGCTGGGACCCATATCCATCAAGGAACGAACGCGTACCGTGGGGGGCGTGTTGACCGTCGAGTCTAATCCCGGCCATGGAGCGCGACTGACCGTAGAAGTCCCGCTCGATTGACATGGCCAAAACAAAACAACAAATTCGTGTCCTCCTGGCGGATGACCACGCGATTTTTCGCGATGGCCTCCGCAAATTGCTTGATTCCGATGATGAAATCACCATCGTCGGCGAAGCGCAGAACGGCGCGGAATGCATCAAGATGCTGGCGAAGCTCAAGCCGGAGATCCTGCTGCTCGATTTGCGCATGCCGGACAAAGACGGCCTTGCGGTGCTCGAGGAAGTCAATTTCGACACTCTTCCCACGCGCGTTATCGTGCTGACCGCCGCCGAAGATGATCGCGATGTAGTTCGCGCGATGCGCCTCGGAGCACGCGGCGTCGTGCTGAAACAGTCTGCGACAGATCTACTGGTGAAGAGCATTCACCGCGTCCATGCCGGGGAAATCTGGCTGGACAACCGCATGACCGCCGAAGTCATGAAGGCTTTCTCGAAGTCCAGCGAATCCGGTCCGCGGCGCGAAAAGCCGCTGCTCAGCGATCGCGAAAAAGAAATTGTCCAGCTCGTCGCGCAAGGCTTCCGCAATAAGGAAATCGGCGAAAAGCTGTTCATCAGTGAACAGACGGTTAAAAACCACCTGCACAATATTTTCGACAAGCTGGGCGTTTCGGATCGGC
>Ga0335080_10000631_pt1 | contig 32942 bp, 21 predicted proteins | sample Lox_Sample_34_FD_206720 | JGI IMG/M metagenome (GOLD analysis project Ga0335080, IMG submission 206720) | Soil microbial communities from Loxahatchee National Wildlife Refuge, Florida, United States - Lox_Sample_3.4 | ecosystem: Environmental > Terrestrial > Soil > Wetlands | place: USA... | reverse complement strand
GTTCGACATGGTGAAGGGCGAAGGCTGGCTATTCAACGATCCAAGCGGCGTAGACGGCTCGCGCGACGGCTACACAAACGGATTCGATTTAGCTTATACGGCCGGCAAATCCAAAATGGAATTCATTGGCATCTACGATCCAAGGTATGACGAATTCTTCCCGACGCTTAACCCAACGCCCATTGTGGATCCGACGAACCCGGCGAACAATGGCACGATCAAGGGAGTCGTTTTGTCCGAAGCCGAAGTTGGAAAACAGCTGCAGGAATGGGATCAGACCGCGCTGGGCGTTTATTATACGAACCGTGAGCGCCGGTATACCGATGTCGATAGCTATGCCTTTTTCAATCGTAGCTATGGGGACATTCGCAAGCCAGCCAGCTACTTGTATCTGCCCGACCGCTCGTTCGGTCTCTTCGGCGGCCGAATTGTCCAGCGCTTGAAGCAAATTCCGGGCCTCAGCCTCACCGGAGAATTCGCCTACGAAGCAGGCACGGAGAGCAGCATGCATTCCAGAAGCGCCAACTTCGATATGCGCGCCTGGGCCGGCTTCGGTTATGCGAAGAAAAGCTTTCGCGTGAAGTTTTCTCCTTATGTCACGGCAGGATTCTGGGCACTGTCGGGCCAAAACCCCAACAGCCGGACGGTGGGGAATTTTGATGCGATGTTCAACCGCACCTTCAACACGCAGTTGAGCGGAGACGCCCCAAGCTGGAGCGAGTTTTTCGCTTACTCTTACGGATATGAGGAAGGCACCTTCTACTGGACCAATCTCAAAATGGCTCAGGTCGAGTCCGGTTTTAGTCCCGATAAACGCGTAACCCTGGTGGCGGGCTACGCTCATCTCGATTCGATGGAGCCTTTCGCAGTCAACCCGTTTCACGCCGCAGGATCCGTTGCTCCGGCGGCCGCTCCCGCTGGAGTTTTCGCGAGCGGGCTGGGCCGTGGCCAATTGGCCAAAGTGAAAGCCATCTACAAAATCTCTCCGCACGTGTCCGGCTATATTAACTTGGAGAAATTTTTCCCCGGGGACTTTTACGTTCCGCAGAACAGCGGGTACTGGTTCCGCGCGGACATCACGTACAAGTTCAAGGGCTTCCTACCTTTCCAGCACAAGGAATCGGGCCAGTAGTTCGCTATTCCTTTCACGAGGGCCCGGCGAGATTCTCTCGCCGGACGCCCACGCTGTTTTAGTGCTGATTACCGCGATGACTGGGTGCTGCCGGTCCGAGGTCTGGTAGCGCAAGTGCAGCCACGCTCTGAACAGGAATAACGACCCGTGTTTCCGAAATGGAACACTCGTTTCTGCCGGTGAATTTATGAAGCTGCCGCTCGAGCAAATGCGCCCGTTTTCAGAAGACCAAACATCATCTTTCTTGGCTTGCATTGTCGAGTCCTCTGACGATGCCATTTTTGCGATGACACTGGATGGCACGTTTTTGACCTGGAACAAAGCCGCTGAGGAGATGTATGGCTATGCGGCCGCCGAAATCATCGGCAAACCCGTATTCTTGCTCGCCCCGCCTGACCGATTGTCGGAAATGTCTCAAAATCTCGAACGACTCGCGCGGGGCGATCGAGTACCGCACTTCGAGACAACTCGCCTGACCAAGAATCAGACGGCCCGGCCGGTGTCGGTCTGTGCCTCCTTGGTCCGGGACCGTGCCGGTCAGTCCACCGCGGCGGCGGTGATAGCCCGCGATATTACGCTGCAAAAGCGCGCGGAACGGGAAGCCGAGCTCGCCAATCGGGTCAAAAACCAATTCCTGGACAACATGAGTCACGAATTCCGCACGCCGATGAACGGCATCTTGGGTATGACCGAACTTGTGTTGGGCACCGAACTCACGCCGCAGCAGCGTGAAGACCTGGGTTTGGTGAAGTTATCAACCGAGTCTCTGCTTGCCGCCGTGGATGATATCTTGGATTTCTCGCGCATCGACACTGGAAATCTGCGCATCGAGTCGATACCCTTCGATTTTCGAGAGTGCATCGACGACACCATGAAAATGCTTGGTTTCCGGGCGCAGAACATGGGCCTGGAACTCGTATACGACATCGCTCCAGAAATACCCTCTGAACTGCTCGGCGATCCTGGCCGGATTCGGCGCGTCCTTTATAACCTCATTGGAAACGCCATCAAATTCACGCCGTTGGGCGAAGTATTTGTCGCGGCACGCCAAGAGGCGCGGGAGGGGGACTCGATCTGTGTGCGCTTCGCTGTCAAGGATACCGGAATCGGAATCTCTCCCGAGAAGCAACAGCACATCTTTGAACCCTTCACGCAGGCGGATAGTTCTTCAACCCGGAAGTACGGAGGCACCGGCCTCGGCCTGGCGATCGCCAAAAGAACCGTGGAACTGATGCAAGGAAGGATTTGGGTGGAAAGCGAGTTGGACAAGGGCAGCACGTTCTATTTCACAGCTTGGCTAAACGCTCAGGACAATCCTGCCAAGGTTGTCCCGCCGATTGATCGGAACGGGCTTCGAGATCTCCACGTGCTTATCGTGGATGACAATATGGTCAGCCGCCGCGTGCTGCGCGGAATGCTGACACGATGGGGCCTGAAGGCGACCGAAGCGGAAGATGCTCCGTCGGCGCTGCAAGCCTTAAGGATCGCGAAAGACATTGGCCATCCGTTTCCATTGGTTTTGCTCGAGGGACAACTGCGCGGTATGGACGGGTTTTCCTTGGCGGAGCGCATTAAAAACGCACATGAGATGTGTTCCGCGACCGTAATGATGCTCACTTCTGTCGGGCACGTCGGAGACGCGGCTCGTTGCCGAGGCCTGGGCGTCGATGCGTATCTCGTCAAGCCAATCGGGCACAATGAACTTGCCAACGCCATTTGTTTGGCCCTGGAGCGAAGCGGAGGCCAAGAGGCCACACCACTGGTTACGAGACACTCGCTGCGCGAAGCTCGGCATCGGCTCCCCAGCGAGTTGTGACCGAAGTTGCGCCACGTACACGCACACACGCAAAAGCGGCTAGCCGGAGTATTACGAAGGCCATCTCAATCTTTATCTGCTCGGGCGTCTCAACAGGCGAATAACCTTACGCCTGCCGCCCACGCAATTCTGCGTTCTTTGAGTTCGGCAACACCATCAGTTGAATGCATGGTTCGGTCGTCGGACCTCACTAGCAGATCCCGGGAAATGGTTACCAAACTGCTTCTACTCCTTTGCTGAATCTCTTTCGCGAAGCGGTCATTGGTGCTGCCCATGTGGAGAAGCGGATTTGAGGACAGCACGTGGATGAAGAACTCAGAAAGCGGGGAATGCACGGTTCCGTTCTGGCACAGGAGTTTCAAATAAGGAGGAGTCACGAACTCCTTGCGAGCTGTTATGCCACGGCTTGCTTGCGCCGAACGAGCATCGTGCCAGCGAGATCCAGCTAAAGCCCTGCAGCGTCTGGGCTAGAAAGAAGCACGAATTCTGACACCCACCTATGCCCCCTATCCGCGTTCTCGTCGTGGACGACTCTAGCGTCATTCGCAAAGTGCTCTGTGAAGCGCTTGGCTCCGATACTGCTATCGAGGTGGCTGGCATCGCCGCCGATGGGCGTATTGCGTTAGCCAAACTTTCCCAGCTTCACCCGGATTTGGTCACGTTAGATGTCGAAATGCCTAACATGAGCGGTCTCGAGACGATCAGCGAGATCCGCAAACTGTATCCGCGGCTCCCGATCATTATGTTCAGCACCCTGACCGAGCGCGGCGCTAGCACAACTCTCGATGCTCTCGCACTCGGCGCCAGCGACTACGTCACCAAGCCCAGCAATACGGGGAGCTTGGGCGGTACTCTCGAACGTATCAAACAGGACTTGATACCCAAGATAAAAGCCCTGTGTAAACAAGAAAAAGCTGCTGCAAGCCAACCGGCGCCGCACATCGCTGCCACGAAAAGCGTGCCCGCCGCAAAACCGGTGACTCCGCGTCCTCCGGGTCCCATCAGCATCTTGGCAATCGGGACTTCGACCGGAGGGCCTAACGCGCTTGCCCAAGTGGTCCCTGCGTTTCCCCGCGATTTTCCCGTTCCGATTGTCATCGTTCAACACATGCCGCCGCTCTTCACGCGCCTTCTAGCCGAGCGCCTCAATAAGCAGTCCGCCATTCGCGTTCAAGAAGGAGAAGCCGGGGTCAAACTCGAACCCGGCCAGGCCTGGATCGCTCCCGGCGACTATCACATGACCGTCGAACGACAGGGAAATGCAGCGCAACTGGTAATGAACCAGAACCCTCCCGAGAACTCCTGCCGCCCCGCCGTAGACCCGCTCTTTCGCTCCGTCGCCAGCGCTTTTGGGCCCAGCGTGCTGGCCGTCGTGCTTACGGGAATGGGCTCTGACGGCGTGATTGGCTCGCAGTTCGTTCGCGAGCGCGGAGGTCAGGTCTACATTCAAGACGAAGCGAGTTCCGTCGTTTGGGGTATGCCGGGCCAGGTGGCCGCCGCAGGTTTGGCGGATGCGGTCTTTCCCTTGACTTCCATTGCGCGGGAAATCGTACGCCGAGTCACGGCCAAGCCCGTCTCGACTTCTGCACCGCTGAATCCGTTGCACGCTTCCGGTGGTGGGGGTTCGTTGCAGGACCTGAAAGTCTAGAGTTGAATTGCGCATGGCGCTGGAAACGCAAACGCTGCAAAGCAATAGCTCGGTGGATGCCGATCTCGCTGATCCTTTTTTGATCAAGCTGCGGGAGCTGATCTACAAAGTTTCCGGCATCTACCACCAGGAGGTGAAGTTCTATCTGCTGGCTTCGCGCGTCCGCCGCCGCATGGCCGCGATCAACTCGGGAACTCTCGCCGACTATTACGACCGTCTCACTACCGGTTCCAGTCGCGATGCGGAAATGCGCAGTCTGCTCAATGAAATCACCATCGGCGAAACTTATTTCTTCCGCAGCAAGCCCGCGCTTGATGCCGTCAGCAAGATCATTTTGCCGAAATTGATGGCCCTCAACGTGAAAAAAAGCCTTAAGAAGCTCAAGCTCTGGAGCGCCGGCTGCTCCACCGGCGAGGAACCCTATACGTTATCGATCGTTCTGCTCGAACACCTCGCGCAGAAATTCAAGGACTGGAGTTTTGAAATCCTCGCTACCGATTTAAATGAAAACTCGATCGCTAAGTGCCGCGAGGGTCTGTACGGCGAATACGCCGTTCGCAACCTGCCTGCTCCGATCCGCGATCGATACTTCACCCAGGAAAATGGCCTGCATCGCGTTAAGGACGAAGTCCGCGCCGCGGTGAAGTTTGAACGGTTGAATCTGCAGGACCAGGCCAAAGTCCTTTTCATGAAGGGTTTCGATCTCATCTTTTGTTGCAACGTGCTCATCTATTTCGATGGCGTCGCCAAAAAACGCACCGTCGAACATTTTTTCAACGGCCTTATTCCCGGCGGCTATTTCTTTCTAGGCGAATGCGAGACTCTCTTCAACGTCTACGATCAATTCCGACTCGTCCATTTCCCCGGCGCAACCGGTTATCACAAACCCGTTCCCGGAGAATCCACGGGAGGTCCCGCGTGAAGCCGATAGGCACGGACGTTCTGCGTCGCAGGATTGGCAACCTCGGTACATTGCCCGTCATGCCTTCCGTTCTGCAATCGCTCACCGAATGCCTCAGCGGAAACCCGGAAAAAGTCAGCATCGACCGCATCGTTGAACTGATTTCCTATGACAAATCACTGGCTTCGCAGGTTCTGCGCATGGCCAATTCCGCCTTGTTCCGGCGGCGCAACGAAATCGAGTCGCTGCGCGAAGGAGTTATGTCCCTCGGAATTTGGCGCATCCGGGACCTCGTCTACTCCTGCACGCTGCCCGCTCTGCTTGGAAAATCCAAAGACGGCATCGCTCCCACCGTCTTTTGGCGTCACGCTCTTGGCACTGCCCTGGTCAGTCAGCATCTGGCCCAGCGCTTGGCCATTCCCAACGTCGAGAAGTTCTATCTCGCCGGATTGCTTCACGATCTCGGTATCCTGGTCAACTCCATCCTCTTTCCCGAGCAGTTCCCAGCTGTCCTGAAGCTTGCCGAAACGACCGAGGCTCCCCTCTACGAAGTGGAAATGCACGAACTGGGCTTTTCTCATTGCGAGAGCGGCCGCATCCTCGCCGGACACTGGAAGCTGCCCGAAGATATTTCCGGCACCATCGAGTTCCATCATCATCCGCGCATGGATGCTCCGCACACCGACCTAACCTGCACGGTCTACCTCGCCGACCTGCTTTGCCGCCTCCGCGGCCTCGGCTATGGCTACTACGAGGCTCGTGAATTCGATCTGGCCGCCGAACCCGCCTGGCAAGTTCTACAAAAGAAATATCCCGCAGCCGCTGCGCTCGATTTGGCTCTATTCACCTTTGAACTCGACGAGCACGCTAATCACGTGCGCGACTTGGTCGATAGCATTTTTTCTGGTGCAACCGTTGCACATTGACATTGCGTGAGATTTGTTTCTTGAGGAGACCGATGTGAAAAAGCTCAAAGTCCTGATCGTTGATGATTCCTCCGTCATGCGCAAGATCGTTGAACGCTCCCTACGCCAGGCCGGCCTCGACCTTTCCGAGGTCGTCGAAGCCAGCAACGGCGCCGAAGCGCTTGCGGAAGTACAGAAGGGTTCGCTGGACATGATTCTCAGCGATATCAACATGCCCGTTATGGACGGCCTGGAATTCCTCAAGTGTTTGGCCGGGGTGGAGACGGCCAAAGGTGTCCCGGTAGTCATGATTACGACCGAAGGCAGCGAGGCTCGCGTCGTGGAGGCGCTTTCTGCTGGCGCTAAAGGCTACCTGCGCAAACCCTTTACGCCGGACCAAGTCAAGGAGCGGGTTATGCCCCTCCTGGGAGGCAACTGATGAAGGCCATGGTACAACACGGCGCCAAAACGCCCGTCGCTTTCGATCCCGCCTGGAAGCCTTTGCTGGAATGCGCGGTCGTCGAGGTTTTGGAAATGATGGCCGGCTCTCGCCCGCAGTCCAATCCGTCCTCGTCTGAAGAACCCCGTGGCGAGCAGACCGCGATGGTCGGGCTTGCGGGAGCACTGTGCGGCATGATTACTCTGCGCTGCTCCGATCCCACTGCGGCTAGATTTGCCTCGCTGATGCTCGGGGGAGACGCAGCTTCCAATCCCGCCACTGCCACCGACGCCTTAGGCGAGTTGTGCAACATGATCGCCGGCAACTTCAAAGCCAAAATTACCACCTTGGCGGACGGCTGCATGCTTTCGGTCCCCACGGTCATCACTGGCGAAGACTACTCGATGTCCACGGTTGAGCCCACCGACGGATTCAGCTTGGCTTTTACGTTTGAAAGCGAACCGATCTGGGTCTCGCTGATTACTCACTCCTAGCCGCCGGCCCGTCCCCCTGCGGTCTTCGCTCACGGTTTCCTGCGATTCGCATTAGAGTTCTCTAATTACTTGGGCACCGAACCTGCTCCGCATTCATGCGGAGCCCATCCCGTTGCGTACACTCGACCAAAGCCAGATCGATGCCCTTTTTGCTAAGGCGCAAGAGGCGCAAGGTGCGGCCCACAACGCTCCCGCCAAGCATATCGTCCCCTTTGATCTGCGTCCCAAGCAACTTACGCAGACGCAACTTTCGGGCGTAACCAGCCTGCACGAATCGTTTGCTCGCCGCTTCAGCTATACCTTGGCGGCCCATCTTCGGGTCAAGTTTGCTATGGCTCTGGTCTCTGTCCAGCAGATGAGCTTTAGCGAGTTTCTAAGCCTGCTCAGCGATCTAACTTACTTTGGATCGGTGCACGTCATGCCCATTGATGCGCGCGCCGGCTTGCAATTCGACATTGCCCTGACTTATCCCATTATCGATGTAGCCCTCGGCGGGTCAGGCTCTGAAGCTATCGCGATGCGCGACCTTACCGAAATCGAGGAACAAATTCTGGACGCGGTAGTACGGCTCATGTTGTTGGACTTGCAAGCGGTTTGGGCGCCGGTCCTGGATCTGGATTTTCAATTTGAGCAGCGCCAGCGTGCTGTGCAGCTGCAGAGCACGATGCAGCCGGGCGAAAAGGTTCTTTGTATCGGATTCGAATGCCACGTTGCAGAATCCTCCGGTACGATGACCATGGTTTTTCCCGCCGCCATCGCCAACGCGTTGCTGCGCCGGCTTTCCGCCCAGTGGTCTGCCGTCCAGCGCATTCCGTCGCGCGACTCGCGCCGGCGCCTGCGCGCTCACCTACTGGATAGCCGCTTCGCCGTGGACCTGAGCCTGCCGCATAGTCCGCTCACGATTCGCCAGCTCATCGACCTCGCGCCTGATTCGGTTCTTACGCTTCCGAACCGCGCGCGTGAGCCCATTCACCTCAACGTCGCCGGCAAGCCCATGTTTCTGGCTTACCCAGTCCGTAACGGGAACAAGCGCGGTGCGCGCGTCGAGCGGCGCATCTCTATCGCCGCCAAAGGCGAGCAAAAGCAGGAATAGCGCGCGCTTCCACGGTTGTGCCTGAATTTAGCGTTATTTTTCGGTGGTGCTGTTGCCGACTGGCTACTTCCTATATCCCGGCCCGTAAATAATTTTTCCCGGCCGCGCACCGGTATGTTTTCCGTGGTCCACTACGACCTGCCCGTTCACCAGCACGTAGTCGATTCCGTCCGGCGTCAGGTCGGGATGCTCATACGTTGACCGATCCCGAATCGTGTCGTAGTCGAAGACCACCACATCCGCCCACATGCCTTCGCGAATCACCCCGCGATCCTCGATGCGCATGCGCGTTGCGGGCCACGACGTCATTTTGCGAATCGCATCCTCCAGCGTGAGGACATGCTTCTCACGGACATAGCGCGCAATCACCCGCGGAAAATTTCCGTAGCTTCGTGGATGTGGCAAACCGAGCGCATCGTCGCCGCCGGGTGTCAGCGCGCTGCCCGCATCGCTTCCGATGCTGGTCCACGGAAATTTCAGAGCCGTCTCGATATCCTGCTCGCTCATCATGTGATAAATCGCCAGCACCCGTCCCGTCTTGGCTTGCGCTACGAGGTCAAAGGCCACGTCTGCGGAATCCTTGTGCAGCTCCTTCGCAATGTCTGCGATGCTGTGCTGCTCGTATTTCGCGTTATCGGGATTCTGCGCGTTCACCAGCACCACGTTTTCCCATCCACCCGAAGCTTCGATGATGTTCCACCAGCCCGGCGAACCTTCCTTGATTTCTTTTTTCAGCCGCGCACGAATTTGCGGATCGGCCAGCCGCTTCAGCATCGCTTCATTTCCGCCTTCGTGCGCCCAGGAAGGAATCGTTGCTTCCAATCCGGTTCCGCCCGCGGTGTACACGTACAAGTCCGCTGCCACGTCCACTCCGCGCGCGCGTGCCGCGTTGATGTGCGCGCCGGCTTCCTGCATCAACTTGCCCCAACCCGGGCTGTACGCCGCCTTCATATGAAACACTTCGCCGGGCAGCCCGCCTTTTTCGGCGATTTCAATCAACTCATCCACGGACTGCACCAGTTCTTTCCCTTCGCCACGCATGTGGCTCGCGTAAATTCCGCCGTACTTCGTCGCCACTTTGGCCATTTCGATCAGTTCCGGCGTCGTCGCGTAACTGCTCGGCGGATAAATCAGCGCGGTGGTCATGCCCATCGCGCCGTTTTGCATCGCGGTGGCCATGATCGCTTTCATTTTTTCCAACTCTTCCGGAGTCGGCTGTCGCGCGTCATACCCGAGCACCGCGACACGCGCCTGGGTTTCGGAAAAGTAGCTGCCGAAGTTCAGGCTGATTCCGCTCTTCTCCAATCCCGCCCAGAACTCTGGAATTTGCTCCGCCGGTACCGGCGTTCCACCTTCACCGCCAATTGCTGTCGTCACGCCCTCCATCAACTTGTTTTCCGCCAGCCCGTTTTTCGGCAGTGCAATACCGGACTGGTCCATCATGTCGATCCAGCCCGGCGACACATATTTCCCGTGCGCATCAATCTCGGTTTTGCCACGTCCGTCGATAACGCCCACTTTCACGAACCGTCCGTCCTTGATGGCCACATCCGCAAACACGCACGGATTGCCCGCGCCATCCAGCACCCGCCCGCCGCGAATCACGATGTCGTACGCGGGCTCTGCCGGCGCGGTCTCCTGCGCAATTGCCACCGAACCCATTGCCAGCGCGCTCGCCATCACCACGCCAACCGTCAAAAGCACCCGATGACCCACCATGGTTTCTCCTTGTTCGACCCAAAACTCCTTACGGCTTCGCTCGCAGCACTTTTCCCGTCAGCTTTCCGGTCGCTTTCCCTGCGTCAATCGCCAGTTCGCCATTCACCATGACGTACTCCATTCCCACGGCGTACGACATGGGCTTTTCGAACGTCGCCGTGTCCGCTACCTTCGACGGATCAAACACCACTACATCCGCCGCAAATCCCGGAGCGATGCGTCCGCGGTTTCGCAGCTTCAGCTGGTTCGCGGGAAGAGAAGTCATTTCCCGGATCGCATCCTCGAGCGGAATCACTTTTTCTTCGCGGACATACTTACCAAGGATGCGCGGAAAGGTTCCAAACGTGCGCGGATGTGCGTACGTCGAAACCGCCGGATTCATCGGCTCCGCGTCCGACCCGATGCTCACAAACGGCGCTCGCAACGCTTCGTTCTTCTGCTCCTCATTCATGCTTTTCGGGTCCACATCGACGTTGCCTTTCTGCACCAAATCAAAGAACGTCGTCCACGCATCTGTCCCGCGCAGCGCGGCGATCTCTTGCACCGACTTGCCTTCATACTTCTTGTCGACGCCCGCCGGCACCTGCACCACCAGCACGTTATTCCAGTCGCTGCCCACGTGTTGATACCAATTCTCCCAATCGGAAGTGGTCTCAATCTCCCGACGAAGCTCGCTCCGCACCTTCGCATTCGACAGCGTTGGCAAGAACGCCTCCGTGCCATTTGCATAGTGTTTCGGGTGAATGAAGGAGCCCAGCCCGATTCCGTTCCTTATATAAGGATAGATGTCCGCGCTCACATCCACGCCCCGGTCCCGCGCCGATTCAATGAGTTCCAGGGCCTGCGCCATCAACGGCCAGTTCTCCTGGCCTGCGGCCTTCAGATGATAGATATGTACCGGAAGTTTCGCTTCTTCGCCGATGCGAATCGTCTCCCGAATTCCATCCAGCACTCCGGCGCTCTCATTGCGCATGTGCGAGAAGTACACGCCACCGTTGGCCGCAGCCACCTTCGATAGCTCAATCAACTCTTCGGTCTTCGCGTACGTTCCCGGCGGATAAATCAGCGCGGTAGAAAGTCCTACGGCGCCATCGTGCATCGCCTGCGCCACAATCTCCTTCATCTTCGTCAACTGCTCCGCCGTCGGCGCCTTGTCTTCATCCCCAATCACCACTCGCCGTACCTGCGCCGCTCCGACGTTGTGAATCACGTTGATTCCGATGCCCTTCGTCTCTAGCATCCGGTCATACTCGCCAAAAGTCTTCCAGCGCGCGACGCCGGTGGGCAAATTCAGCTCCTTGATCGTCCGTTCGTCCTGCGGCGCCATCGAATCGCCTTCGCCGGCCATCATCGTCGTCACGCCTTGCCGCAATTTGCTCTGCGCTGTTACCGCATCTATGAGCAAGGGCAGGGAGGTGCCGCCCATCATATCGATGAACCCCGGCGCCAGCGTTAGCCCGTGCACGTCGATCACGCGCTTGGAATTTCGCCCTCCCAAATTCCCGATCTCGACAATCATCCCATCGCGAATACCCACATCCGCTACAAACCAGGGGTTCCCGGCCCCATCCACCACGTGTGCGCCTACAAACACGACATCAAATTGCGCGGTTTGCGCCCGGCTCGTTGTACTGAGCGCAGCTAGCCACGCCAAAACCAACAACACGCAACCGATTGCGCGACCTCCCCGGATCGTGGCGATCTTGTGTCCGCCTTGCTTCTTCTTCCTCATGCACGCTCCTTCATACCCTCGCTAGAAAAAGCAAGAGCGGCCACATTTCGTAGCCGCTCCTGTCTACCCGGGAGAATCCCTTCTTTAAAACTCGAAGCGAATCCCAAGCTGCCCTTCGCGTCCTGGCAAAAACTGCAGTGTTTGGCCGACGCCTGGGGAACCGGCTTGCTGCTGAAACACATTGCAAGGCTGTGGACCGAGAGGGTTGATGTTTGCCGGATCATTCGGACAAGTCGGTTCCAGTCCGTTCACCGCGGCGGAATTGTCTCGGTTGAAGAGATTGAACATTTCGAAGAGCACTTGCGCCTTCACGCGCTCGCCGATGTTGAACCGCTTCGCGAAGCGAATATCCATGTTCACAAACGGCGGAGCGGTCTGCGAGTTGCGCGCATACAGTGCCCCTTGTCCATCGAAGTGCAGCCCTTCGCCGTTGAAGAGGCCATCGCCATCGAAGTCGGAACCTCCAATCCACGGCCCGACGCCGTAGTGGAAGCCGCTCTGTGCACGGAAAATGCCAGCCACTTCCATTTTCCACGGCAGTTCCCAGATCCCGTGCGCCAGGAACGTATGGTTAAGCGCGAGATCGGAAGGACCGGCATCCTGCAGCGCGCCGTTGTAGAACGTGCCCGCCTTTGGAACCGGATTCAAGTTGCTGTTGATAAACGGACCGCTGGTGTTGGTTTGGCCCGTGTTGGCATCCGTTACCACCGGCACAGTTCCTACGAAGCTGTCGGAAAGGCCGGCAATCGCCAGGAAGTTTACGCCTTCGCCGTTCTGAATTTCGGACGTGAGCGTCGAGTTCAGCACATCATCCGTCGCGTGCGCAAACGTATAGTTCGCTTGCAACGTAAAATGATGCGACATCCTCTTTTCGAAGCCGATGGTGAACCCGTCGTACGTCCCGCCGCCCCAGGGGCCGAAGCTCTCAATACGCTTTGATCCTGTGCCCGGAACTAGTTCGTTGCCAAAACCCGGCATGCGCGCTTCGAACGCCAGGTTGGTCGCGCGAACGGTCGTGATGTCCACGATGTCCTTGTGGTAGTAATCAAAGGTCAAAACCATTCCGGACTTTAGTTCGTGCTGCACGCCAACGTGATAGTTGTACGTCCGCGGAACCTTAAACGCCGGGTCCACGGTAATGGGCACCTGGCCCGCGGTTCCGAGAATGCCGCCGATGGTGGTCAGGTTGCCGAACGGGTCCCAGCTCCAGTAGTTTGCCGGTACCCCAAGAGTCGTATCCGTGCCATCCATGTTGGCGATCGCCGCATCCGCAGCCTGCAAGAACTGATCCGGCGTGTACCCGCTCAGTTGTTGAATGTTGCTCATGTTTACGAGGGTGTTGGCGGGAATTGGCGCGTGCCCTGGCGCCACCACGTTGTTCAGATAGTCGATTCCGTACAGCGTGGTTCCCAGGCCGTTCGGGCAAGTCGCTCCCGCCGTCTGCACTTGCGCTTCGGTCATGGCGTTGGATACGCAGACCGTTGGACGTCCTAGCTTCTGGAATAGGCTGGTCAGCGTAGTCGGGTTGCCATAGAAGAGGCGCGGGAAGGACAGCAAGCGTTCGCGTTGAATATTCGCCCCTCCAAAGCCAGGGATATCGCGCGCTACGCCTTCGCGGAATTGATCGTAGAAGGTCCCAAAGCTGGCGTTCACCACTGTCTTAGAGGTGATCGCCCAGGCGGCCCCGATCCGCGGAGAGAAGTCCTTTTTGTTGGGGAACTTTGAGTCATAGTCCCAGCGCAGTCCGTAGTTCAGAGTGAACTTGGGCGTCAGCTTCCAATCGTCCTGCACAAAGAGGCCGTTGTAGTTGTTGCGAATGCGCACGATGTTGTCCTGCGGCGTCGGGCCCCCTTGCAACGTGATCAAGTTAATTCCGGAATTGACCGGCCCAAACGTGTTGAAGTCGTCGATCGTCGCGAAGAGCTGCGTAAAGAAATTGTTCGGCTCCGTTCCATCGACCTTGGTGTTTTGGTAGTCCCAACCAAATTTGAGCGTGTGATGGCCGAACTGCTTCGCGATGTTGCTGCCCAGCGAAATATATTTCTGGTAGTAGGGAAACGCGTTGTAGCCCGGTCCGAAGGACGCCTGACCGAGGTCGCCGAATTCGTCGCCGCTCGTGTAAGTGTCAAACAAGTTGAACAGCGTGTTGGGAATACCGGCCTGCGGATGCGATGGCTGGGTCAGGAGGGGAATAGCGCGATACTGGAAATATGAATTGGCGATCCAGGCGTCCGCCGCCTTGCCAATCGTCCAGAGATCGTTCATGCCCAGCATCAGCGTGCGGCCGGACAGGTTGTAGCGCGTGTCCGGCAAATTGATGGCCTGCGTGAGCGGCAGATAGTCGGTGATGTGCGTGTTGGTGTAGTTCATCTGCTCGCTAAGGCGGTGCTGCCCGACATTCTCATCGAGTTTGAAGCGGCCGCGCGTGTCGTACGTCAGCGAGTGCTTGTTGAACGGCGTCTCGAAGGCAATCAGGCTGGACGGCAGATTCGGATTGAATGTGAAATTCAGGTCGCGGCTCTCCTGGATGCGCTCGATAGAACCGAAGAAGAACACCTTATCCCTGAGAACTGGTCCGCCGAAATAGAGGTCCGGATCCCAGCGATTCAGAAACGGCGCGCCGCCGGTCGCTCCGGGAATATCGTTCGAGTCGAACACCGAATTGCGGAAGAATACCGACGCCCCGCCGTGCCAGTCGTTGGTCCCGCCGCGGGTCACCACGTTGATGATGCCTCCCGAGGCGTGTCCAAACTCCGCTTTGTAGCCGCTCGTGACCACCTGAAATTCCATGATCGAATCCTGATTGAACTGCGCCGAGGGTCCGCCATTGAAGTTGTCTTTGTTCGGCAAGCCGTCAATCAGATAGAGCGTGTTGCCGCTGCGCTCGCCCAGAATAGGTGTAGCATTGTCGCCCGCCGGATCGGCTTGCCGGTTCAGGGCGACGCCCGGGACCAGTTGCAGCAAATCCAGGTAGTTGCGCCCGTTGATCGGCATCTCCTCGATCTGCTGCGGCGTAATCGTGCTTCCCGTAGAGGAAGCGCTGGTATCGATCAGCGGAATGGCCGACTCGACCTGCACGGTTTGCGTCACTGAGCCGATCTGCATGGTGATGTCGAACGTCAGCGTGCGGTTCAGCGTCACTTCCAAATTGCTGAACACATCCGACTGGAATCCTTCCTTGGACACCTTGATTTCATAAATCCCTGGCGGCACCGCATTGACCCGGTACGTCCCGTCGCTTTCGGTCGTCACCGTTCGGTCCACCGCCAGCGCGGTGCTGGTTACGTGCACTTGCGCTCCCGCCACTGCCAGGCCTTGTTTGTCCCGAACCGTTCCTTCGATCGTTGAAGTGGTCTGCGCCGCCAGTTGCGTTCCTGCGAGAAGCACCAGCGCCGCCAACCCACACAGCCCCCTCAGCAAACGTTGCCAATTCACCCTGTTCCTCCCGTATGTACTGCTGGAATTCACACCCTGGTGTGTCATACCTGCCTCCGATGCACCTGACGGCCGGCGCGCCGCGCCACCCTCGCGTCTGCGCTCAAGCTTCGCCTTGTTTCGTGTGCAACGAGTGTTGCAGCTTGCGCTTGTCAAATATTGCGCGCGAGTCTAGGCTGGCCGGCGCGGAAAGTCAACCCGTTCTTTCCGCTGGAGGTTTCCGTTAAAAACTGCGCAACATATGTTGCATTTGTGATAGATTGCGTCGAATTGCCAAATACCCGGCTGCTGGCTTATTTCGCCACATCTTGGCAGAATGCAACATACGTTGTAATTTGGCGGCGGGCGCGTGCCCTTCCGAACGGTGGGCGAGCCGCCGAGCCCTTGCTGCTTTGCCAGAACCACGCGGCCTATAGTGGTCGCCCGCGCGATGGGGCGCATGAACGTGGACACGCTTTCTGCACATTCCGCTACGAACGGCACTGGCCTTCTTCACGTGGACGGGCGAACGCCGCTCGAAGTCCGCTACGCCAAATCGCAATCCCGTCTCAACCCCAGCCGCAAAAAATTGTTGAGCATGATTCTCGAAAATCCTGGCGACACGTTCTTTCTCTCCTCACGCGAACTTGCTAAACGCTACGACGTAAACGCCGCGACCATCGTCCGCAGCATCCAGGCGCTCGGCTACCAGAAATTCGCCGACTTCGCTTCCGACCTGCGCTCCCACTTCATTCTGCGCATCACGCCGTACACCGCGCTCAAAGCCGCTTCGCAGGAGCGCCGCACGCCCGCCGACCGCATTCGCCACGGCGTTGAAATGGATCTTCGCAATCTCCAATCTCTCCGCACCAATCTCGAACCCGAACGCATCATCGCGCTTTCCAAACTCGTCAAGCGTGCTCGTCGCATCATGGTCGTCGGCATCGACCTTGCGTACGCGCTCAGTTGGCACCTGGCCTATGGTCTGGTCCATCTCGGGTTTCCAGCGGAAGCCCCAGTCGGTGGCACGGGTAACGTGCAGCGCCGCGTTCGAACGCTCACTTCGCGCGATCTGCTCATCGCCATCAGCTTCGGCCAGTGCCTGCGAGAAACCGTGGAAGCCGCTCTGCGCGCGAAAAAACTCGGCGTGCCCACCTTCGGCATCACCGACAGCGAAAGCACGCCGGTCGCTCGTGTCTGCGACAACTCCTGCGTCGCCTCCGTAGCCAGCCCCTCGTTCGGCAGCTCTTACGTCGCGCCGATGTCCATTCTTGGCGCCATCCTCATCGCCTGTGCGCACACCCAGACCTCGCGCACGCTCGCACTCCTCCGTCGCAGCGCCGAAGAAGACAGCGCCGATCATCGCTGGTACTGGATCCCCGAAGACGGAAAGGCGCTGGATTAATGCCGCTGTCTGCGTTACAAACTCGCACGCATTGGAAGAGGGAATGACGGAAGCCACCACATCGCCGGCCAAACAACAACTCCGCGTGGAATCGCTGCACAGCCCGGAAGGAATGAAAGCGTGCGTCGAACTCCAGCAGCGCGTCTGGGGCTACGATCCGATTGACACCGTCCCGGATCAAATCTTCATCGTGGCGGCCAAAACCGGCGGCCACGTTCTTGTAGCGTACGATAAGGACCAGCCGATCGGCTTCGCTCTCGCTTTCGCCGCAGCGCGCCCCGGACAGGACTATCTTCACTCCCACATGGTTGCTGTTCTCGAGGAGTATCAGAATCGCGGCGTGGGCCGCCTGCTCAAACTCGCGCAACGCGAAGACGCCCTCGCACGCGGCTTCGATCTGATCGAATGGACCTTCGATCCACTGCAACTGAAAAACGCGCGCTTCAATATCAATCGCCTCGGCGCGACCATCCGCCAGTACTTACCCAATCTGTACGGACGCACTTCGAGCCGTCTACACGCTGGCTTGCCTACCGACCGCCTTGTGGCGCAGTGGTGGGTCCGCTCGCCGCGCGTTGCAACCATTCTGAACAACGGCGAGGCGCACAAGCCCACGCACTCTTCCAACGGGCGCACGGCCGCGATCTCCATCCCCGCCAACATCCGGGACATCTGTCGCGACGATCCATCGGCGGCAGAGAAAATCCAGTCCTCCCTTCGCGAACAGTTCACTTCCCATTTCGCCCGCGGCCTCGCCGTCGTCGGTTTCGACCTGAATTCGCAGCACGGTTCGTACCTATTGGAGCGTTATGAAAATTGAATCGATTACTCTTCGCGAAGTCCAGATGCGTCTCAAAGCGCCGTTCGAAACCAGCTTCGGCGTCTCCCACCAGCGCCGCATTCTTCTGGTCGAACTCATCGCCGACGGCATGAGTGGTTGGGGCGAAGTCACTGCGAGCGAAACTCCCGGCTACAACTCCGAGACCACCGATACCGCCTGGCACGTCATCTCCGATTTCGTTGCTCCGGCGATGATCGGCAAATCCGTCGCGTCGGCTTCCGAAACTCCCGCACTGCTTTCTTCCATCCGCGGCCACGAAATGGCTAAGAGCGGCGTCGAAAACGCGCTCTGGGATGCCGAAGCCAAACTCAAAAAAGTTCCGCTCGCAAAACTGCTCGGCGGCACGCTCAGCGAAATTGCCAGCGGCGTTTCGCTAGGGATTCGCGAAAATCCGCAATCTCTGGTTCGTCGTGTCGAAGAAGAATTGCGCTCCGGCTATCAGCGCATCAAACTCAAGATCAAGCCTGGCAAGGACATCGACTACGTTGCTGCCGTCCGCAAAGAATTTCCCAACATTCTTCTTTCGGTCGATGCCAACTCCGCCTATCGCCTCGAAGATGCCCCGCATCTCGCGCAACTGGACCAGTACAACCTGCTCATGATGGAGCAACCGCTCAATTGGGACGACATCTACGCGCACTCCAAGTTGCAGGCGCAAATCAAAACGGCCATCTGCCTCGATGAGTGCATCAACAACGCTCGCCACGCCCTCACCGCCATCGAACTGAAAGCCTGCCGTATCATTAATATAAAGTTGGGACGCGTGGGCGGCCATACGGAAGCCAAGCGCGTTGAAGAAACCTGCCGTACGCATGGCATTCCCGTCTGGTGCGGCGGCATGCTCGAAACCGGTATCGGCCGCGCCCACAACATTGCGATGTCGACGCTTCCCGGATTCAGCCTGCCCGGCGACGTTTCCGCCAGCAAACGTTACTGGGCCGAAGATATTATCGAGCCGGAAGTGGAAGTCACCTCGAAGGGCACCATTCACGTTCCCACGGCGCCCGGCATCGGCTTCACGGTCAAGCGCGAGCGCATCAACCAACTCACCGTGCGCACCAACACCTGGAACGCGCAACTCTCCGCTGCGTAAGGATCGCAGTGATAGTGTAGGGTCATCCGTCTGGCTGCCCACGTTAGCGGGCGGATGACCGCTTTCCTCGGATCAGCCCATACTCTGACGGTGCGGCTCACCTCGTTCGCCTAACCCTGCTATCCTTGTTGCCACCAAAAAACTCGAAAGGCCCAAGCATGAATCGATTTTTCCTCGCGGCTGTCTCCATTCTTTTCGCATCGATTTCTACACACGCGCAGCGCCTGCCGGACACTGCCGTCCCCGACTCCTACGATCTCAAATTCACTCCCGACCTCGCCTCCACCACCTTCGCTGGCGAAGAGACCATCCACGTCCATCTGCAAAAGCCCACCACGTCCGTCACGCTCAACGCCGCGGAAATCGAAATCAAGGAAGCTTCCATTGCTTCCGGTAACTTCAAGCAGGCCGCTTTCTTCAAAACCGACGAAGCCGCGCAAACCGCGACGATCACCGTGCCTTCCAATGTTCCCGCCGGCTCTGCCGACATTCACATCCGCTTCACCGGCATCCTCAACGATAAACTGCGCGGCTTTTATCTCAGCCAGACCTCGCGCCGTCGTTACGCCGTCACGCAGTTCGAATCCACTGACGCGCGCCGCGCCTTTCCGTCCTTCGACGAGCCCGCTTACAAAGCTGTCTTTCGCATCGCGCTGGTCGTCGACCAAAACGACACCGCCATCTCCAACGGCTCGATCATTTCGGACACACCGGGCCCGCAACCCGGCAAACACACGCTGCAATTCTCGGATTCGCCGAAGATGTCCAGCTACCTGGTCGCCATGATGGTTGGCGACTTCGCCTGCGTTTCCGGCTCCGCCGACCAGATTCCGATTCGCGTCTGCGCCGTCCCCGAGAAAAAGCATCTGCTCGATTACGCGCTGCTTGCCGCCGAAAACAATCTCAAATTTTACGATTCCTATTTCTCCATCAAATATCCTTTCAAGAAGCTGGACATCATCGCGCTCCCCGATTTTTCCGCGGGCGCCATGGAAAACGTCGCCGCCATCACCTATCGCGAGACGCTGCTCACGATTGACGACAAAACTGCTTCGGTTGGCGCGCATCAGGCCGTGGTTGGCGTGCTCGCTCACGAAATGGCTCACATGTGGTTCGGCGACCTGGTCACCATGCAATGGTGGAACGACATTTGGCTCAACGAAGGCTTTGCCACCTGGATGTCCGCCAAGCCCGCTGAGTCCTGGAAACCCGAATGGCACGGCGAGCGCGGGGAAGTGCAGGGAACTGTCGAGGCACTCGGCACCGATTCGATCGCTTCGGTGCGCCCCATTCGCGCAAAAGCGGAGACTCCTGCCGAAATCGAAACGCTCTTCGACGGCGTCGCATACGGCAAAGCCTCCGCCGTGCTACGGATGGTCGAAGCCTATTTAGGTCCGGAGGCGTTTCGTAAAGGCGTGAACGCCTATCTCGAAAAACACGCGTACGGCAACGCCACCGCCGAAGATTTCTGGAATCAGATGGCCGCCTCTTCCGGCAACCCTGTCGACCAGATCATGCCCGGCTTCACGCAGCAACCCGGTGCTCCGCTCATCTCGGTCAAAACATCGTGCAGCCAGAAAAAGCTCGGCAAATTCAAAAAGGCCTGGACCACGCAAGTCACGCTGTCACAGCAGCGCTATTTTGGCGACGCTTCCAAGCTAGACGCCGGCTCACCGGAAATTTGGCAGATCCCGGTCAACTTGCGTCCGGCGGGAGCGAAAGATTCTACTTACGTCCTCCTTGCTGGCCGCCAGCAAACATTCGACCTTCCCGGCTGCGCCGATTGGGTCTACGCCAATGCCGGCGGTCGTGGCTACTACCGCACCGACTACGACGCCGCGACGGTCGCCAAAATCAGCCCGCAACTCGAATCCAGCTTCTCCCCCGAAGAGCGTGTTCGGTTTGTCGGCGACACGTGGTCGTCCGTTTACGTTGGGCACTTGGGCATCGGCGACTATTTGAATGCTCTCGACAAAATGAAGTCCGAGCGCACCCTCGCTGTCCTTGAAGAGATCACCAGCCGTTTTGGCAGCATTCACGACTACATCGCTTCCCCCGCAGACCGTCCCGCCTTTGAAAAATGGGTTCGCGAGTTTCTGCGGCCCGTCGCGGACGAACTCGGCGACTCGTCTGTTGCTGGCGAGGCGGACGAAAAACGCGCGCTTCGAGCTGACGTTTTTGGAGCCCTTGCCGAATACGGACGCGATCCGCAGCAACTTGCCAAAGCACGCGGGATTGTCGACCGTTACATGGCCGACCCTTCTTCGGTGGATTCCGGGCTTGCACGGCAGGCTCTTACGATTTCCGCTTTGACCGGTGATGCTGCTCTCTACGATCGATATCTGCAGCACATGAAAACCGCTAAAACTCCGGAAGAGTATTACGCCTATTTCGGCGCGCTCGGGCGCTTCCCAAGTTCGGAACTCACCAAGCGCACCTTCGCTCTGGCGCTCGGCACGGAAGTTAAAAACCAGGATCTGTATTATCTCGGTAGCACGTTCGCGAGTCCTGACACGCAAGCCGTTGCCTGGGAACAGCTCAAAACCGACTACGACGCCTTCATGGCCAAAGCGGGCACGGATCTCGGCGGCGGCATCGTCAACTTTGCCGGTGCGTTCTGTGATGAAAAACTCCGCGACGACGCCCAGGATTTCTTCTCCGCCAAGAACATTCCCGGCGCCGAACGCCAACTGCAAAACGCCAAAGATGCGGTCAATAACTGCATCCAGCTGCGCACCTTGCAACAACCCAAGCTGTCCGCCTATCTGAACGCCGCGGCCAACAAATCCACGTCCGCCCGCTGACCGCCTCGGCGGTCCACGCCTTGTAGGGGCACGATTCTTTAGCCTGAGCCCTCGAAGGCATCGTGCCCTTCGATCCGGTTGGTAGCGCCTTGTCCGCTTGCCACTTTGCTCTCCGCTGCGAGCCCGGTTCAGCCAGCAAATCTCTTGACATTCCCCTTAACCCTGCATAGTCTCCCCATTTACAAGAATGCAACAAATGTTTCACGCGCCGCCCAGCTCCAAAATCCGGCGCGATAAGGAGTCTTCTGTGCAGGAATCTTCAACGAAAACCATCTTCCGCACTCTGCCGGCCGCGATGTGCAGCGTGCTGCTGCTCGCTTGCCTTTCACTTTTCGCCCAGGCGCCACAGAAATCCGCCAATCCCGCGAAATCTTCCGCCCTCCCGCCGGAAGCGCAGAAAAACACCGCGCCCGTCGTCCCCGGCCAGCAGACTCATGAACTCACGGCCGAAGATCTTTCGTCCTTCCTCGACGGTCTCGTCCCGCTGCAAATTCAGCGCGCGGACATCGCCGGCGCCGTCGTCTCCGTCACCAAGGACGGCAAACTACTTTTCGCCAAGGGCTATGGCTACTCTGATGTAGCCAAGAAAACACCGGTCAATCCCGAAACCACGCTGTTCCGCCCCGGCTCCATCTCCAAGACCTTCACCTGGACTGCGGTCATGCAACAAGTCGAACAAGGCAAGCTTGATCTCGATCGCGACGTGAACGAATATCTCGATTTCAAAGTTCGGCCCAAATTCGGCAAGCCCATCACGCTGCGCAACATCATGACTCACACCAGCGGCTTCGAAGAGACCGTCAAAGATCTTTTCGTTGGCACCAAAGAAGAGCTGCGGCCCATGGGCCAATATCTCCAGGAGCATATGCCCGAGCGCGTCTACCCTCCGGGCACGACTCCCTCTTACTCCAACTACGCCACCACCATGGCTGCGTATATCGTTCAGCGCGTTTCTGGCGAAGACATTTACGACTACTTCGATCACCACTTTTTCCAGCCACTTAACATGCAGCACGCCACGTTCCGCCAGCCGCTGCCGCCTTCGCTGCTCCCCGACATGTCCAACGGCTACGTCCTCGGCTCCGGTGAGCCGAAACATTTCGAGTGGGTTGAGGTCGCTCCCGCCGGCTCGGCATCTATTTCCGGCGTGGACATGACCCATTGGATGATCATGCATTTGCAAAATGGCAAGTACGGCGACGTGCAAATCCTCAAGCCCGAAACCGCGACCGCGATGCACGCGCGCCAACAAGGCCCATGGCCGGATTCAATGAACGCTATGTGCCTCGGCTTCTACGAGGAGTCACAAAACGGCCATCGCATCATCGGCCACGGGGGCGACACGCTGTCCTTCCATAGTGACCTTCATCTTCTGCTCAACGACAATGTCGGTTTCTTCGTCTCCTACAACAGCCCCGGTCGCGACGACGTGAGCCCCCGCGGCGTGCTGTTCGACAAATTCATGGAGCGCTATTTCCCCAGCTCGACTCCCGCTCCAGCAACCGCGGCAACGGCCGCCGCCGACGCGCAAACTGCCGCCGGCACCTACAGCGTCAGCCGTCGTTTCGAAACGAACGTGCTTTCGATTATCAGCTTGCTCGGCGAAACCAAAATCGTCGTCAACCCCAAAGACAACACGATCGCCATCAACGGGCAGAAAGACTTGAACGGGCAGCCCAAGTGGTACCGCGAAATCGGCCCGATGTTGTTCCAGGATGTGAACAGCCACGACAAGCTCGCGTTCACCAAAAACTATGAAGGGCGCCAGGTCTTCTTCATGGATTTTCCCTTCATGGTGTTCCAGCGCGTTACGAATCCTTTTGACAATCAGACGGTCAACTACTGGATCATTGGCTTCAGCCTCGCCGTCGTCGTGCTGACCATCATTTTCTGGCCGGTTGGCGCTATTTTCCGGAAGCACTACGCCAAGCCGCTCGACCTGGAGCCCTCGGCGCGCCGGTCCCGCATGTTGGTTCGCCTGGTCTGCTTCGGTATCGTCATTTTCTGTATCGGTCTGCTGGTTTTCGTCAGCAAACTGAGCAGCCTCTCCGCATACACCGAGAGCGGCGACTTCCTGCTCCATCTGCTGCAATTCTTCGGCTTGGTGGTTGGCGTGCTTGGCGCGCTCATCGCCATCTATAACGCCGGCAAAATCTGGGGCGGTGCCAACTGGTTCTGGTACAAGCTGTGGTCCTTATTCCAGGCCTTCGCCTGTGTCTTTTTCTTCTGGTTCATTTGGCACTGGCACTTGCTCAACTTCCATCTCAACTACTAGAGTGAAGTAGTCCGGCGTTCACAACCTTTCTCAGCTCCTCGCAACGCGAAATCTGCAGGGGCACGATAAATCGTGCCCCTCGTTCCCGCGCCACCAAAGGCCGCACTTACGCACCTAAGTGCCATCAGGGTTTGACTCGCGTTCTTTGTTTTCGCCGCCGTCCATTTCCCCTTGACATTCTACTAGAAGCGCTCTATTCTCACCTAGAATGTCTACTAAAGAAGATCGTGAACGCATCGAACTCTTGCAGGGCACGCTCGACCTGCTCATTCTCCGCACCCTCGTCCGCGGCCCCGCCCACGGCCACGCTATCGCCAAAGCTATCGAATTCAACTCCGAAGATGTGCTGCAAGTCGAACAAGGGTCGCTCTATCCCGCGCTGCATCGCCTCATCAAGCGCCGCTGGATCGCTGTCGAAGCCGGCACTTCGGAAAACAATCGCCGCGCCAAGTTCTATCGTCTAACGGCTGCGGGCCGCCGCCAGCTCTCCATCGAAACCAGCAAGTGGGACAAGCTGGCCGGCGCCATCGGGCGCATTCTTCGTCCCGCTGAGTAGGAGGCTCCCATGTTCCGTCGCGACCGCATGCTCAACGAACTCCAGCAGGACATCGCGGAGCACCTAGAGCGCGAAACTGAAGACAACATTGCGCGGGGAATGTCTCCGGAAGAAGCGCGGCAGGCTGCGCGACGCAAATTCGGCAATGTTGGACGCGTGATGGAAGATACGCGGGGAGTCTGGATCGCGTCCTGGTGCGATGCGCTCTTCCAGGATTTACGCTTTGCCTTCCGCATGCTCCGCAAAAATCCCGGCTTTGCCATTGTTGCAGTGTTGACGTTAGCGCTCGGCATCGGTGCGAACACTGCCATCTTCAGCGTCGTCTACTCCGTTCTGCTGAAACCGCTGCCGTTTCCCGATGCGGATCGCCTGCTGTTTGTTTTTGACCGTCTCGGCCAGCAAAGCGGCGCCGAAACCGGCATTTCGTTCCGCAATCTCGAAAGTCTCCGCGAACACAATTCCGTTTTCGCAGCCATGGCTGGGGCGCAACAGCATCAACTCACTCTTGTCGGTTACGGCGATCCCCTTGAAGTCGACACCGCGGTCGTGACGGCGGACTTTTTCTCCGTTTTCCAGCAGCGGCCGCTGGCCGGCCGGTTATTTCTGCCAGATGATTCCAAAGCCGGCGCGCCGGCGACGGTGATCCTCAGCGAAAATTTATGGCGCAGTGCGTTGCATGCCGACCCAGCCATCCTCGGCAAATCCCTGAACCTCGACAAGCACGATTACACCGTCATCGGCGTTCTGCCGGCTTCGTTTCACTTTCCGAAAGTCAGGCCCGCCAATCAGATTTGGATTCCGCTTCCGCAAGATCCGCTGTTCGGCCCGTTTATGAAGTTTTCTGGCGGCCATTGGCTGCCGGTCACCGCGCGGCTCAAACCCGGTGTTTCTCTGGCGCAGGCGCAAGCCGAGATGGATACGCTCACCGCCGAGCTCGTGCGCGAACTGCCCGCCGAAAACACCGGCTGGTTCGTGCGGGTCCGTCCTTTGCAGCAGGTGTTGGTTGGCGACGTGCGCACGGCGCTGCTGGTGCTGCTCGCGGCTGTCGGTCTCGTTCTGCTGATCGCGTGTGCCAATATTGCCAATCTGCTGCTGTCGCGCGCTACGTCGCGTGCGCGTGAGATGGCCGTGCGCGCCGCGCTCGGCGCCGGGCGCGGACGCATCATTCGCCAATTGCTCAGCGAGACTACCGTGCTGGGCCTGTTCGGTGCGCTAGCTGGAATTTTGCTGGGCGAGTGGGGCGTTCGTGTACTCGCCGGACTTCTGCCCGAATCATTTCCGCGCCTCAACGCGATTCACGTCGACTATCTGGTTCTGGGCTTCGCCTTACTGCTCTCCGCGCTGGCGAGTGTTGCATTTGGGCTCGCGCCCGCATTTCTGGTGGCCGGTTCCAATCCCAACGCCAATTTGCGCGAGGGCGGGGCACGTTCTGGCCAAAGCGCGGCGGGCCGCCGCGCGCGCAGTATTTTTGCCGCGGCGGAAGTGGCGATTGCTGTCGTTCTGCTGGTCGCGGCCGGTCTGTTGCTGCGCAGTTTTTCGAAACTGACCGCTGTGCAACCGGGCTTCGAAGCCGACCACGTCTTGCAAGCGCTGATCTCTTTGCCGCGGTTCCAGTACAACACGCCGCGCCAGTGGACCGCCTTCTGCGACGAACTGCTGACGCGCGTGCAAGCGCAGCCAGGTCTGCGGGATTCTGCTCTGGTGGCGCCCACGCCGATCAGCGAAGGTTTCATCAACCTGGGCTTCGATGTCGTCGGCGATCCGGTCTCGTCGGCAGCCACCTCGCGAAACGCCGACTACGTATCGATCAGTCCGAATTATTTTCAGGTGATGGCGATTCCGCTTCTGGCGGGGCGCTTTTTTGACGGACGCGATGCGGCGTCGCGGCCGCCCGTCACGATTATCAGCAGCGCGCTGGCGCGGCAGTATTTTCCAAATCAGAATCCGCTCGGCAAGCAGCTTATTTTTGCGAACGCACCGTATCCATCCGTGCCTCACGAAATCGTCGGCGTCGTGGGCGACGTGCGCGACGTGAACCTCGGCGACGATCCGAAGCCGATGATGTATGCCTCTATGGCGCAAGAGCCGCTTCCTGGCGCACTGGTCGTTTCGCGGACCACGCTGGACGTCGCCGGGGCGACTGCGGCGATTCGCCAGCAGGTTGCGGCCATCGACAAAGATCTACCCGTGACCGATGTGTTCACCATGACGGGGGTTTTGAGCGACTCCGTCGCCGAGCCGCGCTTCCGGACGCTCTTGCTGGCGCTGTTTGCCGCGATGGCGCTGGTTCTGGCGGCGATTGGTATTTTCGGCGTGATTTCGTATTCCGTGTCGCGCCGCACGCAGGAGATTGGCATTCGCATGGCGTTGGGCGCTTCGCGCAACGCGATTCTGCAGCTTGTGTCGCGCGAAACGCTCGGGCTGGTGGGCGCTGGCCTCGCGGTTGGCATTCCGGCGGCGTTGGCGGCATCGCGTCTGCTCGGCCATTTGTTGTTCGGAGTTTCCGCTAGCGATCCGCTCACGCTTGCCGCGGTTTCTGGCACCTTGGTTGCTGTCGCCGCCTTCGCGGCCTACCTTCCCACTCGCCGCGCCACGCGCGTCGACCCGCTCGTCGCCCTTCGCCACGAATAGCTGACAGCTCTATTTCGCACTAGTAGCTGGCGCGCCGGGCAGGCGCTGTAGCTCCACGCGGGCTGCGAAGCTCAACAAGTCGTCCTTTGACAACTCCCGAACCAAATCTTGCAAGTGACCGCGCCCATCCTCAACATCTCGATTTTTCAGGCGATTCAGCGCGTAGTAAAAGGTGGTGCGGTGTTGGTCGGCAGTCGAAGAGAGCGAATCTGTGACCTGGCCCAGCAAATCGTGTAGGAAAATCAGTTCGCGTCCTGGCCCGACAAAAGTGTCTGCTTTCTGGTGGAGAAACGCATCGGCCTGTTTGGCCTGGCCGAGACGATGCCGCGCGAAGTAGCTCAGAATGATGGGATCAGCGGACGCGCGATCCTTCGGCTCGCTCATCGTTTTTTCCGCCTGGATGGTTCCGGCATAATCGCCCTGCAAAAAATAGGACAGTACCACTAGTTGCTTCACGGTTTCCCCTGCTGCCCGTTCATTGGTCCCCGCGAAAGCCTCGCGTGCTGCAGGGAAGTCGCCGCCAAATAGCAACAACTCTCCCAGAGTGAACTGGTCGTTCCCTGCTTCCTTCTTGAGTGCGATTTTGTGCTTTTGTAGTGCGACGGCGCGCGCAAAATCGCCTCGGCTGCTGTAGAACCTCACGGACTCAGCCAGGACGTCAGTGTTGTCCGGCGTGCGCTTGAGCTGATCTTCAGTCGCGCGCGCAATACAATCAGCGCCCGCGCGGCACAGGTACAATGGCAGGTCAAAGGCTTCTGGCGACTCTGCGTTGCGCGACAACGCCTCCCGCAAATCTTCCGTCGAATTTGTAAGGATGTCCACCTGGTCAGACTTTTCGAACTTGCCCGCCACCAGAAAATCCGGCGGCCAGTTCTTCTCGACCCAGTCCGAACCCATGGCCGAGAAGCGCACAAAGTCCTGCTGAATCCAGATCTGCCCGATCAGGTGGGCTGGAGCGATCCCTATGGCGTCAATGTCTCCGACGGAGATTTGCTTCCCCTTTTCCTCGGACTTCCGGAACTGCGCATCAAAAAAAAGCAAGTCATGGCTCTGCACCAGATAGAAGCCATGCTCGGTGTAGTGCCGGCCTTCATCGTCCGGGCAGCGAAACCCCACTGTGTACGGTGCCCCGGCGCCGGACGCCCTCGCGATCGTGACGTCACACGGGGGTTTCGGAGTGCCGTGGTTGGAATCATCCTCAATGGGCATGATCCAAGCGCCTTCGATGCGCTGATCGAGGTATGGCTGGTTTGCGTCTGCTTCGGTATAAAGCGGCCGCACACTGACCACCGGGGTGCAACCGCCGAGAAGCATGCCGAGACACACCAGCATCACGAACACACCGGCCGCACGCAGGATGGTTTTCATGTAAGTCTCCAGCAGGATCACGCCGTACTGGCAGCAGAATAGCACTGGATCGAGGGCGGTAGGAACTATGGTGGGAATTGGCGACCCGTATATATTTCGACGGTTCGCGTCGTCGATTTGTACATGAGGAGCGAGCGCGGTGACTCGAGCTACTGTCCTGCGCCCGTCACGGTGCCCATGAGCGCTTTTACGCCGTTCCACAGGATTTGGACGCCGATACAGACGAGCAGGAATGAGGAGAGACGCATGATCACGCTCATGCCGGTGCGCCCGACAACGCGGGCGAGGCGGTCGGAAAATCCGTAGCACAACAAAATGCTGGCGGAGACAATCGCGCAGCCGATCACAATGCTGAGGATCGGCAGGAAGTTCCAGCCATGGTGGTACGGCATATTCGCGCCGAGCGTGATGGCCACGGAGATCGAGCCAGGACCCACGGTGAGCGGCAGCGTCAACGGATAAAACGCGTTCTTGAATTCGTCGTCCGGCGAAACATTGCGTTTCACGCCGCCTTCGCGGGGCTCGTCGTTGTCGTCATTGCTTTTGAGCATGGCCCAGCCGGTGGAAATCACCACCAGGCCGCCACCAACTTGCACGACGGGAAGGGAAATGCCGAAGAAGGTGAGGATGTGCGTGCCTACAAAACAGGAAACGACCAGCAGCAGAAAACTGTTGACGGCCACGCGCTCGGACAGCTTCATGCGCTCCGGACCGTTGTACTCGCGGGTCATGGCCAGAAAAAACGGCGCGCCGCCCAGCGGATTCACAATGGGAAAGAGCGCGCTCAAAATCAGAAGAATGCTCTTCGCTGCGTCGAGCAAGCCCGCCTCCAGGTCCGCCAGTATAGCCGAGCTTGGTTTACGTGCTGCAATCGTGGTTACGAGTCCCCTAGCGCAACTTGCCCGTGAACGCCAGCTTACGTTACAGTCGCTTTTCCCAACGAGGAGTCCATGCCCAGGAAGTCCGCCAAAAAGCCCAAAGCGCCAGCGTCCGTCGAATTTCCGAACGGTGAAAAAATACGCATTCTTATTACGCGCGAACGCATTCAGAAACGTATTGCCGAAATGGGTCAACAGATTCGCGCGGAGTTTCCCGGTGAGCCGCTGCATCTCGTCGGCGTGCTGAAAGGCGCGGTGTTTTTTCTTTCTGACCTGGCGCGCAGCATTCCCGGCGACGTGTCGTTCGACATGATTGCGGTTTCGAGCTACGGAAAAAACTCGCAGTCGTCCGGTCAGGTGAAGCTGACGCGAGATTTGGATTCGAGCATTGAAAATCGCACGATCATCGTGGTCGAAGATATTCTGGATACGGGGCTGACGCTGCGTTATCTGCTGCGCATCTTCGAACAACGCAAGCCGAAGCAGATGCGCGTCGCGGTGTTGCTGGACAAGCCGGAGCGGCGCGTCGCGCCAGTGCAAGCGCACTACGTCGGCTTCAAAATTCCCAACGAATTCGTCGTCGGATTCGGCCTCGACTACGCCGAACGCTACCGCAACCTCCCCGACGTCGCCGTGCTCACTCTGCCTGACAACCATGCCATCCGTCATTGAGCCTTAAATACCCCGACACAGCGTGGCGTTGAGTCGTGAAGCCTATGACGGTTGTTGCTGGAGGCGAAGACGCCGCATTGGTTGCGGGTCCGGATGTATACGGTGGCGCGGAATTAGTTGGGCGGCGGAAGAGAAAGTCAAAACCCGCACCCTGAAAAACGCAGGGTGCGGCACCCGGCACCCGGCAAGGGGTGAGGCCAGATGGAGCGCGCTGGGCACCTGATATAATGTGACATTCATGAGTGCACCGGAAGAAGGGGTAAAGACGGCAGACCGCCCGGAAGTTTCTGCGGAAGTGTTGAGCACGCTCGCCGAAATCGGCGAGGAAGTGAACTCCACGCTGGACCTGGACGAAGTGCTGGCGAAGACCGCCGCACTGATCAAACGACATATTGATTACGAAATTTTTGGCGTGCTGATGATTGAGGGCGACGGAGCTTACCTTAAGCATCGCTTTTCCATCGGTTATCCCAAAGAGCTGGCCGAGAATCTGCACGTTCCGATCGGGCGGGGAATCACCGGCACGGCCGCGGCGACTGGCCACCCGGTGCGGGTGAGCGACACGTCGAAAGACGAACGATATATCAACGCGATTGACAGCGTGCGGTCGGAGTTGGCGGTGCCGCTGATGTTGCAAGGCAAGTGCGTGGGCGTGCTGGATATTCAGAGCCGGCACTTGGATTACTTCACTCCGGAACAGCAAAGCATTTTGACGTTGCTGGCGAGCCGGCTGGCGGTGGCGATTGAAAACGCGCGCCTATTTTTGCGGGTGCGGACACAAGCAGACACGTTGCTCTTGCTGAATGAAGTAGGGCGCGAGACTAGCTCGATTCTGGACGTGGAAGAGTTGCTGCGACGCGCGGCGGAACAGCTCAAGCGGGTCATTGATTATCAGATTTTGAGCATCATGTTGTACGACGAGGAACAGAAAGTGTTTCGGCATCGCGTCGATGTGAAGCACGGGCATCGCGTGCAGGGAAAGATGCGGGTGGCGGCGAGCGAAGGCATTGTGGGCGCAGCGGCAACGTTGAAGGAACCGGTGATCGTGCCGGATGTAAGCACAGACGCACGCTACCTGCTGGTGAATCCGGAGACGCGGAGCGAGCTGGCGATTCCGATGCTGCACAAAGGCAAAGTGATTGGCGTACTCGACCTGGAGAGTCCGCAGTTGAATTACTTCACCGAAGACCATGTGCAGACGCTGTCGATTCTGGCGGCGAACCTGGCGGTGTCGCTGGAGAATGCGCGGCTGTATGAGCAGGTGGCGCGCGATGAAGCGCGGCTGGAGCGCGATTTACAGGCGGCGAAGAGAATTCAAGGCGCGTTGCTGCCGCGCGTGCCGACGGAGGATTTTGGATTGGATGTTGCGGCGCGGTATTTATCGGCGCGCGAAGTGTGCGGCGATTTGTATGAGTTTTTGCGCTATGGGCCGCAGCAGTTGGGCATTGCGCTCGGCGATGTGAGCGGCAAAGGCACAGCAGCGGCGTTGTATGGAGCGGTGGCGATTGGGATTATGCGGAGTTTGGCGCCGCAGAAGTTGCAGCCAGCGGAAATGCTGAAACAGATGAACCAGATCGTGTGCGAGCGCACGATTGAGGGCCGGTTCATGACAGCGTGCTTCGCGACGTGGCAAAAGGGGCGGCAGAAGTTGCGCGTGGCGAATGCGGGACAGTCGCAGCCACTGCTGTACAAAGATGGGCGGTGCGACAAGATCGCACTGACGGGATTCCCGCTGGGAATTTTCGAGGAAGTGAACTATGACGAATGGGGCGTGACGTTGGAGGCGGGGAATATTCTGGTGTTTCACTCGGACGGGATCGCGGAAACGGCGAACAGTGAAGGGCAGTTTTTCGGGACGGAGAAACTGCGGCGGCTGATCGAGCAGAAACATGAAGTGAGCGCGGCGGAGCTGGCCGATGTGATTCTGCGCGAAGTGGATTGGTTCTCGCATAGCGCGCCGCTCTCGGATGATCGGACTTTGGTGGTGCTGAAGGTGCAATGAGAGAAGAGCAGCGCATGCGAAGCGGGGCGCGGTGAGCGCAGCACTGATGCGGGTGCAGAAGAAACTGCCGTACATCGATCCTGCAGAATTCACTTCACAATTTGGGTGGAAGAAATCGGCACGTGACGCTGGTCGGGAGAGTGTGTTTTGCGAAGGCGTCGAGCTGGCGCAAGTCGCGGCATCGTTTGGGACGCCGACGTATTTGTATAGCCGCACAGCGGTGGCGGAAGCTTACGGTGAGTTGGATCACGGGTTGAGCGAAGTTCCACACACGATCTGTTTTGCCGTGAAATCGAATGGGAATTTGTCACTGCTAAAGGATTTGGCGGAGCGGGGCAGCGGGTTCGATATTGTGTCGGGCGGAGAGCTGGAGCATTTGGGGATGCTCGGTGTGCGCGGAGACCGGATTGTGTTTTCCGGTGTAGGGAAAACGCGCGAGGAGATTCGGGCAGGACTAGAGTATCGAGGCGGCAGGGACGCGCGGTCCGCGGGCGGTACGAATGGCGGCGCTGACGCTGATGGGATATTGCTGTTCAATGTGGAGTCCGAAGCGGAACTGGAAGTGTTGCGGGAAGAAGCGGAACGGCATGTCCGCGCGGGTGGGCGAGTGCCGAGCGTGGCGATTCGCGTGAATCCAGATGTGGCGGCGGGCGGACATCCGCATATCTCGACGGGCTTGCACATGCACAAGTTCGGGTTGGACTGGCCGGAAGCGAGGCGGTTGTATCTGGGGCATAAGGATGAAAAGTATTTCCGGTGGAAGGGCATCAGCGCGCATATCGGATCGCAGATTGTTTCGCTGAGGCCGTTTCGCAAAGCCTTCGGGCGAATTGCTGGATTTGTGCGGCAGTTGCGGAGCGCGGGCGTCGCGCTGCAGTATCTGGACATTGGCGGCGGACTTGGCGTGCGGTACACGACAGAGAAGAATTCTTCACGCGTGGCGTACGCGCAAATGATTGCGGGGCTGGCGAAGCCGCTGGGGCTGCGGGTGCTGCTGGAGCCGGGGCGGTCGATCATTGCAGCAGCAGGTGTGTTGCTAACGCGCGTGATTTACACGAAGAAGAATCGCGGGAAGACGTTTGTGGTAGTGGATGCGGCGATGAATGATTTGCTGCGCCCGGCGT
>Ga0335080_10000630_pt1 | contig 32945 bp, 32 predicted proteins | sample Lox_Sample_34_FD_206720 | JGI IMG/M metagenome (GOLD analysis project Ga0335080, IMG submission 206720) | Soil microbial communities from Loxahatchee National Wildlife Refuge, Florida, United States - Lox_Sample_3.4 | ecosystem: Environmental > Terrestrial > Soil > Wetlands | place: USA... | reverse complement strand
TGTCGACAAGGGAGCTGAATTCTACGAGGCCCAACACCGCAAACTCCAGATAAACCATCTCAAATGGAAGGCCAATGAACTGGGATTTCAACTCATCGAAGCTCCGGCGGCTTAATGATACTGGCTCTAGAGGTAATCGTTTCTGGAGAGAGGCGTAAAGGAATTGAGAATGTCAGCCTGATCGCGCGCTTGAAATGCGGCGCTCTTGAGGTTTGCCAACTCCTTCGCCACCCGGGCATGGCCTTGCGTTGCCAACTCAGCGGCTGAGGCTGAGCCCGCCAGAGCGACAACGACAAGAGCGGCCATCGCAGAAGACATGATTGAAGATTTATGCATAAGAATCACTTCCTCCTCAGTTGTAATGTAACGGTTGTGCAACTGTGCTGTTTTCGCATATCTCCAGCCAGTTGTAGTGTGAGATGCGGGGATTGAAGTTAACAAAAGTAAAAAAACGGAGCGGACAATTAGATTTAATCTATCAATTGGATCAACGGGATCCATTGGCGTCCGGGCTGACAAAAACCGTCCAGTGCTTCGGAAGTCCGACGACACTCTTCGTCTGAGGAATTTGTCCTTATAATGAAATGGCGAGAGTTAGGTTTTGATTAATTCAGGTTTCTGACATGGAATGGTTGAATTACCATCATCTGCGCTATTTGTATGCCGTGGGGCGCACAGGCAGCATCAGCAAGGCCAGCCGGGAACTGCACGTGTCTTCTCCTGCAATCAGTTCCCAACTGCGTGACCTAGAGGAATATCTTGGAGAGAAGCTACTTGCCAGGTCTGGGCGCAACCTGATCTTGACCGAGATCGGGCGCATTGTCTTCAGCTACGCAGAAGAAATCTTTTCGCTGGGCCAGGAACTGATGAGCACCATCAAGGAGAGGCCGACTGGCCGACCCCTGCGACTGGTCATCGGCGTGGTCGATGTTCTGCCGAAAATGATCGCGCAGTGGCTGATTGATCCTGCCTTTCGCTTGCGCGAGCCGGTTCGCATCGTTTGCCGGGAAGGGAACTCGGATCAACTGTTGTCACAACTCGCAATCCACGAACTCGATGTGGTCTTATCGGATGTGCCCATCAACCCTGGCGTTAAGATCCGGGCGTACAACCACCTCTTGGGCGAGTGCGGCACCATGTTCGCCGCCACTTCGAAACTAGCCCGCAGTCTGAAAAAGGATTTTCCACTGTCGCTGCATCAGGTTCCCATGCTGCTGCCGGGCGAAAACGCGGCGATTCGCAGGAGCCTGGATTTCTGGTTAGAATCGAACGGAATTCGCCCCGTGGTCGCCGGAGAGTTTCAAGACTACGCACTCCTGCGAGCCTTCGGGCAGGCGGGCAGAGGTGTATTTCCCATCCCGTCGGTGCTTACCGATCAGGTTCTTCGGCAAGACAGCCTTCAGCCGATTGGCCACACCGACGACGTCCGGAACCAGTTTTACGCAATCTCGGTGGAGAGAAGGCTGAAGCATCCAGCAGTGATCGCGATCTGCGATGCGGCTCGGAAACAACTGTTTGGGAAATCGGTCGCTGCTGCCTGAACCGAGCCAGAGGTGTAGCGCTTTCCACAGAATCACTCTGCGAGGGCATAGGTAACGGCATTACCGAAATCGAGGTCTGGATTGACCCCAAAGCACAAAGCCGGGCTGGTTGGCCCGGCTTTCCTGTTGTGGAACTGGTTCGTCGGTCTTGTTTCGATCGGCTAGCCAGAATGTCGAGAAACGTCACCGCGTCTTACCGCTCAGGCTGCGTGAGTGAAATAGCACAGCGATTCAGCACCAGACTTCATGTCCTTCAGCTCAAAATTCCGCGCCCTGATCTTTTGCTGAAAACACTCAAACTGCTTTACATCACCATGGCCAAGTTCTCCAGTTCATGCTGGAGAACCGGCAGGGCGCAACCGGCCATCTCGACGCGGCCCGCGGCGTCGAGCGCTGCCGCGGGCGAAACGCCATATCCGCGACCCATGAGAAACACCCGCAGAAGTTCAGCGGCCTCGTAGGAATCGAGCATACCACCCTGGAGTAAGTCATTACGGAGCGCTGACAACTCCGTCATCGTGAATCTGTCCTTGTCGTTATTCACCGTCTTATAGTTCGTCATGGCCGTCATCACCTCCGACTCCGACCGTTACCGCATTAGACTCATCGGCATCTGTTGAAGTTGCATGCAATTGGCATGCCGTAATTCTCCTACACTTTGGGATACGGTCCCCAGATTGCCCTGGTTCTATTAACCCTTGTGGATATTGGAAGTTGCGTGGAATCCTGTAGGGCCCGAAGAGGGGAGGGGTGCCCTTCGTACCCAGCAGTAATATCCAAAATGACACAATGTGTCGATTCAGGATGCCCAACGACGGTCATGGGCGGTGGTGGAGACTGGGCAGGGGTACTCGCTCGGCAGTACAGGTCAGCGCGTACGGATTTTCCCGTTTGCGGCCAGTCCATCGAGCCAGCGGCGGGCCGTGGCAGCCTCGCGACGATCGGAGTGATCGCGAAGAAACTCGCGCAGCGCTTGCGCTGCATCTTCGTAACGGCCTACGGCTGAAAGGGATTGCGCGACAAGGAGTTGGATTTCCGGGGCTTTGCCATGGGATGACTCTAGCGCGGTTTGAGACATTTCAAGTGCCTGGTCGTAGCGAGCCTGCCGGTAGTAAGCCTCGGCGAGAGTCCAGCGCGCATCCCAGGAGAGGTCCCGGTTGAGCTGCAGCGCTTTCTCTAGAGGGCCGGTGGCGGTTTCGTATTTTCCTTCATCGCACAGCGCCATGCCGAGGGCGGCGAAGGCGTTTGCATGAGCTGGATCCACTTGGGTAGCTTTTTCCAAGACCTCCAGTGCTTTGGCCCAATCGCGCTGCTTTAAAAAGACAACGCCCTGCAGGTAGAGGACGTCGGGGTGGCCGGGAGCGAGGCTCATGGCTTTGCTGGCTTGCTTTTGCGCTTCGCCGAGGTTGTCCTTACTCAGGGCCAGCAGGCCTTCGTCTACAGCTTTTTTCGCCTTCGGTGCGAGTATGGGACGGCCCGGCGCCCCATCGGAGTTCGCCGACAACGCCCTCAAGTAGACGTCGACTTGTGTCTTGCCAGCCGTGCCGATGGAGAAGTCCTTTTGTACGCTGGCATACCCCGCCGCCGCGACCACGGCTGTAAAGTCGCCGAGGTCGTTGACGACCAGTTCGGCACTCCCGCGTTCAGTTTCAGCTTGTCCTGCAGGAATGGTGCCAGCCCGAAACAATTTGACCACGGCACCGGCACGGATCGGATTGCCAGAGGCGTCATGCACGACAACTGTGACGGCTGTGCCCTTACCGTAGAACTCGGTTGCGGCGCTGCCTGCATCTTGCGCCTGCGTAGGGCAGACGCACAGTGCAACCAGGAACCACAGGCGAAGTCCAGCGGCTGTGGGAAAGCAGGAATTTCCCGTGGAACAATGTGGAAGCTGCTGACGGCATGCTTGCAGGGCCCGCATGACCGCTCCTGACAATCGGCGAGAGACTAGATCAACCTAAGGCTGGCGTCAAGGAAATACATGGGCCTCGACAAGCAGATGCGACTTGAACCCAGTGGGCTGAGGCTGATTGTACCGTTCCTGTAATTCAGAGATAATCGTCCGACCATGAATAATGATGAGCATCGACCTGAAACAGCAGCAGTTGTCGACCGAGGAACTGGTGCGCGAATGCAGTTTGAAGTCGTCACGGGCCGAGTTTTGGATTGAATTCATCCGCCGCACGGGCATTGGAAAGATGGTGGACGTAGTTGACGAAGCGGGCTTCTGATGGCGAGAAGTTGATTGCTCTGGATTTTCAAGACGCAAAACGCCTGCTGATTACAGGACCTTCAGTGCACAAAGAATCCGGTTACCGCCAGGACTATTCCGATGCCCCCCAAGGCAATTCCAAGGAGCCAGAAAAATCTGCGCCCCGAAAGCAGAGTAATTGACGTGATCACGAGGCCTATTTCCAGGAAGACTTCTGCAAGATCGTAGCGGTCAGCGCGGTTTCGCTCCGTCGCGACCTCCCCTTCCATTTCCCTCGCCTTATCCTCAATGTCTTTTTGCTCGTCTTTGTAGCGCGATGCCTCCTCGGAATACTTCTCTCGTAGTTTGCCAAGTGCTGCAGCATCGATGGTGGGCTGAACGGAACTTACATCTGCAACGATCTCGTCCTCGTGCCTCCGAATGTTTTTCGCCTGATAGTACGCCCATTGATCGGAAGCCTTTGCCTGCAGAACAACCTCTTCGGTATGGGAGCGGTGCCCAAGCAGCGTCACGACCGCGACCAGTACAGCCAAAATGGCCATGGTCACGGAAACCGGCGCTAGCGCTGGATTCTCCTTGGCATGCTCGGCATGTTCCTTTAACTCGTTCAGCTCTTCTGACATGTGTCACTCCCCCATAACTTTCACAATGACCCTCTTGTCACGCTGACCGTCAAACTCGGCGTAGAAAATTCTTTGCCATGTCCCCAGATCCAGTCTTCCGGCTGTGATCGGTACGATCACCTCGTGATGGATCAGTAGTGCCTTCAGATGAGAGTCGCCATTGTCTTCGCCAGTATCGTGATGCTTGTAGTCTTTGCGGAAAGGCGCCAGATGCTCCAGCCAACGGTCGATATCTTCGATTAATCCGCTCTCGTTGTCGTTCACATATACACCGGCGGTAATGTGCATGGCCGATATCAGCACCATGCCTTCCTGCACCCCGCTCTTGTGCACGAGCTGTTCGACCTGCGGCGTAATGTGAACATATGCCCGGTGCGTCTTCGTATGAAACTTCAGATACTCGGTGAGCGTCTTCATAGTCTCCAGTGCGAATCAACGCAGCACTTCAGCAATCCTGCCACTGGCAATCAAGTCAGCGACTCGCGCAACGTCTGCATACATCACGCGATCTTTGTCGATCGGCGGGCATGTTGCCCGTATCGCTTCGTGCGCCGCCTGTCCGCGCTTGGAAGTCTTCAGCGGCGCCAGAAAATCGAGCGCCTGCGCCGCGGCCATTGCCTCAATCGCGAGCACACTCGTTGTATTCTGGACCACCCGCCTCAGTTTGAGAGCAGCCGTCATTCCCATAGAGACATAGTCTTCCTTGTTCCCGGATGTGGTTATAGAGTCGACGGATGCGGGATGCGCCAGCACCTTGTTTTCGCTCACAAGCGCGGCGGCCGTGACCTGTGGCAACATGAACCCGGAATTCAGACCCGCCCCGGGTGCCAGAAACGGAGGCAGGCCTTCGCTCAGCGCAGGGTTCACCAGCCTTTCGATTCGTCGCTCGCTGATCCCAGCCAGTGCGGTCAGAGCGATTGCAAGGAAATCCAGCACAAAGGCCAGAGGTTCTCCGTGAAAGTTTCCCCCTGAGATCACGTCGCCCTCAGAGTTTTTCGTATTCGTGACGAACACGAGTGGATTGTCGACGGCTGAGTTGATCTCGATTTCAAAAACAGATCGGCAATGGGAAAGGGTATCGCGGACTGCTCCATGCACTTGTGGTATGCAGCGCAGAGAATACGCATCCTGGACGCGTCCGCAATCACGGTGCGACTCGCGGATGCGACTTCCTTCAAGCATGCGGCGCAGGTTCTGGGCCGTTTTGATTTGCCCACGATAAGGCCGCGCTTTATGAATCCGCTCATCGAACGCAGTGTCAGTACCCTTTAGGGCATCGCAAGAAAGCGCACCCAGAACGTCAGCGGTATCCACGAGGATTTCCGCAGCCAGCAAAGCCAACGTGCCGACGGCGAGCATTGCCTGGGTTCCGTTGATGAGCGAGATTGCCTCTTTGGCTTGCAGTTCGATTGGCTTGATCTGCTGGCGTTTGAGAGCCTCTGCCGCCGCCATTCGGCCCGAGTTCTCATCGTGACATTCACCTTCGCCGATCAAAGCGAGTGCCAGGTGGGCCAAGGGAGCCAGATCTCCGCTCGCGCCGACGCTTCCTTGAGAGGGAATCCACGGCGTAACGCCCCGATTCAGCATCTCGCATAGAGTGTCGATCACGGCGGCGCGAACGCCGGAGTGGCCTTTGGCGAGCGAATTCGCGCGCAACAGCATCATCGCCCGGGTCTCTGAGACTGGAAGAGGATCGCCAACTCCGAATGCGTGCGACCTGACCAGATTCACTTGCAGTTCGCGAATCTGGTCTCCCAGAATTCGAACGTCACTCAATTTCCCAACCCCGGTGGTAATCGCGTAGGCCACCTTATTGCCGGCCACGATGTCATCAACCACAGTGCGCGCCTGGTTCACGGCTTCACGCGCGTCGGGCGAGAGCAGCACTGCTTGACGGGTGACGGCGACTTCCCGCACGTCTTCTAATCTCAAATCGTTTCCAGTAATGTGCAGAGCGTTCAAGCGATCCCCGAAACTGATTTAGCTATTTTCCCGCTGCGCAGCGAAAGACACTGAGATACTTCTTGGGCAGCGCCGAAACTTTCATCTCAGAATTGGTGACGACGTGTGTGGTCTCGCCTTCGGCAAGCAGTGTGCCGGTACTGGCACGCGACAGCTCATAGCTGAAGATGATGAGTGACTCTCGGACCGCTTTGAGCCACGTCCTTACCACAACTTCCTCATCGTAATAGACTGGTGCTCGGTAGCGGCACCTCGCCTCAGCGACAGCAATAAACAGTCCATCCTCGCGTTCCATATCGCGATACGAGAACCCCATCTGCCGCATGAGTTCAACTCGTCCAACCTCGAACCAGATCAGATGATTGGAGTGGTACACAACCCCCATCTGGTCTGTTTCAGCATATCGCACACGCAGCTTCGTCTCGTTTACTGCCGGATGATGATTCGAAGTCATTTCCCCGTCCAGACCGGCTTCCGTTTTTCCAAGAACGCTGAGATCCCCTCACGGAAGTCGGCGGTCTGCCGAATCGCCGCGTTCTCGCGGACAGCTGCGTCGATATGCTCATTGACCTCCAGGCGCGCATGATCGGTGAGCAGTTGTTTCGTAGCTCGCAGTGAGGAAACGCTATTTTCCCGCAAAACCGCGGCCAGTTCCCGAGCACGCGTCATCAAGTTTTCCGGTGGAACGATTTCGTTAACCAGGCCCAGTTTCAATGCCTCGTCTGCCCCAAAGATTCTTCCTGTCAGCAGCAAATCTCGGGCCTGTTTTTCGCCGATTTGGCGCAGCAAGAACGTTGACACGATCGCCGGCACAAAACCGATTCGAACTTCCGTATATCCGAATTTCACGTCAGGAACCGCGAGCGTGAAGTCACAGAGCAGAGCCAATCCCGTCCCTCCGGCGATCGCGGGTCCGTTTACAGCTGCGATTGTGACTTTGGGAAACTCGTACAGATACCGGAACAACTGGACCATGGTTTGCGATTCCTGCAGATTCTGCTCCGGGGTTCGCCCGAGAAGAGCTTTCAGGTTGTCCAGATCCATGCCGGAGCAAAAGGCTTTACCCGCACCAGTGAGGATCAACACGATTGCCTGGGAGCTCGCCACCTCGTCAAGCCCTCTTACCAGGTCATCGATCAGTTGGAAGCTGATGGCGTTTCGTTTCTCCGGGCGGTTCAGGGTGACTGTGGCGACTGCACCTTCGTAGGCGAGTTGAATCGTGCCGTAGTTCATAAGTAATTAGCGAACCTTCTGCCCGCTGCATGTAACGAATCCTGCGGCTAATCGGCGGCGTGCGATTCCGAATATTTTGCTGCAATGCCCCTAGCCGCCTTCAGAAGAGTATCGAGGGGTTTGATGGACGGCAAGCCCGCACCGCGGTTACGAAGCGCCTCGATGACTCTCTCCGTCGGAATATTTCCTACCAGCGCGTCTTGCGCAAAAGGACACCCGCCCAGTCCTCCGATAGCGGAGTCGAAGCGCCGACAGCCCGCATCGTACGCGGCGATGATCTTGTCCGCGGCCTGCTCCGGACGGCTGTGGAGGTGTACCCCAATCTCAAGGTAGTCGTACTTCGTCCGCACTGCTTTCACAACTTCAGCGATCTGCTGCGGATGGGCGAGGCCCACTGTGTCGGCGAGTGAAATCATGCGCAGGTCTTCGGCTTCGAGCAATTCCACTGCGTCAACTACTTCCTCGACGCTCCACGGGTCGCCATAGGGATTTCCAAAAGCCATGGAGATGTAAACCACCACATCGAGGCTTGCATCGTCGGCTTTCTTCTGGATCTTTTCCAGTTCGTCAAGAGCATTCTCGGGCGATTGATTCTGGTTTTTCCGTAGAAATGTTTCCGAGATGGAATAGGGAAAGCCGATGGTTGACACGGCTTGTGCTTCGATGGCTCGTTGTGCTCCTCTCTCGTTCACGACGATCCCGATAATCTCCACATCATGTGGCGGGTCGAGTTCTTTCAGCACCTCTTCCGAATCCGCCATCTGCGGCACAGCTTTTGAAGAAACGAACGAGACGGCGTCGATGTGCTTGAAGCCGGCGCTGATCAAGGCTTTCAGATAGTTCACCTTCAGGTCTGCGGGAATGATTCCCTGCAAGCCTTGCCAGGCATCCCGCGGGCATTCAATCAGTCTGACAGAATCAGCCATCACCGCCATTGCGAGAGCCGCTTATCCGCGGCGACAGAAGTTAAGTTACGTCTGCAACACTCCCACCTTGAACTCGGGTACATCTGGATTAAGGGCCGCTGCTTCCAGCGCCTCAGTGATGGCGTCGCGAGTCTCAATCGGATCGATGATCCGGTCAATCCACAGCCGTGCAGCGCCATAACGGGGGTCGGTCTGTTCGTCGTAGGTTCGCTTGACGGACTCGTAAAGTTCCTTTTTCTCGTCTTCGCTCAGCTTTTTCCCGCCCCGCTCGAGTTGTTTCACCTTGATTTCCACCAGTGTACCCGCTGCCGAGTCTCCACTCATGACTGCATAGCGTGCCGTCGGCCAAGCATAAACGAATCGCGGGTCATATGCCTTGCCGCACATCGCGTAATGTCCCGCTCCAAACGAGCCTCCCACGATTACCGTGACCTTAGGCACTACTGAGTTGGACACGGCATTTACCATCTTGGCGCCTGCTTTGATAATGCCACTCCACTCCGCATCGCGTCCCACCATGAATCCATTGACGTCATGGAAGAAAACGAGCGGGATCAGATTCTGGTTGCAATCCATGATGAACCGGGAAGCCTTCTCGGCTGATTCCGTGTAGATTACGCCGCCAAACTCAACTCGCTTATGACCATCGTGATCGGTCTGCTGCGCGTGTAGTTTCTGATTGGCCACGATGCCCACGGCGAAACCGCCGATTCTTCCGTAGCCGCAAAGCAGGGTCTTGCCGTACTCGGGCTTGTACTCATCGAAGCGGCTGCCGTCGAGAATTCGTGCCAGAATTTCTTTCATGTCATACGGCCGCGCTGGCGAGGGATCATAGATTCCGTAGATTTCCTCCGGGGCCAATACTGGTGCAACCGGCTTTTTGCGGTCCCACGGGGAAAGGCGTCGATAGCCCCATTTTTCAACAATGGATCGGATCCGCGCGATGCATGCTTCGTCGTTGGGCTCACGGAAATCGACCGTTCCACTGATGGAAGAGTGCATCGCTGCGCCTCCCAGTTCCTCGGCCGATACCTTCTGCCCAATCGCCGCCTGCACGAGCGCCGGACCTGCCAGAAATAAACCACTCCCGTCCGTCATCAGTACGTGATCGCACATCACCGGAAGATACCCGCCTCCGGCGACGCACATGCCCATAATGGCAGCAATCTGCGGGATTCCCATCGCCGACATTACTGCATTATTGCGAAACACGCGTCCGAAATCGTCGGTATCGGGGAAGACATCTTCCTGGAGCGGCAGGAACACTCCGGCGGAATCTACCAAGTAAATCGTAGGGATGTGATTCTCAATCGCCATATTCTGAGCGCGGATGACCTTCTTGGATGTCATCGGGAAAAACGCGCCTGCTTTCACCGTGGCGTCGTTCGCAATGATCATCACCAGACGCGTGTGTATCCGTGCCAGACCGGTGATGACTCCGGCAGCTGGAGCGCCACCCCACTCCTCGTACATGCCGTGCGCCGCGAAAAGTCCAAGCTCGAAAAAAGTGTCCGGATCGGCCAACCGGCCGATGCGCTCCCGTGCGGTCAATCTGCCCTTGGCATGCTGGCCATCAATCGCTTTGGCTCCGCCACCTTCGGCGATCTTCTCTCCTTCATTGCGGACTTGCGACATAAGGTCCGCCAGAAATCGCATATTGGCTTCAAAGCGAGCCGAGGTAGGATCAACCTTCGTGGTGAGGACGCTGCCCGCCAGGGAAGTGTTTGCGGCCAAAGTTTCGTTCCGGTTAGCCATCAGATATCCATAGAGCGGACTGATTACGGTATACCAGCGGGCCGGAGCGGCGCAATCGAGCGTAGTCCGGATGACGTACGGCCTTTATCTTTGGAGTCGGCGACTGGCCTCGGCGACGGGATCCTCTGCGATTGCATCAATCAGGCCGAGGCGCAAGGCCGTTGAAGCATTGATCTTCTCGGCGGCGATGAACATTTCGAGCGCCTGCGCTTTGCCGATCAGACGGGACAGCCTTTGAGTTCCTCCCCATCCGGTGATGAGTCCCAGGGCGGCACCACGATGCCCGAATATCGCGTTCGGGGCGGCGATCCGACGACGACAGGCGAGCGCCAAGTCCAGTCCGCCTCCCATGCAATACCCTGAAATCGCTGCGAATACAGGAGCAGGGAACTCTGCAATCGCTGTCATCAGGCGCTGACCCAGTTGTGCAAAATCATAGGCTGCTGCCGCAGTCAGCGCGCGAATTTCACTTAATTCCGCTCCCGTCGAAAAAAACTTGCGGTTGCCTGCAATGACTAGGCCGCCGGTGCCATGGCTTAGCCGACACAAAGTCTCCGTGAGTGCGGCGATGCAGGCGGAGGTAAGCCGATTCGTCCCGTCGTCAGAATGTAGCCGCAGCACGGTTACGCCTTCGTGCTTCTGGATCTGCAAAGTGGTCTCAAACATGATTCGCCACCTATGTGCTCGTATCCGGGCTAGGCATGTTCTCCAAGACTTGGGAATCATGAGTTGTTAGCACAAGTGTGCTGTCGTCGATGGCGAGCACACTTCAGAGTCACCAGGTACTGTATGCGGTCCCGTCGGCGGCGGTGGCATTGGATGCGGAGTGTACGTCGATGACGCCGGGGTCCTGCTGTTCCGTGGACAAAAGGTATTCGTCCTCTTCAACTTCCCAGTTGGGCTCGTGGGTCATGGGGTCGTCAGGAATCTTCACGATGTAACCGGCCGCCCGAAGATCGTCGAGCGATTGCGGAGCTCGTTGCTTGTCGAAAGTGTATTTCCAGATGGCATCCCGCAAGAGGTCAAGATCGGCATGCAGCGCTCGTTCGCGAGCCGCGACGAGGGAACGGCTGTACGTAGGAATCACGATTGCAAGCAGAATGGCGATGATGGCCATCACGACCATCAACTCGAGCAGAGTGAAACCGCGAGAGCATCTACCAGTTGCGGACCAACGGTTCCTCAACCCTATATTCGCAGCAATAGGTAGAGATGTGTTCATCACCAGCTACTGTATTCTTCGCCGCTCAGTGCTGTTCCCGTCGAGGCAGAGTGAACTTTGCCAACGCCCGTCTGCTGCGGGTCAACAGCCTCCGTAGAATCCTCAGGCTCCGCAACCCAATCAGGTTTTCCAGTCATAGGATCGACAGGCAATTTTGGCAAATAGCCTGCGGTAACCAGGTCGTCGAGGCTTTGCGGAGACTGACCCTTATCCAATCGGTATTGCTCCAGGACTCTTCTCAGTGTGTCGAGGTTCTGGTGGAGCACCGCCTCGCGAGCCTGGATGACGTGATGCTGATATAAAGGAACCGCGACTGCCATCAGAATCATCATGACGCTAATGACGATCATGAGTTCGAGCAGGGTGAAGCCGCGATAGAAACAGCTTCTTTCCAAACGCGCCCCAGAGCAGGACCGGGCACCGCACTGCGTGGGCGGTGTTCCTGCGAATTGTTTCTTGCCCCGAGTCATTTACCAGTCTTTATATTTCGTGCCGTCCAGGCCAGTGCCCTCCGACTTGGTGTAAACGTCGAAGACATTTTGTCCGCCCCAGGAATCGGAATCGACATCATCCTGATTCGACCGCAGGCCCCATTCTTTGCTGTTGGTCATGGGGTCTGTGGGGATAGAACGCAGGAAACGGTATTTCTTGCCTGCCTGGCCTTCCACCCCTTTAACGAGGGTGTCGAGATCGGGAGGATAGTTCATGGAGTCGACTTTGGTCTGAAACGCTCCTTTATCGGCCATATCTTTGTAGCGGTCGATAGCATCGCGCATTTCCCATAATTCCTGACGGAGCCGTTTCTCCTTTTCCCGCTGGATGGTTACGCGGGCGAGCGGCAAGGCCATCAAGGTCAAGATAGAGAGGATTGTTGCAGCCACAACCAGTTCGATCAGGGTGAAGCCACTGTGGCGCTTAGCCATTGCCCTATTCTGAACTCTCGAAAGCATCGCCTCTTTGCTCCACTTCAAACTCTCGGCATTACTGCACCGTCACGGAGGCTTGGGCGCCGTTGACAGTGATGGGCTGAAGGCCTGGATCACGGGCTCCGCCCCGCGTGATCGAGAGGGGCGTCTGTCCAGCCGCTTTTGCCATAAAGGTTATAGTCGCAACAGTCCCTTGACCAGACACGCCGCCAGCCCCACTTGGGCGTGAAACGGTGATCTGCGATTGGCCGAGAGATTCGTCCTCACGATGGACCAAGGTTACGACCTGGCCATCCTGCGAGAGGAAGCTGCCGTTCGATACGTTTACGAGTTGCAGCAAGTTCGGGTTGTAGTTCAATTGCACGGGAACAGAATAGACATTCTGCGCGCCGGAAATAAGGAGGTTCACCGCGAACGTGCTGCCTTTTTGCGTCTGAATCGTTGGCGGATCGAACAGGAAACTCGGTGTCCCGCCGGAGTTAGCACCCTGCGCGGAAGGCTGGCTCGAAGGAGTTGGCCGCGTTGCCGACTGATTCGTACTCTGGTCGGAAGGCACAATCGAAGGCGTTCCATTAGGTCCGGATTGGGGCGCTGAGGTCGGAATTACAGCCGGTTTTGGGGCCCGGTGGAGTTCGATCGTGGTTGCGGTACCGATGTCGATCGCACGTTGGTTAATCTCGTTAACATCGCTTGCGCGGATGATATGAGGAACAATTGCGAAGACTATTTGGTTTTCGGAATGATCCTGGGTCGTCTGCCCGAACAGATATTTCAGGATAGGAATTTGGGCGAGGCCGGGGATGCCGCTGAGTTGCTTCGTCTGCTGGTCCTCCATGATGCCGCCCATCAGGTTCGCTTCGCCATCTTTCAGTCGGATTTCGTGCTCGATCTTGCGTTGCCCAATGATGGGCTGGCTGATGCCGCCAATGTTTTGCTGGCCCGTGACAGCGGAGACGTCCATCGTGATCTTTAATGTGACTTCGCCGTTGGCGTGGACGCGGGGCGTAATGTCGATGTTGACGCCAACATCGAGATACTGGAATTGCGTGTTCACCAGCGGATTAATGCCGACGCCGCCGATGCCTGGCTGGAACGATCCAGTCGCAACCGGCACGCGATCGCCGATTTTGAGCGACGCTTTCTGGCCGTCAAGAGCGCGGATCTGCGGGTTCTGGATCAGCTTGGTATCACTTGCGCCCATCACGGCTGACAGGTTGGCAGCGGGAATCGTGACCTGAAAATTCTCGGCGGTGAGGTTGGCCAACGTGTTGAGGTTAATGCCAGTATTGCTTGTACCAGTCGTGATTGTGGCCGAATTTCCGCTGGACGTTGTGCCGGTTGTCGTGGTGCCGGAAGTGATGTTGTTCTGCAGTTGAATCGTGGCGCTGGTCGGCGGATTAATGCCCAAGGTTCGCGAACGGTCTTTGCTGACCTGCATTACAGCGATATCGATGATGACTTCCGGGCGGGCTTTGTCCAGGTCTTCGACCAACTTCTGGGCCAGAGCGATCTGATCAGGAGTACCGCGGACGACCAAGGCATTCTGCGACAGCAACTGCTGTACACGCTGCACATCAAGCACAGCGCGAATCGCGTTGACGACATCCTGCAATTCGGTGGGTTGGGAGAGATTCGTAAGATAAAAGGTCTTGAGGACGCTTTGTTCTAATTCCTTGCGTTTGGCCGGGTTGTCGGCGGCAACAAAGATCGTGTTTAACGTCACTGGGCGCCAAAAAGTCTTCGACTCCAAAGCGGTGATTTCAAGCGCTTCTTCTAGAGTCACCCCGTTAAGTTCGACCTTGATTGGGCGCGCCGTGTAATCAGGATCGAAGAGGACATTAATGCCCGCCAGCTGCCCGATCGTACGGTAGACCGTGTCAGACTTGTCAGTGAGCTTGACGGTGATGGGGATATTGGAAATGGGGGCGAGTTCCACTGGACCGGCGGCTTCGTGCACCTTGCGTTCCAGGCTGGCAGGAGGGCCGGCGGCCTGAGGCGGCGGGTTCCGTTGGTCATTGATCATCTTCTGCGTGCGGATCAATTCCTGCTTTGCGATGAAAAGAGACGGATCGATTGTCAGCGCCTTTTGGAACTCGGCGACCGCGTCATCGAGTTTGCCTTCTTCGCGGAGTTTCTGGCCACGATGTACGATGGAGGAGGCAGCTTCGAAGCGGGCGTGTTCAAAGGCAGCGCGGTAGCGGAGGTCCTTGGGTTTCAGGTCGTAGGCCTGCTTGTAGAAGTCGTAGGCGGCTTCGTACTGCTGCCGTGCCTCTGCATCTTGACCCTTGGCATAGAGGTCTTTAGCTTTATCTGCTGCTGCGGGAAGGCTGGCAGCAAGCAGCCACACAAGGAGAGTCGGACGCATCAGGCGTCTCATTCGATGATCCTCACGGCATAATCCTCTGAAATGCGAACTTCGCCGGACAGCGATTCCCTTAGGTTTCTGAGGGAAACCACTGGATCCACAACAAAAAACTCGCGGTAAAGCGATTATAGCATCGGCATTTTGGGCTTCCGAAGTGCTTGCATGCACGCAAGTTACAATCGTTAGTCGTAGGACCACCGGAAGCCGGTCCTCTGCGATGCGCTAAGATAAAGCTCATTACCGCGATGGCACGCCATTCCACACATCAGACGAAGCCCAACCCGGAAAAGTCTCCTCGGCGGGACCCGACTGCGAGCGGACAGAGGGATGCCGCCCTCAATAGGATCGCTGCACACAACTATTTCTTGCTGGAAAAATTTGAGGCGGGGGTGGCGCTGACGGGGACTGAGGTGAAGTCCATCCGCGGCGGACGTGCCAACCTGAAAGACGCGTATGGCCTGATCAAGGATGGCGAGCTATGGTTATTGAACTGCCATATCAGCCCGTACGAGCATGGGAGTTATTCGAACCACGCCGCTCTGCGCACCCGCAAACTCCTGATGCATCGCGAAGAGATCCGGAAGTTGATAGGTAAGACGCAGCAGAAGGGACTGACGCTCATCCCGACGCGGATGTATTTTAAGAACGGTAAAGTTAAAATTGAACTTGCTCTGGCTAAGGGCAAGCAGCTTTGGGATAAACGCGAGACTGAACGACGGCGTACCGCGGACAAGGAGGCCAGAGAAGCGGTGGCCCACGGTAAGGCGAGAGTGTAGCCAGTCATGAGCGCAGTGGTAGGTCGCCACTACCCAAGAGTGTTGACTCCGAAGATCAAGACGGCGAACCTGAAATCCGATCGGCCTGGTGTGCAAACGGCGCTGGAGCGACTTGCTCGGGAAATTGCGATCGCACGCCAGGAGGGGTGCGGCGTGTTGAAGGTGATCCATGGTTACGGCTCGACGGGAGTGGGCGGAGATATCCGCATAGCGGTACAAAAGCGTTTACGGGAATTGTTCGACTCCGGCGAGATCAGTGGTTGCATCTTCGGAGAGAACTGGAGTACGGCCGACGATGAAACCTGGCAGATCCTGCAGGTCAGGAGAGACCTTAAGAACGATCCGGATCTTGGCCGAAGGAACCCGGGGATTACGATGGTGATCCTCTAACTTAGCGGTTCTACGGTTCGATCGGTGGAGTGGTGGCAAGAGGTGGCGCCTCCGCCGCAGGCTGATCCACCGGGGCGGAGACCGGAACGGGCGAGGGCTCCATGATGGCGCTCTGGCCGAAGGGAACCAGCATTCGGTCCTGCCAATACAAAACCGCAATACCTCGCTGCCAAAACCGCGGGATCAGCAGAAGGAACAACGTAATCTGCGCGACAACGAAAGCACCGAGAACATTCTCGGGTGCGATGAATTTCATCCAGATCCAAAGTCCGGCAAGCAAAACAATCCCCGCAATGACCGTCACGACAACGTAGCTCGCTAGCAGTCGCACGAGGTTACGGAACGTGTGCCTTAACGCCGCGGCAATCGATTTGCGGACCGCCCGTTGATCGTTCAGAACCGTGTCGACCTCGGCAAGATCAAACCAGATGCGGAGAGTGGCCATAATCAGGAAGATTACGGCGAGTCCAATCATCTGGAGTTCGAATGGAAGCTTCTCATTGGTGCTCTCCTCCGCTTTCTTGGCGATCGCGTCGTTTGCCGCGAAGAGCAACGCTGCCAGGACTCCCATGATGACTCCGGCAATGATCATGATGCGAATGAATCGCCAGAGATTGCGGCCGCAAGCGCGGAAGAATTCTTCCCGCGGCAGCCGATAGGTCGATGCGTAGCCGGTGAAGATCCCGGGCAGAAAAAGGGCGGTAGCGAGAAAGAATACAAAGCCAAAATAAAGGCTCGGGTAGGTCATCGACTTCAGCGTTCCGAACTCCGGTTTCGATAGGAGTTCAATGAGCACTCCAAGATCAAAGCTCTTTACGAGGCCGTCCGCATAAAGGCTCCGATCGAGAATCGCATGAGTTCCACGCCGGAAAGCGGCCGTACCGAATTCGGCGAGAGTGAGATTCAGGACCCAGAACCAGAAGAGGTATCTCTTATTTTGCGCGACTTTGGTAAAGCCACTACTTAGGAGATTCGCCATTCGTAGTTGTCCTCGCCAGGCTGATGCGTATTCACGCTAGACTGCCCACCAGGCCATCGTTTGGCCGAGCCATTGGGTAATAAACAGCCAGTATGTGGAGAGCTTATTGGTCGGCTTCGATTTGGGCTCCGCGATCAAGCTGTTGTTGAAATTATCTCGATCAATGTGAATGGTGTGATCGGGATCGATTTCCGCAGAAACAACCTTTGCTTTCTTCTGATAACTGAATCGGGTCCACCGGCTCTGACCATCCCAGTGCTCGCGAACTTTTTCTCCGTTATCGAATGTGATTTCAACATCCATCGGCATGATGAAGTCGCCCTTGCGATGAACGGAAACGTAGGATTGGTATACCGCGTCATCTTTATCTTTCTTGTTTCTGTCTTCTTTGTCTTTGTCCTCATACCAGTTCACCGGGAAGGAGTTCGCGTTGAGAACCTCGTAGTCCACAACCTGCGATCCATAGATTGCCTGGTTAAAGTACCAGCGCAGATCTTTTCCAGAAACCTCTTCAATCGTTTTCAGGAAATCTTCCTTGGTGGGATGCGTGAAGCGATACTTCACGAAATATGTATGCATTGCCTTGGCCATCGTTTCCTGCCCGACGATGCCTTCCAGCGTCAGCAGCACGGACGCGGTCTTGCCGTAGGTGGTTCCGCCATAGGAATTGAAGTTGTAGTAGTCGTACGCTTTCTGAGCCATCGGATCTCGATCGGCGACTCTGATGTATGAGAAGCGTTGTTCTTCCCGTTCCCCGAAATGGATGCCGGCGATGTTGAGGATGGAAATGTCTTTGCCAAGAATATCGTCCATCACCTTGACTTCGGTGTAGCTGTTGATGCCTTCGTCCAGCCAGGCGTCTTCGAATTCGTTCGTCGCAACCATGCCATACCAGTACTGATGTCCAAATTCGTGTTCGACCACGAGTTCGATGAAGTGCAGGCCATTAGGGAGCAGCCAACTGCTATCTCCGGTGATAAAGGTGGGATACTCCATCCCTCCTGCTGCGGAATCGGGCTCAGGATCGACCACGGTCAGCGTCTTGTATGGATATGGCCCGTACCATTTCTCGAAGTGGTCAAGAGTTTCGCGTGTGATTTGTTCGTGCCGTTCGACTTGGTTCCAGTGCGCGGGCTGCATTAGGAACCGCAGTTGGACGGGCCCCATCTGTGCCTGATAAGTGCTCTCTTTGACCTTGTATCGTGGGCTTACGGTCCACGCGAAGTCGTGGATGTCGTCGCCATGGTATGTAACGGTCTTGGTGGCGTCGGCGTTATTGACGCTGCTGACTTGAATACCGCTGGCGCCAATCACCTCGTATTGCGGGACTGTGAGCTTGACGTCGTAAACACCGAAGTCGGCGAAGAACTCGGTGGTGGCGTGATACTGATGGCAATTCCAGGCGCCATTCCACCACACGCCGACTTTCGGAAACCATTGTCCGCCGAGCAGGAAGTCTCGCTTCCAGCCAGATCGCGCCTGCGTTTCGGGAAACTTGGTCTGGAATGCGATTTTGAATTGCACGAAAGCCCCGATGGGAATCGGCTTGCTGAGCTGCAGGTCAACCACCGTCTTGTCGTCTTTGTTGCTGTCGTCGGGGGTAATGTATTGAAGATTCGCGGTCGCGTCTCCTTGTCCCACGACTTCGATACTCTTGATCTCCTCCGAGCCGAATTCCTTGGGGTCCCATTTTTCGTACCCGATATCCCGGCTCCCTTGGATCTTGGCTTCTCTTACCCAGGTGGAATTTGGCTGAAATGCATTTTGATACAGGTGGAAAGGGAAGTGATCGACTGCCTGTCCGGTGAGATTGTGGTAGGTGAGAATCTCGGTCGCATCTACCATATGCTCCGAGGCGTCGTACTTCGCGTCGATCTCGTAGTGAACCACCCGCTGCGACATCGGAGCAGATGCATTAATGGCCGCGGTCGTGCTGGGAATAGCGAGAGATGAATCGGCCGATGGAGTGGAGGCCGGTTTCGCAGGAACCGGGGCTTGCGGTGCCGCGATCGCGACTTGTCTAGGCCGTAAGGCAATGAGCCCAATGCTGAAAACTGCGAGAATAGCAGTCGATCTCCAGAGGGTTCTCATGAGCTCCTCGTTAGTGTGGATGCGGCTCTGAATCATACCGTAGGCGCTGGAACCCAGTCATCCGCGTGTCGGCAACCCATGAAATGGGAGTACAATGCGGGCGCCTCATAAAGGCGAGTTTACCGAGAGAGGAGACTAGTATGCTCCCGGTTCAGCAAGGTGATTTGAGCCTGCTGCAGCATCCAGCTTCGCAAGAACTGCTGCATTCTAAAATTCCAGCCCGTCTGGCCTATGTCTGGACCGATGGGACGCCCCGGGTGATTCCCATCTGGTTCCACTGGAACGGGAAGCACATAGTGATGGCGTCACCGCCCAAGGCTCCCAAATTGAAGGCGCTCGCGAAGAACCCGAAAGTCTCTCTTACGATCGACGACAATGTTTTCCCGCACAAGGTGCTTTTGATCCGCGGTAGTGCCCGATTAGAGCCGGTGGAGGGAATTGTGCCCGAATACGCGGCTGCAGCGGAACGGTATTTTGATCCGGACTTGGCCAAACAATGGTTAGGTCAGCTGCGCACGATGGTCTCTTCGATGGTGCGAATTACCGTAACGCCAGAGTGGGTTGGGCTACTGGATTTTCAAACGCGGTTCCCGAGCGCCCTTGCCGGATGATCCGCAGAAGTCTGTCAGTGTACTCGGCTGCAATCTCGGATTAACACCGGAAAAGTTCCAGGATCGATCTCGGAAGTGCTTGCGCTGGTACCTGCGTGCCGACGATACTGGAATTACTTACAGTCAGTGCACTCCAATATATGAAAACAACGATTTCTTCTTCAGCTCCATCTGCGGTTGAGGCCGAATCCCTGGTTGCCGTAGTGCTCGATCAATCGAACTCGACGGGGAATGACAAAGACAAGAAGCCTGAACTGAAGGTTTCTACTTCGGACGCCGCAATACAAGCTGCCGCTGGCGACCTGTTGGCGAGCGGCGAAGTGAGCGGCAAGCCATTTGAAACGAATATTCTTCATAAGCCGACCGGACTGAAAGCGAAACGCCTGTTGCTGGTTTCTGGTGGAAGCGCCAAGAAGTTTTCCAGCTACGAACTGCGGCGCGTCTCCGGGGTCGCAGCGCGCACGCTCAAAGGTCGCGGAATTCGCAGCTTTGCCTTTGTTGCACCCGCGGGCGTTCCTGCAGATGAAGCGGTTCGCGCGATCGTGGAAGGGGCATCGGTAGGGAATTTTGATCCTGACTACTACCGGAGCGACCGCAAAGACCAGAAGATTGACGAAGTGACTGTGATTGCGAGCGGAGACGCGAAGGCCCTTCAAATGACGGCCGAGGAGGCTCGGGTCATTGGCGAATCACAGAACTTCACCCGGGATCTCGTCAATGAGCCCTCCAACCGGATGACCCCAACGATCCTTGCTGAGCGAGCCAAAAAGATGTGCGCTGAAGTTGGCCTGAAGTGCGAAGTTTACGGGCCCGATAAGATCAAAGAAATGAAGATGGGGGCATTCTGGAGTGTAGCTCAAGGTTCCGACGAGCCACCCGCGCTCATTGTGATGACGTACGAGCCTGCCGACGCACCGGCGAAGCCGGTTCTTGGCCTGGTAGGGAAGGGAATCACATTCGATACCGGTGGTATCTCTATCAAGCCGGCCGATGGCATGGAGAAGATGAAATACGACATGGCCGGTGGCGCGACCATGATCGGTGCCATGCGCGCGATTGCGTTGCTCAAACCGAAGGTAAAAGTGATCGGCATTGTGTGCGCCACGGAGAATATGCCGTCTGGGAAGGCACAGAAACCTGGGGATGTACAGATCGCGATGTCAGGCAAGTCGATCGAGATCATCAACACGGATGCGGAAGGACGCCTTGTACTCGCGGACGGCCTCTACTATGCGCGACAACTGGGATGCACGCACCTGGTGGACGCGGCCACTCTTACTGGCGCCGTCGTGGTTGCGTTGGGTTATTCGAACGCTGGAATCTTTGCCAATGACGAGGATATGTACAACCGGTTCAAAGACGCCAATGCCAGGGCCGGTGAAAAGATGTGGCGTTTGCCGCTGGATGACGAATACAAAGAGCAGATTCGTAGTTCCATTGCAGACATCATGAACTCCGGTGGACGATGGGGCGGCGCTGTGACCGCGGCGATGTTCTTGAAGGAGTTCGCCGAAGATACTCCATGGATCCATCTTGATATCGCGGGAACTGCCTGGATGGAGGATCAAAAGCCCTGGATTGCGAAGGGGCCATCTGGAATCGCATTGCGAAGCCTGGTGGAGTTTGTGAAGAGCTTTGCTTGATCTGAGTGAAATGCACGTACGGTATTAGGCCGGGCAATGGGAGTGTGGGTGCAACGTTGTGCCAACTGATCGGTCCCTCGGCCTTGTCAGCGCTTCGGGTTGATTTCGCTGTGAAAGCTGCGTGCGAATGAGTTCAGTTCTGAAAGGGTGATCGCCGTTCTAGAATGCGAACCTTAAAGCCAACTGTCCCACCCGGGCGTTTACCGACGTGCTAGTGATCACTCCGAATGTCGGCGATGCGAAGTTCGCATCAGGGTTAGCAAATTGCGGATGGTTCAGCGCATTGAAAAACTCCGCCCGAAACTGAATCTCGCAATTTTCATGAGGCCAGTTCAACGGCGACCTTTTGGAGACCGCTAGATCGATGTTGGCTTGTGGTGGACCATCAACGAGGCCACTTGCACTATTCCCAAATCCCGTTCCGATCCCATCTGCGCCAATGATCGGAGGGGTCGTAAAGCAAGAAGTATTGAAATAGCCATTCAGTTTCGATTCGATGGGACCTCCAGTTACCAACTGAGCTTTCGTGCAGGCGCCGGTCAATTCTGCTCGATCCTCGCTTATGCCAAAGACGTTGTTGGCATTCGTATCGGCAATGGTCAGCGCGGTGCCAGACTGGATCGTAATAACGCTTGCCAGGCTCCATCCTCCCAGCATTGCGCGCGCAAGTCCCGAGTGTGGACTGGGGAGATCCCATGTTTCGCTTAAAACGAATCGATGTGTTCGGTCGAAACTGGCTCGCCCCCAACGCTGTTTCGGAGAGTTCTGATCTCCCAGGGTCAGTGCATTTCCCGACGACGTTGAGTTGATATCAGCTCCGTCCGTGTCCAATACTTTTGAAAATGTGTACGAAGCGAGGAGTTGTAGGCCACGGCTTAATCGCTTCGTAAGGCTGGCCTCGAGCCCGTTGTACCAGGAACTTCCTTCCGATTCCATGATCACCAAGGAGTCTGGAGGCACGCCGGGAATGGGAACTCGCTCAGGGATATTGTCCATTGTATTCATAGACGCCGATAACGCCTGATTCAGAGAACGTTGACGGACCAAGTGGGTACCGCGTGTACCCACGTATCCTAGTTCCAACAACCAGCCCGCGTGCAATTCAGATTGAACGCCCAATGAGTATTGCTGAATCAAGGCAGGGCGAAAGTCAGGTGCAACGGAATAAATGGTGGTCGTGCTTGTGGGAGAGTATGCGGGAAAGAAGGGAAACGACTCCGGCGTGGGAAACGGCTGTGGGAACGGTGCTTGAAATGTCGCGTTGGCGTTTGTTTTTCCACCGTTCAACCGAAATACGGAGAAGGGGGCTCCTAACAGGTTTTGATAAAAAGACTGGGCGGTAGGTCGGGAATAGTACAAGCCGTACCCGCCCCTGAGCACCAACCGACTTGTGCTTGGCAGGAACTGCCAGGAAAAGCCGACTCGCGGTGCGATCGTATTTTGCCCATCACCGTCAGTCGCGAAAGTGTTATCCGTACGCACGACACCCGGAGGAGTTACCCCGGGGAAGTTGGAGGCTACCACATAGCCTGCGACGCTACCCTGCTGAGGAGGGTTGTGGTCAGCTTTTGTGATGTCGAAGCTCGCGTTTTTGCCCAGCTGGTCACCAAATTGGCCGATGCGTTCGTAACGCATGCCGATGTTTAGGGACAATTGCTTACTGATTCGATAGTCGTCCTGGCCGAATCCCGAACCTTCCCATACTCTATATTCGCGAGTTGTCAGTCCGAAGTCGTCAAATGAGGCAAAGACATTGCTGAACTCGGAGCCGTTGTCCTCCGCGCTAAGGCCAAGCAGAAAATCCGGCCAACTCAGAAACTGTAAGAATGATCCCAGCCCCACCAGGTTGACGTTGTCTTGCAGGCGCGTAATCGATCCTCCCAGTCGGACAACATGGGCGCCATGAACGAAACTGAGGCCGTCGCTGAAGACAAAACTGTTTTGCGTTATTGTTCGGGGAAAGCCCGAGGCAATACTGACGGAACCGAGAATCTTTAAACTCGGGAGGTCGTTATTCCTGCTCATTTCCCCTTCGGCAACACCAATATCCGACCAACTGAAGGGAGTTTCAGCCTCCGTACTAGTTCTGGTTCGGGCATACCCGATCCGCGCTTCGTTGATCCAAGCACTGTTGAATGTGTACGAGTGAGCAAGAGAGAATACGCGGAAGCTTGTCTCGCCGGGACTCGGAAAGCCAGGGGTGTTGCCTATCGCATTCACCCCATTCCCAGGAAACGTAACCGTCTGATCATCGTTTGCCAGGAAGAAGCGTGTCGAGATTTTGCTCTTTGGTCCAGCCAGGTAGTCTAGATTGACGGAGAACTGATTTTCATAAAAGTGACATGGCTCGCTGAAGACTGAGAAGCCTTGTTCCTCAACATGTTCCCTGGTTGGGTCCAGAATCTGCGGCGATGGGATAAGAAATCTTCCGTCGGGGAGCTTGAAGTTCAAGAGGGCCAAGGCCACTGGATTGATGTTGGAACCGTCGGATTTGATGGCTGTGCCACCATTCACACCAACTCGTCCGCCAAACATTGCTCCGAGTGAAGAGGCTGTTCGGTCATTGGTGAGCGGCGGCCCGGTCATGCTGGCAGCGCATGCAGTCCGCGACTGGCCAGCAGCGATGCCGTTTACCTGGCGAGTCCCCTGATACGAACCAAAAGAAAGTAGCTTCTCCTTCCTGATTGGCCCGCCAAGCGCAAACCCAAACTGGTTCTGCTTGAGAACTGGGCGCGCCTGCGCGGTACGGTTGAGAAAATAGTCGTTCGCGTTTAGAACCTCGTTCCGGAAGAATTCGAAAATCGTTCCATGAAAGGTGCTGCCCCCTGTCTTTGTAATCAGGCTGACATTCGCCCCACCATAGCGCCCGTAGGCTGAATCGTAGAGTCCTGTCTGGACCTTGAATTCCTGGATGCTATCGGGGTTAGGGATCGGGATTCCGCCGCTTCCTGCCGCACTGCCCTGCACATCACTCACGCTTATGCCGTCCAATTGGAAGTTATTGTCATAGGAACGTGCCCCATGCACAAACAGTCCATCATTGGAACTGGCGATCTGTGACAAGGCAGTGCCTCCCGCACCAAGCTCTCCTGCGTTGTAGATGCCGGTGATAACCCCGGCTGAGAGGCTGGCGATTTGAACAAAGTTTCTCGTTACCAGGGGAAGCCCGCTTACCGCTGTGTGGTTGACGACTCGTCCAAGACTGGAACTGTCGGTCTGGACCATGACCGGTTCGGCAGAAACATCCGTACTTTGGGGAACAGTTGCGAGTCGCAGGTGCAGTTCCAGATGCAGCGTTTCGGTGACGCTGATGTTCACTGTTGTACTGCCGATGAGATGGCTGACGCCCGGTGTACCTGCTTCCAGTTCATACCTTCCAGGCGGCTGCAGAGCAAACGCGAATCTACCGTCTTCGTCGGAAATCGAAGACGTGACGATCCCCGTTACCCGGTTCAAGAGCCGTACCACCAAACCTGGCACTACAGCTCCAGAGGGGTCGAGCGTCTTCCCGGTTAATCCGCCGGTCGAAGCCGTCTGGCCGTACGCTCCGAGATTCGCAAGCAGCACCGTGAGCATCAAGATAAGACGGGGCGTTGTACGGCAGGAACGCCGTGGTCGTCGTTCTTGTCGACTGATACGCAACTCGCCCTCCGGGACGCTTGGGCCTGTAATTTTACGCGAAGCTGATATGTTCGATCTCACACTTCCGGCGCCGGCCCGTTCGCCGAGGACCTGTCAGGATTTCCAGTACACCGTCGGTGGAGATGCGGGCACTATAAGGTAGGGTACAGAACGAGATTGAGAATTGCCGGGAATATCTTGTTCTAGAGTGCTCCCCCTTCATTTGCTGAGACTTTTATGTAAAGATTCCACGTTTGGTTTCTGTTGATAGTCGTATGTTTGACTTCTTAATCCGCTCTGCTCGACGATTCGGGCACAAAGCTCGCGGTGCAAGCGGCAGCGGCGGCGCATCAAAGCTCATCCTCACTATCTCTGCCGTTCTCGTTGGGGTTCTGATCGTCGACCCTGTCGCGGCCGCGGCGCCCGCAAAGGAAATTCGGCGGATACTCGTCCTTAATACGCTGGGGTACCTTTCGTCGCCCGGTGTTGCCCGTATCGATAACGCGATATTTACGGCCTTGGAGAAGGTGCCCTTTCAGATTGAACTGTACAGCGAGGACATGGAGGGAACCCTTTTCCCCGATGAGGCTGTCCAGCAGGAGTTCCGTAACTGGTACATCCACAAATATAAGGATCGCAAACCCGATGTGATCATTGCCGTCGGCCTTAAGCCGCTGCAATTCATGGTCGATGCGCAGGAGAAATACTTCCCCGGCGTCCCGGTGATCTTCTGTGGAACTACCCGAGAAATGCTTGGCCAAATGAAACTCGGGTCCGACTTCACCGGGGTTTGGGGGGTAGCGCGGCCGGAGAAAACGCTGGACGCGGCGCTGGCGCTCCAGCCCGGAACTAAGCAGGTGGTAGTAGTGGGTGGTGTGGGAGAGTATGACCGGTACCTCGAGACTACTGCCAAAGAGAGTTTTCGGAACTACGAGTCAAGACTTCAGTTTACCTACTTGACCGACCTTGACATGCCTACACTGGTGGAGCGCCTGAAGCACTTACCGGACCATACGATCGTGTATCACACCTCCATCATGCAGGATGCCTCGGGGACAAGTTTTATTGATGCGACCCAAGCGGTTCCGATGGTTGCTAGCGCCGCAAATGCGCCGGTCTTTGTGGTAGACGACGTGGACCTTGGCAGGGGAACCGTTGGCGGTTACCTGTTGAGCTTTGATGCGGTGGGACGGTCCGTTGGCGAAATGGCGGTAAGGATTCTAAACGGGGAAAGACCACAGGACATTCCTATTGTTGCGAGCCCCAATATCTATATGTTCGACTGGCGAGCCCTGAAGCGCTGGGGATTAAAGGAAAGCGACCTTCCGGCTGGCAGCATTGTGCTGAATCGACAACCGAGCGTCTGGGAAGCCTACAAATGGTACATCCTTGGCGGGGTTTGCTTGCTATTGGGCCAGACGTCTTTGATCGTCGGACTTTTGTGGCAGCGTTCCACTCGGAGAAGGGCGGAAGCCGAACTGGCCCTAACCTTTGATCGTCTCCGTCTCGCCATGGAAACCGGAAAGGCCGTCGGCTGGGACTGGAATGTCAAGACCGGGGAGGACCGGTGGTTCGGCGACCTCCAGACCGTCTTCGGAATTCCCTCTGACACGTATTGCGGACGCATCGAGAACTTTCGACGCCGTGTCCACCCGGAGGACCAGGACCTGGTCTGGAAGGCTGTTGCTGAGTCTCGGGAACGCCGGAAGCCTTACGCGGCAGAATTCCGCGTCATTCGCGATGATGAGAGTGTTCGTTGGCTTACCGCCAGAGGAAAATTCTATTACGCGAATAATGGCGATGCCGAGCGGATGGTGGGTATGTCGCTGGATATTACCGACCGCAAACTGGCGGAGGAGGTTCGGTTCAGGCATGCCGCTATTGTCGAGTCTTCTCCCGATGCGATTGTTTCGAAGAGTCTGGACGGAATAATTCTTAGTTGGAATGCCGGTGCGAGACGTCTCTTTGGATATACCGCGGCTGAAGCCATTGGGCAGCCGATTGACATTCTCATCCCGGCTGATCGTCCAGACGAGGAGAACAACATTCTCAGTAGACTTCGGAATGGCGAGTCCATCGAGCAGTACGAAACGACACGCGTCACCAAGGGAGGAAACATAATCGAAGTGTCGCTTACCATTTCGGCAATTCAGGATGGGACTGGCAAGACGGTGGGATACGCAACAATCGCACGTGATATAACCGAGCGGCGTCGGGCCGAGGCGGCAGTGAGGGAGAGCGAGGAACGCTTTCGCCGGGTTGCCAACACCGCACCCGTCATGATCTGGATGTCGGGCACTGATAAGTTGTGCAACTACTTTAACAAGCCTTGGCTCGATTTCACCGGCCGCAGTCTCGAACAAGAACTCGGTAATGGCTGGGCGGAGGGGGTAAACAGCGAGGACCTTTCCTCGTGCCTTACAACTTACACGGAATCGTTTGACACGAGACAGCAATTCGAGATGGAGTATCGACTTCGCCGGCACGACGGAGAGTACCGCTGGATATTCGATAGTGGCGTGCCAAGGTTTAATACAGACGGGTCCTTTGCTGGTTACATTGGGTCCTGCCTCGATGTCACTGAGCGAAAACGGGCGGAGGAAGCTCTCTCGACCATCGGCCGCAGACTGATCGAAGCTCATGAGGAAGAACGCACGCGGATTGGCCGAGAGCTGCACGATGACATTAACCAACGACTGGCCCTGTTGGCGGTTGAGCTGGACCAATGGAGCAAGGAAAAGTCCCACGCGAATTTCTCCGAGCATTTGAGCCACACACAGAGCCGAATCATGGAGATCTCCAAGGATGTGCAGGCCTTATCGCATCGCCTGCATTCCTCGAAACTCGACTATCTAGGGCTGGCAAGTGCCGCCAAGAGCTTTTGTAAAGAATTCTCCGCGAAGGCTAAAGTCGAGGTTCAGTTCAATCAATCGGCGATTCCGGCGACGATACCAAAGGATGTGTCCCTTTCTCTGTTCCGTGTTTTGCAGGAGTCGCTGCAGAACGCGGTCAAGTACAGCGGCGTAGAGACTTTCAAGGTAGACCTCCGCGGTACCTCGGACGGCATCGAGTTGGTGGTATCCGACAACGGGAAAGGATTCGAAGAGGAAGAGGCGTTCTCGCGTCACGGCCTAGGACTGATCAGTATGCGCGAGAGAATGCAGATGGTGCGCGGCGTGTTCAGCGTTAAGACACGGCCAGGCATTGGAACGATGATCTCAGCCCGCGTTCCACTGCACAAGCCAGACTATCGCACAATGGTAGGATGATATTTCTGGTGTCGCCGAATCGATGGCATAGGGCAACCCCGGAGGGCTTGCTTCGAAAATCAACGAACTCGACGGCGTGATGTTTCCAATTGCCTCAGGATGCTGATCCAGAGACCCCTATTGCACGGCTGAGGCGAGTTGCCATCTTCATGTCCGGACGTTGGGTCGGCTGTATTGTTGGAAGGGCCAGGCTGAGAACGCGAAGAAGCGTTGGAACCAGAACAGACGACGCGAATCGAACGGTCTGAGGCTTTCATATGCGATCTGACATCGTGCCTGGAGCCATCTTTCCCGACTATGAGCTTGCCGACCATACGGCTAGGCGCCGCAAGCTGTCGGAATTGCAACGACAAGACCCGATGGTTCTCGTCCTCAGGCGTGGGGCTTATTGTCCCAAGGATCGCAGGCAGGCAGAGGGGCTAATTCAGCTGCACTGCGAGATGGATGTTGGCTATCGTCGGCTGGTTACGATCAGCACTGACAACATCGTAGAGACAAACGAATATCGCAGCGGAGTCGGCGCGCATTGGATCTTCTTGTCGGACGCGGGACGCATAGTTCAGAAGGATCTCGACATTGCCGAATATACCGATCCTGATCGTAACCCCATGATCCCCCACACCATTGTTCTGGAGCCCGGTCTGGTGGTGTACAAGATCTACAACGGTTACTGGTTCTTGGTCGGGCTACTGTGGAAGAGCTACGTCAGGATCTGCCTGCGGTGCTCCAGAAATGCCGGCCCGACTGGAACATCACAGATCCGGAGATGAAGAAGGCGTGGCAGCAAGATCGCAAGGAATCATTCTATCCGTGCGGAAAGACGTACCTCCAAACTCTCACCGAGCAGGATTAAGATTGAAAGTTTTGCGGCACTAATTCTCTGATGACAAAGGCATTCGCCCCTCCAACCATCGCCGAATACCTGCGAGAGCGATTGATGCCGGTGGAAGGCGCAATTCCGCAGATTTCCGGCATCGAGATGTTTGGGAACTCAGTTCCCGTGGGAACTGTGGGTGGCGACATTTTTGAGTACATTAATTTTCAACAGCGTTACGACATTGACGCTCGCATTCAGCGGGCTGAGCGTCTGTCAAAAGAATTTCTCGACCCGCTGCCTGCAAGCACCCCGGTACGCAATTCGGTCGACGATCACGTTCTATGGATGAAGGGAACACCGCGCTACAGTTCGGAGATGGAAGCCCAATATAGGTTCGCCAGAAGCTCGGAGCAGATACGAGTGGCAGAGGACCTGCGCGATCTTCGTTCGACGGCGGGGGTTCTGCTCGTTGATGCGCAAGGACACGGACTCATCTCGGCAAAGATTGCGTCCACGGTTCATGACACATTCCACGCTCTGATGCTCACAGAGTTGGATCGCTACGGAAGAGCGACCCCGGAGCTATTAGAAAACCTCAATCTGCGATTGGCGCAATCGAAGACGGCCCGCAACGCCCTTGGGATGAGTGAAAAAGAAAGCGCGCGCGAAATAGCAACCATGGTGTATGGCGAAGTGCGCCCCGGTGGTCACTTTCGATTCGCGAATTTCGGGCATCCTCCACCGCTGGTGTTCTCGGCTGAGTATCGCAAATTCATGAACATAGATGAAAGCCGTATGGTGCAATTCCTTGCGCTCGGCTTGCAAATCCCATCAGATCATCCGGATCGCAAGCGATATTACTCTCTGAACTTCCGGCAAAAGGAGTTCGACTCTTCCGATGTGGCAGAGATTACGCTGATGAGCCCGGGAGATATTCTTGTTCTCTATACGGATGGCGTCTTCGACGGTAGCGACGCGCAAGCGCGCTCGCTACTTGAAGGGGTTATGCGCGACCACTACCGCCAGTCGGCTAGGGACATCTGCAATGCGCTGCTGGATTACGCGGTGAGGCAAGACGATCTTCTCAGACAGGTGGGCGACGAGGTGCTGATCGACGACAAAACGGTGTTTATCGTCAAACGAACTGGATAGCCTGCGGAGCTCCTCTTGTGGGTTCCTCCAGCGTGCAATGCAGCTGTTATGGCCGGGAGTCGCCCACTCATCTCTGAATGGTCGTAGCCCTTACGCACGGTCTTCCGGTCAAGCGGCGAGTTGTTGTACAGCATCCAGAGCCAATGCTAGAGCTCTGGCCTCGTTCTCCTCGCCAGTTGAAACGCCCTCGGCAATCACGAACTCAGGATTGTGCACTCCGAGGAAGCACAACACCGTGCGCATGTAGGTTTCAGCGTGCTCAGCTGGAATCTCGGGAGTGCGGCATGCGTAAAACACGCCGCGCGTGATAGCGACAATGACGCGTTTGTTGCCTACCCACCCCTCCTCCGGCCCCTGCGGCCCGTAGCGGAAGGTCTTGCCCGGCACAACAATGATGTCCATCCAGGCTTTCAGTTGCGTAGGTATGCTCCAGTTGTACATGGGGGCCCCCAGTACTACGATTTCGGCGGCCATGAATTCGTCCAGGATCCGCTGACTCTCCTCACGTACGTGTTGTGCGATGTCGTCGAGTGGTCCTGCGAATGTCGAAGATGGATGGTCACCCGGCAGCGAAGCCAGCGTCATGTGAGGTGGAGGAGTGGCGACCAAGTCACGATAAGCGATCTCGATCTGCGGTTGCGCCTGCTTCAGCTTGGCCACGATCGCAGCTGTGAGCTGCCGGCTTTTCGAGTGACTCCCCAGGATACTTGAATCAATGTGAAGAAGTTTCGTCATGAAAACTCGGTGTGGTGGCACGACCGCTACTAGCGGTCGCGCCAACATCTCTCAATGTGCAGATGCCTGTTTCTTTCTCCACTCCCTTGCTTCGTCCGATTTGGCCCACTCGCCTGCTACTTGTCGGGTAGCGACGTTGAGGCGATTCCAGACATTGGTCGTCGCAATCCAGAGAACCAGAGACGCAAGTGCACTTTCGTCATAGTGCCGCGCAGCTTCGTCCCAGATTTCGTCTGAAACCGGATTGGGATGATCGCTCAGCCGGGTGACGGCTTCGGTAAGCGCGAGTGCAGCGCGCTCGGTATCCGTGAAATACGGAGCGTCTTTCCACGCCGACACTGCGAACAGGCGTTCCATGGTTTCGTCCGCCTTCTTAAAGCGAAAGTCCATGTCAACGCATACGCTACATCCATTGATCTGGCTCGCCCGTAAATGAACGAGGGCGAGTGTCTGATTTGGCACACCGCCCTGCTCGGCAGCCTTTGCCAGGCCTTGCAGTGCATCCATCACACCGGGAATGATCATTGCGGGATTTTTGATTCGTGCTTGCACGATTGTGAATCTCCTTCCTGAAAACTTGTATTTTCGACTTCACAACCTTGACGAATCATAAGGAAGGATTGTGACTGCGGAACGGCGCTGGGGCCTAAGGCAAGTGTTTTTAAAGACTTGTTGCTATCTTCCGATTTCCTCAATCTTTCCAGTCACAACATTTCGATTCGATCCGTCATCCCTATGACGAGTCATCGTGAAAAGGTCTGACATCGAACGGTGAGGAGCAAAATCATGGCAAGAGTCGAAGGCATCAATCCCCCAAAGGCGTCATTCCCGATGCGGCAGGTCCTCAAGCAGGTCCGCAAGATGCTGGGTCGGGATTTCACGCCGCAAAAGATCTCAGCCAGAGTGCCGCGTGTGTTCTGGGTCAATGCGCTCGCAGAATGGCTGCTGGGGCAGAAAGCGGCGGTACCACAACGGGAGCGGATGCTGCTGATGCTGCGGACAGGGGTGCGGATTGGGTGTCCGTTCTGAATCGACGCGAATTCTGCCAGAGGCAGAATGCTCGGTTTGAGTGATGACGAAAATATGGCGATCCACCAAGGACAGTTCGAAGGGTTTGCGCCAGCGGAGTCGGCTTTGTTGCGCATGGCCGATTGCTTGGCTGACACCCCGTCGAACGTCAGCGAAGAGCTCTATAACGAGCTGCGCAGTCATTTTTCGGAAGAGCAGCTCATCGAACTTACAGCGAGTGCGGCGCTAGAAAACTTCCGTGCACGATACAACCGTGTGTTCGATGTGGGCAGCGACGGTTTGTATCGTAAAGGTTTGAGGTTTAAGCAGCGATAAGAGTGGCATTGCAAGCGCTGCGGCCGCTAGTCTAGGACGGGAAACCAAGCAGAGGGATGTGTGCCTTTCTTTATGGCCGAACACCAATGGTTGGCGGAGAAATTCGAAGATAATCGTGGTCATTTGCGAGCGATTGCTTACCGCATGCTCGGTTCGGCCAATGAAGCCGATGACGCAGTGCAGGAAGCCTGGCTTCGCCTGAGCCACTCGGATACAGACGCGATCGAGAACCTCGGAGGATGGCTCACTACGGTGGTCTCGCGCGTCTGTCTCGATATGTTACGCGCTAGGACTTCACGGAAAGAGGAGCGCTGGACGTCCAAGTAGTGGAACCGGTTGTTCCGAACAGGGGACGCAGAGATCCGGAACAAGAGGCACTCCTGGCCGACTCAGTCGGCACGGCACTGCTTATCGTGCTTGACCGGCTGGACCCCGCCGAGCGGCTGGCATTTGTTCTGCATGACATGTTTGCGGTTTCCTTTGACGAAATCGCTACGATTCTTGGGCGCTCAACCGAAGCAACCAGGCAACTCGCGAGTCGGGCGCGGAGACGCATTCAGGGTGCGCCGGCGATTCCTAAGGCTAGAACCGGTCTCATAAATACCTCAGCATGATTCTCATGCAGCCCAAGCGGACCATGCCGAGAAAGTTTTCAATGTGGTACTCGTAGCGCGTGACCAGGCGGCGAAACCACTGCAACCAGGCAAACAGCCGTTCCACACGCCAGCGTCGCTTGTATCGTCGCAGCTTGC
>Ga0335080_10000628_pt1 | contig 32979 bp, 22 predicted proteins | sample Lox_Sample_34_FD_206720 | JGI IMG/M metagenome (GOLD analysis project Ga0335080, IMG submission 206720) | Soil microbial communities from Loxahatchee National Wildlife Refuge, Florida, United States - Lox_Sample_3.4 | ecosystem: Environmental > Terrestrial > Soil > Wetlands | place: USA... | reverse complement strand
TGGGATTCGGGGCTTGTCTTCGAGCTCCTCGAGCACGCCGGCGTAGTGCTTGGCGAGAGTGGCGACGCTGTGTCTGGCCTGGTCGGCGACGAACGTGAGGCTCCGGCCCTCCCACAGCAGGGGCGACACGAACGAGCCGCGGAGGCGGTAGACGCGGAGGTCGCCGGTCACTCCCGCCGCCTTGGCTGCGGGCTGGTAGACGCGCCGGCGCCAGTTCTGCCAGTCGTGGAGCTTCCAGACGTCACAATCATGCGTCGGGAAGATCAGAGCGGTGGACGGAGCTCGGCCCGACGCAAGCCGCCACTCGGCGAGGTCCTGGGCGAGCGGCGAGAGAAGCCTAGGCCATCGCGACGCGACGATGATCAGCATCCTGGCCTACGCCGGGCTGCGGCCCGACGAGGCGACACGGGCGCGCTGGCGCGAAACGGCGTATCGGGGCCACCACTCCTCGCGGACGAACTCGGCGAGCGTCATTCGCGACTGGATCACCTGGACCTGCCGTAGCGATCCCGAGCGGCCGCTGGCGCGGGCGATCCTCGCCGATACGGGAATCGACGTCGAGCGCTCGCTCGAGTTCTTCGCCGAACACGGCGGCTTCTGCGACTGCGAGATCCTGCTCAACATCGCCGGGCGGGATGACCTCGATGACCAACTTCGCACTCGGGTAGCGGCCGTGACTCGATCTCGGGATCGCATCTGGCCGTGCGCGTCCCCGTCCGCCGTCCTCGCCCTCGGGCCGGAGGCACGCTCGACTGGCACGTAACATGGGCCTGGCCCCAGTGGCTCGGCCGCGGCGGATCGTCACCCCGCCCACCCGTCAGCACGTGCTTGTGGCGGAGTGGGGTGTCTGCGTGAGGGGGTCGCCCGCCGGCCATGGAAGGCCGGCGGAACGGGCAAGGACGACAGCTGCCCCGCGTTTCCCGCAGGCCATGACGGCGTCCGCCGACGACCCTACCGTTGGGACGTGCCGACGCTCGAGGCCTGCAGCCGCTCGGCTGGATAGCTGTGGCAGCGCTGGTCCTAGCGCTTGTTGTCGCCGCCATCCTCCTCGCGCTGTGGCGACTGAAGTTCGCCGTCGATGCCCGCGAGCTCTACGACCGGCTCTACTACCGAGCCGCCGAGGAGGCAGATGCCGGCACGCTCGGCTGGCTCGTCTCCGCTGGCTACCTCCACCACGACCTCCGAGCGGCCGGCAGCGTCACGCGTATGTCCCAGCTTTCAGCTGCGCTCGGGGTTCTGATGGTCGTGCAGACGCTGGCTTGGCTCGCCGCCCTGGCGGTAAACTGAGGCCACGGCGCCGAAGCCCGTCCCACCTGATCAGATCAAGCCGCTCCCGACCACGATCGGCATCGAAGAAGGTCGCGGCGCAGCCTTCCCCCCCGCGGCCGGGGCCGCATCCCGGCAGCAACGGCCAGTAACCCGCCGGACGCGCGCCTGCACCGTCCCACCCTGCCCACAAAATGCGCACACCTCGCTCGTGAACCGGGGTTTTTCGGGGTTCTAAACGCAAAGCGCCGACCGCGGCTCCGATCGTTGTACATGTTCGTAACCAACTCGTCGCTTGCGTTCTAGGCCCCGCTGTGCATCCTTCACAGACTAGGGCTTGTCCATGCCTATGGGACCGGCGTACGTAACAAAGGAAACTAAATGCCGCACGTAATAATTACCGCTGACATCGCCAATGGGGAGCAGGTTGTAACGCTCCGCGAGCGGATCGGCACCGCCGATCTTGAGAGCAATCACTTCGCAGCAAAGCTCGTTGAACGGCTTGCGTGGGCGGTCGGCGACGCCCACGAAGCGGAGCAGCGTTCCCCGGCCGAACAGACATTGGGCAGTAACACCCGCTAGCCGGGATGACCCGGTCCGCAGGAGGGTGCTGACCGGGTCATCTCTACCCGGAGGTGGTGGGACGATGCTCGCAGAGCTCCGACGGCGATTGCATCAGCGGTGCTAGACGGCGTCGAACTCGACGCGAGTGAGGACGCCATCATCAGTCGAGCACCGGTTGACGAAGAACAGAAATCAGCTTTGTGGCTCTACGCCGAGGTGCTTATCGAGCGGCCAGCAGAGCTGATTCACGAGAATCCGGACGACGGCTGACCGTGCGGGCACCGCGCGCCGGGCGTGAACGTCAGCTGCGGGGCGCCCCACTCGGTCGACTTGACGGGACCACAGGATGCCGGCCAAAGTGGCATGCGAGACAGACGGTGAACGCGCGGCGCTGGTAGCCGAGGTACCGGCGCCGACGCCCGCGCGGTCGTAGGGCCAAGCCCGGCCGCGCGTTCATGGCCCGGTGGCCATAGCGCGGCGCTCGGTGCCGGAGCAGGATGGACGGATGGCAAACCGGCTCCAGTCGACGTGGCCTGTTATAGGGTCGACTGAGAGAACGTTGTCGCGGTGTCGGTGACGTCCCGCAACGGCGGCCGTGTTGATGGGAGCCCGCAGGTCGCCGTGGTGCTGCCGGGAGGCGGCGCGCGCGGCGCGTACGAGATCGGCGCCATGTCGATAATGCTGCCCGCGCTCGAGGCGCGCGGCGAGCGTGTCACGGTCTGGTGCGGGACGAGCGTCGGCGCGATCAACGCCGTGCTCCTGGCGTCGCTGGCCGAGCGCTCGGCTCGAGAGCAAGTCGAGCACGCGGCCGGGCTGTGGCTGCAGATGCGAAAGCAGGATGTCATCGCACGGATCGTGGGGCACGGTGGCGCCAGAACACTGATCCGACTCCTCGGCCATGCACTCGGCATCCCGGGAGTGGGGCTGGCCAGCCTGCTCGATCCCTCGCCGCTGCAGCAGAGCCTCGACCGCTGGATCGACTGGAGGGCGGTGGAGCGAAATGTCCACCGCGGTACCGTCCGCGCGGTTTGCGTGGTCGCCACATCGCTGGCCACCGGCGACCCGGTCGCGTTCGTGAGCGGGCACAAGCCGGCGCCCACGGTGGCTGACGATGGGCTGCGCTACGTCTCCACGCGGCTGCGCGGCGAGCACGTGCGCGCGTCGGGGGCGATCCCCCTGTTGTTCCGCCCGGTCGAGATCACGACGCCGAGCCGCGCCCGCGGCCACTACATCGATGGTGGCACGCGTCTGAACAGCCCGATCAAGCCGGCGCTTCAACTCGGCGCGGATAGGGTCATCGTCGTCGGGCTGGAGCCCTTCGCTCAGGCGTTTGCCCGGCCGCTGTCGTCCCGTGCTCCGGGAATCGCCGATGTGGCGGCGAACGTGCTCGACGGACTGCTGGTCGACCAGGTCGCCTACGACCTACGAAGACTCGCGGTCATCAACTCGTTCTTCGTTGAGACCGCGAGCACCGGGCCCATGGAGTCACCCCGCGCGTACCGCATCTCGCGCGGCCACGCTCCGTACCGGCCGATCTCCTACGCGCTGGTCGCACCACGCCGACGCGGAGCGATCGGACGGCTGGCCGATACCGTGTTCGAGCGCCGGTTCGGGGGCTTGCGCAGCCTCCGCGATCCCGACTACGCGGTCATCTCGCGCATCCTCGGAGGGCGCGTGCGATCGCGGGGGGAACTCTTGTCATTCCTGCTCTTCGATCCGGTGTTTGTTGCCGGGCTGATCGAAATGGGACGGCGCGACGCCGCTCGCTGGCTTCGTCGCCACCCCCGCTTCTGGTGCAAAGACGCCGCCCACGACCTCTCCGTCGGCGCGACACTTCAGCATCACCGCGTCAGCGAACAGGCGGTTCTGGACGAGTTCCGCGCGCTTCGCCGCCGATAAGCCCGCCTCCGCGTGCGGCCTATGAGCGCGCGATCGCAGCCGGGATCGACGCCAGGAGCCTCGGCATCGTGACGCCGTGTGGGTGGCGGCGAGCGCTCCGCGGTCGACGCCCTTGACCAGCGGTACGTCGAGTATGACAACCGCGGCCGATCTTCACATGGTTCTCCCCATGAGGCCCACGGTTGGCAGGATCGGCGCCGACCCCGCTCGCTGTCGGCCACAAGTAGGAGAGCTTCCAGCCCAGGCACGGGTATCAACCTCGGCAGACCTCTGTGTTGTCACCGGTGGACGCAACAGGTAACGGGACACGTTCAGGGCGGCGATCCCGTGGTGGCGCAGAAGGCACATCCTGAGCTCGACGAATCCTGAGACACCCCCACGCCACCTTCGATCAGCCCTCCGACCGTCGAATCGACCTAGGTCGTTCCCCGCCCGGTACCGAACCTCACTCCGTACATTCATACGGAACCTGAGCGCATTGCAGCCGGAGAATGCGCTCGCCTACAGGGAGGCGACCCGGTTGGCTTGGGCCAGCGGAACGAGCTCGGTCGGATGAGGCGACCGCCCGGTCAACTCAGTCGATGAGAACGTAGAGCCACACGCCCGCGCGCATCACCGTCCGCCCGAAGAATTCCGCGGCGCCCCGCCGGACCTGCCTCCGCTGCCGGACGAGCTCGACGCACACGAAACCCGACATCGGGCGGGAACCCGGGACGTTTGTGATTAACCCCTCCGCCGCCGTCTCGTCGATGTCACCTCACCGGCACGATCGCGGCCGTCGCAGCGATCATGAGGACATCTCCGGTGCTTCCAATGCCGCTCGGACGCTCGGTTGGGTGGGCTCGGGCGGTTCTCACAGTCCGGTTGTTCGCAGACGTCGCCGTCGTCAGGCGAGCGCCGTCCCACCGCTCTAGGACTCCGGTATCAGGTGTTCGCCACGCCGCGCCCATGGCGCGCGGTCGGGACATAGGTTGGGCTCGACCGGAGATGCTCCAGCGCGGCCGCGCGGCCGTTCGGGCAGCGTTTCCTCACCTGGACCTCAGTCATTCCACCTCGGGCGCCCTGCTTCCCGCGGGAAGCAGGGCGTTTGGCGCGGGTTGCGGGAGCGCGTCATGCGCTCCCGCATGGTGCTCTAAAGGGCGAGGCCGGCGCTGCCGTGCATCATCGGCGCGGGTCAGGCGTGGACGGTCGAGATGATCTCCTCTGATCTGAGGAGATTCCGTGTAGGTAGGTGCCGGTCGTGGAGCGGTGCGAAGTGTCCAGGCCCCGCCACGAGCAGCCTGGTCGAGAAACGCAAGCCACACACTTCGACCTTTCCGACCAGGCTTCGCCGAATCGCGCTCAGCGCCCGCGCGACGCCGGGAGCGGTTGTGTGCTCCTTACAACCCCACTGATTTGCCCGACAGCGTCCCGGGCCGGGCCGCCGGCCGTCTCTGATGGATGAAGTCGGGGCGTATTCCAGGTCAGCCTCGTCGGCAATGCGGTCGCTGTAAGTGCATCGCCGGTCCGAGGACTCGCGAGGTCTGCATCACGCGGCGGCGCAATGACATTTGGCGACTGCGCCGGCGCCGTCCTGAATGCCGCGGAAGTTCACGGTGGGCGTCCGCGGTGCGGTCGGCGTGCCGGGGCAGGAAGTGGATCGCAGTCAAACCAACGTTCGCGCCGACCACGTCGTTCACGGTGCATGGAGGACTAAGCCCGGACGGCTGAGCCAACGTTTGCTGCAAGGGGGTATGGCTGGTGCCGCAGGGTGAAGGGCGGGTCGCTCCGTCGGCGTGATCCTCGCGTTGGCAGCTTCTGTCGGGCGCAGTGAAGAGTTTGTCGGAGACACCATCCGGCATCGGCGCAACCGGTGGGACCTGTTTACAATCGAACCGAGCAGTCGAGGACACTAAACGCTGACTTCGCGACGTCGGTAGTAACCCTGCCTGCATGGTTGATATTCAGGTGACCGGCACGACCGCTAGCCGCCGGAGACACGGGCCGAGTTCCTCGGCCAGCACCTTGTCGTCGACAGGCCACGGGCGGCGCTCGTGCACATCCGAACTCCACTCCTCGCCGCCGGTACGGCTCGACACAAGGTAGAGCGGTCCGTCTCCGGTGAGCAGGCGTCCGCGAACGACCGGTTCGAGCGGCTCCGGGTGGGGGACCGGGCCGGCGAGGTGCGCGATTCCTGCCGCAGCAACGTCAGACTGCTGCGCCGCGAGTCCGCCGTGTTTGACTGGGAAAGCAGCAGCGTCGCCGGCGGCGAAAACGCGGCCCTCTGTGCCAGGGACTCGACAGTACTCATCGATTGGCGTAAACCGGCCGGGGCCAGCCGGCAGGCCAGGCACCGCGGCTCCGATGAGGCGAGGCAGCGCAACGATTCGGTCGGCGCTGAGCTCACCATCACGCAGCCGGAGGCGTCCCGGCTCCGGAACGTCGGCAACCTCGCCTGCGAACAGCGCAATGCCCGCATTGCCCAGAAGGCGCTCGATCGCGTCGGAGGCGGCCCACCCGAACGTCTGCGGCGGTCGCGATTCGGGGGTTACGAACGTCAACTGGACGGGGAGAGCGCTGGCCTGCGCGCGATGCGCGGTGAGCAGCGCAAGCTCGTAGAGCGGCAACGTCCACACCGGACCGGTAGGCACGACAAAAGCCAGACTCTCGACGCGTTGCTCGTCGAGGTCGGTGACGATCGACGTGAACGTTTCCCCCCTGTTGCGGTCCGTAAACAGCGCCACGTGCAGGTACGGGCTCGACTGACCGGCCCCGAGCGCCACCAGCAGGGCGTCGTAGTGAAGCTCCCGGCCGTCGGAGGTCAGCACCAGACGGAAGCTGGCATCGACGCCTACCAGCCGGTCTCGAATGTGGCTCGCGCCGGTCCCCGCGATCAGTGACTCCAACGGATAGCGGCGACTGCCGTCACGTCCGAACGGCTCCAGAACCGTCAAGGGGCGATAGACGAATTCGTCCTCCGGGCTCAGCAGGGTGATCCGTACGCGGTCCCCGGCGAGCCGCCGTAGCCTCAGTAGACCCTCGATACCGGCAACCCCGGCACCGGCGATCACCACCTCGCGTACTGCCATCAGACCAAAGCTCCTAACGCGACGTTCTTGGCGGAGACGCACCCGCGCAGGCATTCCGCCCGAGAGCCGACTCCCGACGCTTCTGGACTGGGCCAATGGTTGTCAGTGCCAGCCCACGAGAACACAAACCGAGCGCGACGTCCGGCGGTGGCATCCGGAACCCAGCGTGTCGTGTCGGCTGACGGATCGTAGCGCAGCAGCCAGAGACACGGGGCCTCCTGTAGCACCGCCTAGGGGGCCGTGCTGACGGAAACGGCTGCGACAGTGGCGCCTCGTGGCTGACGGTGGCCATGGAATCCTCCCCGTAGGCGGCCATCGAAACGCCCCACTGGTGGCCACGGTTTCTCCCCATGGGTGGCCACGGTTTCTCCCCACGGTTCTGTCCTGAGGTGCCGGTACTCGGAGGCGCGTTGTTGTCAACGCGTGATCTGAGGAGCGGCCGTGAAGAAGCCGGAGGAAGCGATGGAGATTCTTGAGGCGTATGACGCGACGGGGTCGCTGCGGGGAGCCGCGGCGCTGGCGGGGTGTGACCACAAGACGGTCGCCAGGCTGGTCGCGGCGCGTGACGCGGCGGGTGGCGGGCTGCCGGAACGGGCGCGGTCGCGGCCGCTGGTCGATCCGTTCGCGGCCAAGATCGATGAGCTGGTTGATCGCTCACGCGCGCTGGTGCGGGCTGATGTCGTGCACGGGGTGCTGGTCGCGATGGGCTATGAGGGGTCGTATCGCACGACCCGGCGGGCGGTCGCGGAGGCCAGGCGCCGCTGGCGCAACAAGCACGGCCGGCGGACGCGGCCGTGGATCCCGCAGCCGGGTCTGTGGCTGCAGTTCGATTACGGTGATGGACCCGAGGTTCATGGCGTGAGTGCGGTGCTGTTCTGCGCCTGGCTCGCATGGAGCAGGTTTCGGGTGGTGGTGCCGTTGCGCGACAAGACGCTGCCAAGCGTGGCGATCGGCCTGGACCGCACGCTGCGCTACCTGGACGGTGTTCCCACCTACGCTCTAACGGATAACGAGAAGACGGTGACGGTCGAGCACGTCGCGGGGATCGCGGTCCGCAACGCAACGATCGTTGAGGTCTCGCGCCATTATGGGGTGACGATCCAGACGTGCGAGCCGGCGGATCCGCAGAGCAAGGGCGGTTCGGAGGCGACAGTGAAGATCGCCAAGGCCGATCTGGTCCCGACCGATCACAACCTCCGCGAGCAATACGCGGACTGGCAGGCGCTGGAGCGGGCCTGCCAGGAGTTCATGGCCGATGTCAACACGCGGCCGCACCGCGCAACGCGTCAGCCGCCAATCGGCCTGTTGGCCCAGGAGCATGAGCATCTGCACCGGCTTCCCAGGTTGCCGCACACGTTGTGCTTCGGGCAGACCCGGAAGGTCGACCGCCAGGCGACCGTGTCGGTCGGTGATGCGATCTACTCGGTTCCGCACGATCTGATGGGCGAGCGGGTGTGGGTCCGCGCCGAGGGCGAGCAGCTCGTGGTCGTACACATCGACCAGATCCAGGGACCTCGGGAGGTCGCTCGCCACCGGCTGACGACACCGGGCCGCCCCAGCATCTGCGACGAGCACTACCCGCCGCGTCCGGCGGGCGCGCTGGAGCGCAAGCCCCGCGCTCGCAACATCGAGGAGCAGGAGTTCCTTGCGATCGGCGACGGCGCCGAGCGGTGGCTGAAACGGGCCGCCGCGGAGGGCACGCAGCGGATCCGTCGCAAGATGGCCGAAGCGATCGATCTCTCAAAGCTGCACGGCACCGGCCCGGTCAACGACGCGCTGGCGCGGTGCGCCAGCTACGGCCGGTTCGCCGACGGTGATCTAGCCAGCGTCCTTTTCCACCAGCAGACCGCGACCGTGATCCCGCTCCCCACGCGGGCCTCGGAGGACCGCTCGCTGCAGCGCTCGACCCGGTCCTGGGAGGGATTTGGAGCATGAACACCCCGAATCTGATCCTCGTCGCGAAGATGGAGGCGACCGGAGGCGTTCTGCGACCCTGCGCCAGGTTGCCGCGACCGATCTACTGCCCGCCAGAGAACCAGTTCGGGTCGATCGGAGGTCCGCGATGACCGTCAAGCCACCCACGCCGCCACCACTGCCCGACGAGCTCGACCGGCTCCTGCGGCGGCTGCGCATGCCATACGTTCGTCGCGCGGCGCCGGAGGTGATCGCCACGGCCACCAGCCAACGCTGGGAGCATGCCGAGGTCCTGCGGATCCTCCTGGCCGAGGAAGCCGCTGGCCGCGACCAGGCGACCATCTCGATGCGCCGCCGCGCGTCCGGGCTACCGGCCGGCAAGACGTTCGACGCCTGGGAGTCCAAGGCTTCCGTGATCCCAGCCCAGACGCAGAACGCGCTCCAGACCCTCGAATGGGTCAACCGCGCCGAAGTCCTGGTCGTGTGCGGCCCGAGCGGAAGCGGGAAGTCGCACTTCATCGAAGCGCTCGGGCACCTCGCGATCGACAAAGGCCGCGCCGTGTCGTGGCACACACTCGAGTCTCTCGCCGCGCTGTTCCGCCGCCACCGGGCCGATGACTCGATCAACAAAGCGATCAGCAAGCTGATCCGCTCCGACCTAATCCTGATCGATGACGTCGGCCTGCTGCCGGTGTCCGCTGACGCCGCCGACGCCCTGTTTCGCGTCGTCGACGCCGCCTACGAGAAACGCTCGATCGCGATCAGCTCCAACATCCACCCGTCCGGGTTCGACGAACTGATGCCCAAAACCCTCGCGACCGCGACCGTCGACCGGCTCCTGCATCACGCGCACGTGATCATCACCGACGGCCAGGACAGCTACCGGCTCGCCCAGGCGACCGCCGGCAAGGGGGTGAAGCCCCTCACCTGAACGCGGACCCAACTCCCTGCTGGGGAGAAACGATGGCCACGGATGGGGAGATCCGATGGCCACCAGCGGGGAGAAATGATGGCCACCAGCGGGGAACTAAGTGGCCACCAGTGGGGAGAAACAGATGGCCATTGACACGTGGCATCGGCGGTCGGCAATCGAAACTAACGCGAAGCGGCCACCATGCCCGCCGACATCGCGCTCCGGGCGGCGCCCGCTTGCGGACACGAGGAGCCACGCAGCGGGCACTGGCACTTATGCCTGCCGACATGCATCGCGGTCACGCCGCGCCGTCGCGCGGGGTCTCGCTGCCCGCAGATTGGTCGCCGCGATCGGTGCGGACGTCCTTTGGGATCGACCGCGCGGGCCCCAACATGCCCCGAACCGAAGCAGCGGAAGGTCGCTTTGCGATCGTGCGCTCCGCGACCGGCGAGCGAATGGAAGCGGTCGTCCGCGGCGCGCACATGCGCGACACGATCTGTCCGCAGACAGAAGCGCCATCTCAACGGAACGTGATCGTCTGGTGGCTCCTTGCGAGCCGGCCAGGGCGCGCAGGAGCGCGCTATTCCGCTGGCGCTCGCGGGGCAGCCACATGTCCGCCCACCGCGCCGGCGTGCGGCGCTGGGCTGCTGGTTTCCGAGTGGGCTGCTTGCAAGGACGCCGCGCCTCGCTACCGGAGGAGATCCGCGCGTATGTCGAGACTACGAATCGCCGTCAGGGCGGAGGGACCCACGAGATCCAGCGTCCGCCACGAGCGGGACGGGATGACCCCGACTTGGCTCAACGATGAGAACCGGCGCAACATCTATACGAGCGAGTCTTATGATCTCCTTGCCTCCAGGGTGCCACCGCCTGTGACGCATGTACCGGCCCCTGCCCACACGACGCCAGCCCTATGAGCATCCGACTCTCGGTAGAGCATCGGACGGCGTATCGCTACGACCGGCCCGTCCGGCTCGGTCCGCACGCGATCCGCCTCCGCCCCGCCCCCCACTGCCGCACGCCAATCGTGTCGTACTCGTTGCGCGTGGACCCGGCCCAGCACTTCGTCAACTGGCAACAGGATCCGTTCGGCAACTTCGTCGCCCGGTTCGTGTTCCCCGAGCCGGCGCAGGCACTCAGGGTGACGGTGGACTTGGTTGCCGACATGACCGTGATCAACCCGTTCGACTTCTTCGTCGACGAGGAGGCGCGGACCTGGCCATTCGTGTACGAGCCATCGCTCGCGCTCGATCTCGCGCCGTACCTGGCGCTTGGCGGTAACGGGACCGGACCGTTGCTCGACGCCTGGTTGGGCGAGGTGCCTCGCACCGAGGCGCCAATCGCCGACTTCCTGGTCGGGTTGAATCGCCGCGTGCTGGGCGATGTCGCTTACACGGTGCGAATGGAGCAGGGCGTGCAGACCCCCGAGCACACGCTCGAGCGCGCGGTCGGCTCCTGTCGCGACAGCGCATGGCTGCTCGTGGCGATCCTGCGGCGGCTGGGGATCGCGGCTCGGTTCGCGTCCGGGTACCTGGTGCAGCTTGCCGAGGATGACCCGCCCGCGGATGCCACCGAGCAACACGACTTCACCGATCTGCACGCCTGGGCCGAGGCGTACGTCCCGGGGGCCGGGTGGATCGGCCTCGACCCGACCTCGGGCCTGCTGGCCGGCGAGGGCCACATTCCGCTGGCGTGCACCCCCTCGCCGGGGTCGGCGGCGCCGATAACGGGCTCGGTGGAAGCTGCGGACACGATCCTCGAGTTCTCGAATGTGGTGCGACGGATCCACGAGCCACCACGGGTGACGCTGCCATACACCGAGGCGCAGTGGCGGCGGATCGATGCCCTGGGCCGGGCCGTCGATGTTCTGCTCGAGGCCGGTGACGCACGTCTGACGATGGGCGGCGAGCCGACGTTCGTGGCGGCGAATGCCCGCGATGCGCCGGAGTGGAACACGTTGGCGGTCGGCGGCCGAAAGAGGCAGCTCGCCGTCGCGCTGGCCGGGCGGCTCGAGGGCGCGTTTGCGCCCGGGGCGCTGACCCTCCACGGCCAGGGGAAGTGGTACCCCGGGGAGGTGCTGCCGCGATGGCAGGTCGGGGTGTGTTGGCTTGCGGATGGGCAGCCGCTATGGCCGAACTCCGGGCTGCTCGCCGATCCGACCGTCCGGGGCACTTGCGGTTTCGACGATGCTCGGCGGTTGATGACCGCCATCGCGGACGGGCTGGGACTCCCGGCGGATGCCCGCTATCCGGCGTACGAGGATCCGCTCGAGCGGCTGTGGCGCGAATCGCGACTACCGGCAGGCGAGGCCCCGGAGCCGCCGGGCCCGGATCCAACCGACCCGTCGATTGCCGATCGTGACGCGCGGGTCGCGGTCGTGGCCGGTCTCGACTCCGAGCGCGGCGAGCCGCTCGGCTGGGCGATGCCGCTCCACCGCGAGCCGGGCGACGACGAGTGGTCGACCGGGCATTGGCATCTGCGCCGCGGGCATCTGTTCCTCGTCCCTGGTGACTCTCCCATCGGGCTGCGACTGCCACTCGATTCGCTGACGTGGACGCCACCGCCCATGACCGGGGAGCAGTCGCTGTTCCGCGCGGTATCCGAGTTGGGGGAGGGCGCGGACCCTGCGCCGATGACGATCGTCGAGCCCCCGCCCGTGACGGCGGTGTGCGTCGAGCTTCGCGGCGGCCACGTGCACGTGTTCCTACCGCCGCTCCAAGAGCTCGAGCACGCGATCGAACTGATCGGCCTGGTGGCGTCGGCGGCCGCCGCGACCGGCGTCGCGATCGTGGTCGAGGGCTATCCGCCTCCGCGCGACCCGAGGCTCCGGCAGTTTGTCGTCGCCCCAGACCCCGGCGTGATCGAGGTCAACATCCACCCCAGCGGCTCCTGGCCCGAGCTGGCCGAACGGACCCTCACGCTCTGGCACGAAGCCCACGCCGTCGGACTTGCCACGGAGAAGTTCTCGCTCGACGGCGCCCACGCCGGCACCGGCGGCGGCGGGCACCTCACGCTGGGCGGCACGACGCCACGCGACAGCCCGCTGGTGCGCCGCCCGGACCTGATGCGCAGCCTGCTCACCTTCTGGCAGCACCACCCCTCGCTGTCCTACCTGTTCGCGGGCCGGTTCGTGGGGCCGACCAGCCAGGCGCCGCGGATCGACGAGGGCCGCCACGAGAACCTGTACGAGCTCGAGATCGCGTTCTCCGAGCTCGAACGGCTGGGCCGCCTCGGATCCCCGCCTCCCTGGCAGCTGGATCGGCTGCTGCGCCACCTGCTTGTCGACGTCACCGGCAACACCCACCGCGCCGAGTTCTGCATCGACAAGCTGTTCAGCCCCGAGTCCGAGCACGGCCGGCTCGGGGTGGTGGAGCTGCGCGGGTTCGAGATGCCACCGCATCCACAGATGGCGCTCGTCCAGGCGCTGCTCGTACGGGCGCTGGTCGCGCGGTTCTGGACCGAGCCGTACACCGGGCCGCTGGTGCGCTGGGGCACCGAGCTGCACGACCGCTTCCTGCTGCCGTGGTGGGCCCGGGCCGACATCGCCGCCGTTGTGAGCGACTTAGACCAGCACGGCATCGGCTTCGAGATGGCTTGGCTCGAGCCGTTCCTGGAGTTTCGCTTCCCGCTGATTGGGACCTTCACAGTGGACGACGTCACACTCGAGCTCAGGTCTGCGATCGAGCCCTGGCACGTGCTTGGCGAGGAGATCGGCGCGACCACCGCACGCTATGTCGACTCCTCGACGGAGCGCCTCCAGATCCACGTCGACGGCCTGACCGAGCCACGCTACGCCGTTACCTGTAACGGCTTTCCGGTGCCCGTGCAGCCGACCGAGACGCCTGGGACGTACGTGGGTGGAGTGCGCTACCGCGCCTGGCAGCCGTGGTCTGCGCTGCACCCCACGATCGGCGTTCACACGCCCCTGACTTTCGACGTCGTCGACCGCTGGAGCGAGCGTTCCCTGGGCGGCTGCCGCTATCACGTCTCGCATCCCGGCGGGCGCGCATATGAGCGCTTCCCGGTCAACGCCGCGGAAGCGCAGGCCCGGCGGGCGAGCCGGTTTGAGACGATCGGGCACACCCCCGGTGCGGTGCGTCTCCCCGAGATCCGCCGCGGCGCAGAATACTCTCGGACTCTGGACCTCCGCCGCCCCGGATGACGAGCACCGCGCCGCCACCCTCCTCCGCCTACCAGCCGCTACCCGGTGGTTATGACGAGATGGTGGACGAGACCGGGGCGCCCCGCCCGCACTGGGAGTATCTCGCCCGCGCACTCGACGAGCTTGGCACGGAGGAGCTGCTGCGCCGCCAGCAGGAGGCCAGCCGGTTGCTGGACCAGGACGGCGTGATGTACAACGCCCAGCGCGAGTCTGGCCGTCCGCGCCGCCGCTGGATGCTCGACCCCGTGCCGACGATCGTCCCCAGCCGCGAGTGGGCGGTGATCGAGACGGGCGTGATCGAGCGCGCCGAGCTGCTGAACCTGATTCTCGAGGACCTGTACGGCGACCGCGACCTGCTGCGCCGGGGCCTGCTGCCCCCCGCGGTCGTGTTCGGCCATGCTGGCTTCCTGCGCCCCTGCGACGGGATCCGGCTGCCCGGTGCCCAGCAGCTATTCACTTACGCGGCCGACATCGGCCGCGACGATTACGGCCGGCCGGTGGTGATCAGCGACCGCGCGCAGGCGCCCTCCGGATCTGGCTACGCGCTCGAGAACCGGACCGTGGTCTCCCGGGTACTGCCGAGCCTGTACCGCGGCTCGCAGGTCCATCGCTTGGCGCCGTTCTTCCGCTCATTGCGGGCCGGGCTCCAGGAAGCGGCGCCGCCGGGGATCGACGACCCGCGGATCGTGGTGCTGACGCCGGGGCCGTACAACGAGACCGCGTTCGAGCACGCGCTGCTCGCCTCCTCGCTCGGCTACCCGCTGGTCGAAGGCCGTGACCTGACCGTCCGCGGCGGGCGGGTGTGGATGCGCTCGGTCGGTCAGCTCGAGCCCGTCGACGTGATCCTGCGGCGGGTCGACAGCTGGTACTGCGACCCGCTGGAGCTGAAACCCGACTCGCAGCTTGGCGTGCCCGGTGTGCTCGAGGCCACGCGTGCCGGCGCTGTCTCGGTCGTCAACACGATCGGCTCGAGCGTGCTCGAGAACCCGGCGCTGATGGCATTTCTACCCCGCGTCTCCGAGCACCTGATCGGCGGGCCGCTGCGGCTCGCGAGCTTGCCGACGTGGTGGTGTGGCGAGGACGAGGGTCGCCGGCACGTACTCGCGAACCTGGAACGGCTGATCCTGCGCCCCACCTCGCCTGGTCCGTGGCCCGCCTCCATCCGCGGCTGGGAGCTCTCGGACGAGCGCCTGGCGGAGCTGCGCGAGGCGATCTCGGCGCGACCGGTGCAGTGGGTCGGCCAGGAGCCACCGGCGATGTCGTCCGCGCCGATCCTGACGCCATCCGGGCTCAAGCCACGCCGCGGCGTGTTGCGCGCGTTCGCGATCGCCCGCACGGACTCATACGTGGTGATGCCGGGTGGGCTGATGCGGGTGGCGCCGATCGGCGATCACGCCCTGATCTCCATGCAAGCCGGAGCGATCACGAAGGACACATGGGTGCTGGCATCCGAACCCGAGCCTCTGACCGGGTTCTGGCTGCAGCCGGGGATGGCGGTGCCCGGGATCGATCCGATGTCTTCGATGCCGTCTCGCGCGGCTGAGAGCCTGTGGTGGCTCGGACGCTACGCCGAGCGAGCCGAGGCCCTGACCCGGTTGCTGCGAACCGTCCACGATCGTCGCAACGAGTTTCAGGGCAGCGCCAATCCGGCCGGGGTGGCGGCGCTGCGCGCGCTGCTGGTGGCATTGACGACGGTGAGCTCGACCCATCCGGGGTTCGCAGGGTCCGCGGAGGCGTTGGATGCTCCCGGAGCGGAGCTGCTCGACCTCGTCATCAACGCCGCACGGCCCGGCACGGTCGCGCACGCGGTGCGAGCCGTGCTCGACAACGCCTACGCGGTCCGCGATCAGCTGTCGCGCGACACATGGCTCGTGGTAGGCCCGCTCGAGCGCGCCATCAGCGACCTCGGCGATCCGGTCACCGACCCGCAGGCCCAGACGCAGACGGCGCTGCAAGAGGTGATGCGCAGCCTGCTGGCACTCGGCGGCCTGGGGGTCGAGGGCATGGTGCGCGATGTCGGCTGGCGGTTCATGGACGCCGGGCGGCGGCTTGAACGCGGCATGCAGCTGCTGTCGCTGCTGCGGGCGACCGTAGTCGATGCGCGTGGCACGGCAACTGACAGCCTGGTGCTCGAATCGGTCCTGGCGTCCGCCGAGAGCATCATCACCTACCGGTTCCGCTACCGCTCGCATGCGCAGCTCGAGACCGTGCTGGATTTGTTGCTGCTCGATCGTGGTAACCCCCGCTCGATGGCTTACCAGCTCGAGCGTCTGACCGAGAACCTGGATGTCGTGCCGCCACAGAGCGAGCTCCGGCTGCGCGAGGACCAGCGGCTCGTGCTCGAGGCGTCCACCGCGCTCCGGCTCGCGGATCCGGCATCACTCGTGAGCGGCTCGCAGGACGGTCGCCGGCGGGAGCTGGACGCGTTCCTCGGGCGCTTGCTGGAGCTGCTGCAGGCCACCGGCGACGCGGTCGACCGAGCGCATTTCGAACATGTGGCCCCGACCTTTGCCCTGATCGGCCCCGCCGGCGCCGAGCCTTCGATCGGGAGGGCGGCATGATCACCTATCGGGTGACCCACCGGACCTCGTATGTGTACGAGTCGGACGTGACCGCGAGCTACGGGCAGCTCCATCTGCTGCCGCGCGAGGAGCCGGGCCAGCGGTGCCGCAGCACCGAGGTGACGATCGACCCGACCGCCGATGACTACCGCGAGCGCATCGACTACTTCGGCAACCGCGCCTGCTTCGTGGCCATCCACGAACCGCACCGCGCGCTGACGGTGACCGCCAATAGCCTCGTCGAGGTTGACCGCAGGCCGGAGGCGATCTGCCGGTTCGGGCAGCGTCCGTGGGAGCACGCCCGCGACACGGTGGCCGGTGATCATGTCGAGGCGGTTCAGTTCGCGCTCGACTCGCCGCTGGCGTGCAGCGCCGAGCCTTATCGCGAGTATGCCCTCGAGTCCTTCACCAAGGGACGTGACCTGATCGACGCTCTCGGCTCGCTGTCGGCGCGGATCCACGCCGACTTCGAGTACAAGCCCGGGTCGACCTCCGTCACGACACCGCTCGCGGAGGTGTTCGAGCAACGCCGGGGTGTGTGCCAGGACTTCGCTCACCTCGGGATCGCCTGCCTGCGCTCGATCGGGTTGCCCGCGCGCTACGTCAGCGGCTACATGGAGACCGACCCGCCACCGGGCCGGCCGAAGCTGACCGGCGTGGACGGCTCCCACGCCTGGCTCTCGGTGCTGGTACCCGGCACCGGATGGCTCGACATCGACCCCACCAACGACCAGCTCGTCAACGGCCGCTACATCATCACAGCGTACGGGCGGGACTACGGCGACGTGCCCCCGATCAACGGGGTGATCTACACGGAGGGCAAAACCGGAAGTCTCACGGTGACCGTCGACGTCGTCGCGGTCGACTAGCGAATGCGTGCCTTCAGCTGCGGCCGCTGCGGACAGCTGTTGTTCTTCGAGAACAGCGTCTGCCTACGGTGCTCCACGCCCCAGGGGGTCGTGCCGTCCCAACTCGACCTCGTCGTGCTCGATGATCCGCCTGCTGGCGGCCCGCGGCCGTGTGCCAACCTGGCGCTGGCGCAGTGCAACTGGGTCGTCGAGCCGCGAGACGCCGGGCCGCTCTGCTTCAGCTGCGCGCTGACGCGCACCCGACCTGCGGATGACGACGCCGCGTCGTTGTCGGCGTTCGCACAGGCCGAGACCGCAAAGCGCCGGCTGATCTATCAACTGCTCGATCTGCACTTGCCGATCGAGGACGACCTGGCGTTCGACCTGCTCTCGAGCCGCAGCGGACCGGTGATCACCGGACACGACAACGGTGTGATCACGATCGACCTGGCCGAGTCCGACGACGCCGAGCGCGAGCAGCGGCGAGCGGAACTGGGTGAGCCTTACCGGACGATGCTCGGGCATTTCCGCCACGAGATCGGCCACTACTACTGGCCGATCCTGGTGCAACGGACCGGGGGGCTCACCGGTTGGCGAGCGCTGTTCGGAGATGAGCGGCTCGACTACGACGCCGAATTGCAGCGCCACCACGCGGAAGGACCTCCGGCTGACTGGGCGGACCGGCACGTGAGTGGCTACGCGACGATGCATCCCTGGGAGGACTGGGCCGAAACGTTCGCCCACTACCTGCACATCCGCGACACCCTCCAGAGCGCGGCGGCGTTCGGCCTGATCGTCGCGGGCCCGACCCAGGTGGCCGATCCCTCGTCGCTACGCGCGGTGCCGGGGAACGATCACGGGTGGCAGTCGTTCGAGGAATTGATCGGCGACTGGCTGCCGCTGACATACGCCTTGAATGCTCTGAACCGCAGCATGGGACGAGACGACTTGTATCCGTTCACGCTCGCCCCGATCGTCGTGGAGAAGCTCAGCTTCGTGCACGATCGGGTGCGAGGGCTCGCGTGAGGCGCCGGCGGTAGCCGGATCAACGCCCGGCAAGCGGCCGGCCGGCGCATCTCGGCGCGGCTCGCGACCCACGTGCCGGTCAGTGTCTCGGCGCGAGGGCCGCGTACATGGCGCTGAGCTGGCCGAAGGCAACCGCGAACGCCTGGTCGGTGCCGGTCAGGTCCGCCAGCCGCCGGATCCGCGCCGATGAGTCCTCGCCCCAATCGTTCTGGAGCGCCGCGTTCGCAACATCGAGTTCCCGGGGGCCGACGATCCCGACTGGGTCGATCACCACGATCGTGCCGCGGTGCTCAAGGATGTTCGCCGGCTGGAGGTCGCCGTGCAAGACGACAACCGGACGACCCTCTCCTTGTTTGAGCAGCGCCTGGCCGAGTGCTTGCAAGGAAGGTACGTGCGTGGCGGCGGCGTTGATGCTCGTGCGCCAGTCTCCGAGTCCTCGCCCGCTGACGCTCGTGGGTCGGTGAAGTGAGTCGAGCAGGAGCGCTAACCGCGTGGGCGCGAGCCGCGACGGTCGTCCCGGACGGGCGCGTTCCAGGAGCAGCGCGCCTGGTCGATGTGCGAGGACGCGGACCGCCGGATGCCCGCCCCAGGCGAGCATCGCGTTCGTCTCCGCAGACAGGCGCTGCTCGTTGGCGCACAGCTTCACCGCCGCCTCGAGGCCGCTCTCGGTGTGACACCACGCGACGACTCCCCAGGCGCCTGCGGCCATCGGCTCATCATCGAGTGACAGGTGCCACTCCTCGCACACAGCATCGATGAGCTGGGGCAGGTGCGAGACCCAGTCCTCGCCGGCGCACGCCGGGCGGCGCTCTAGCTGTACCGAGGCGCGAGACTTGGGCCGGGCGTGGCGTAGCATCAAGCAGGCCAGAAAGGCGCTCCGAACGTCGTCTCAAGCGGCCCTGAACCATCCGAGCGAGATCGAACGGCTCCCGTGCCGGAGGCAGCCAACGGCACGTGCCAAGCCGACACGGCGCAGCCGAGAACCAGAGGCTGCAGCCAGCACAGCCAGGGCAACAAAGCACTCCGCCGCATGAGACCAATTCTGCGTCCCCGCGCGGCGTGTGTCGTTGGCCGCCGGGCCAAAGACGAACTCCACCCAGTGCGAGCGGCTGCCGCCAGGTGAGAGCGACGGCTTCCCTGCCCCACCCAATCACCAGTGATTGCCCAGACGATGCGCAAGCCGAACCGCGCGGCGACGACGTCGGACGCCGCGCTGCTGCTTTTGTACTGCATATGGGGCCGCTGGTTTGCCTTAGGTCATCCTGGTTATTGCCTCGACCGCCGCCGGGAGAGGGCTTTGGTTTGCCTGCCCCCCGTTGCCAAGGGCGGGCGTTGACTGGGCGTCCGAGAAGCACGACGTGTTGATTGATGATGAGACGGGCGAGGAGAGGCTGGCGGCGACGTTCGCGCATGACGAGGCCGGGGTGCGGGGCTTGTGTCGCGCACTCGTCCGTCACGGGGTCAGGATGGTCGCGGGCGAGCGGCCCGACGGGCTGCCGCACGACCGCCGGGATTTACCCGCCGTAGAAGGGGCAAGTCCCGATCGCGCCTGGAAGCCCTTCGCTGGGCGCACCACCGCCGGGCGTGCCGCTCGTTCATAAAGGGAACGGCTTGGGGCCCATTTCTGCTGCATTACTGCCCGGGCGCGTGCTGGGACCCCGGTGCGCGCAATCATGCCGCGCTTCGGATATGTCGAGGGGTCGCTCTATTCAGGCCCGGGTCGCACGGGGGCTGGTCGGGCTGCTTGGTGTCGCCGCGGTCGCCGCCTTTGGGGCCCTGCCGGCTGGTGCTCTGGGATCACCTGCCGCTGCGCGCGGCTCGAGCGCCGCCTTCCCGCCACCGGCCGTCGGGTCGCTGGCGCGGGTGGACGTGGCCGTGGCAACGCTGTGGCTAGAACCGGACCGAACCCGGCCGCTGGACGCTCCCTCGCTCGCCAACCCGGTCCGGCTGGGCGCCTGGCTGGGTGCGATGGACACGGCGCAGCGGCGCTGGCTGGTTGGCCGGCTGGTCACGCAGGCTCTCTACGAGCAGCAAGTCGTGGTCCTGGCTCGACGCGGCGGGTGGGATGAGGTGTCGCTCACCAACCAGCCAACCGCGAACCATCTGAGCTACCCCGGGTGGCTGCCGGCGCGTCAGCTGATCGCGATCCCGGGCTCGCCAGCGGCCACGACATCGATCCCTGCCAGCGGTCCGTCGAGCTCGACGTCGGCCTCGCCCAGCTCGACGCCGACGTCGGTGGCGCTTGTCACAACGCCCACGGCCTGGTTGCTCGGGCCTACGGCGAGCGGGCAGCCCGGCGGTCGGCTGCTGCGGCTGAGCTTCAACACGAGGCTGCCGGAGCTTGCGCAGAGCGGGGCGTGGACCGTCGTGCAGACGCCGTCGGGAGCGCCAGGGCTGATCGCTCGCTCGGCCGTCACCGTTCGGACGGTAGGCACGCCGCCCCCGGCTCCGACTGCGCAGGAGCTGATCAGCGCCGCCGAGCAGTTCTTGGGCCTGCGCTACCTGTACGCGGGCACGTCGGCGTTCGGGTTCGATTGCTCTGGTCTGATCTACACCGTCTACGACGCGTTCGGGATCGTTCTGCCGCGCACCTCTGCGCTGCAGGCCCAGGCGGGCCGGCCCGTCGCGCGGCAGGCCCTTGAGCCGGGCGATCTGGTCTTCTTCGCGACCGAGCGGCCGTCGCGGGCGGTCACGCACGTCGCGATGTACATCGGCGCCGGACGGATCATCGAGTCTCCGAACTCGGCCAGCGTCGTGCGCATCATTCCCCTGGCCGCCCGCGGCGATGAGTATGTCACCGCACGTCGCTACCTCCCGGCGCGCTGACAGCAATGCCGGTCGCTCCCCGCACCGACACGTGTTACTCCAAGCTGGACCTCGCGTCGCATCCCGCTCAATGAGCTGCCGAGTTCGTCTGTTCACGGCGATCGTGGCCGCGTTCGCCTTATTGGGAATGGCACGCGTGCCGTTGGCGCGCTCGGCCGTGGCGACGCCGTCCTTGGCTCGCGCCGCGGCCGGGCCGGACGCGCTCGGGGACGGGCTGCTGGCTGCCGTGCGCTCGGTCAGGTTCGATCAGGTGATCGACTTCGGTCCCCAGGGGATGTGCCCCGGCGCGAAGTTTTGCGCGTTTCCCGCCCGCCGGATAGCGCACCCACCGAACGTCGATGTCGCCGTGATCGAGCTCGACGCAAACGGGCGACCGATCGACGCCGCCGACGTGCTGCTCTCGCGCGATTACCCCGACGGAATACTCGTGCCGGTCAACCGCGATCTGGGCACAACCGCGATTCGCTATCTCCGCTGGAATATCAATCGCTACAACGGCGGGACGTTCTCGACCGCGACCGGACGGCAACTGACGCGCGAAGGATGGGCAGATCATCCGTCACTGACGAGAGCCGACGACATCGTTCCCGGACGCGAGCACGCGCCACTGCGGTTTATGGAACCCTATCCAGCCTCCCTGTTCAAGCTGATGATCGCCTTCCAGACGCTGCGGCTAGTCGACCGTGGCGTGCTACGGCTCGACGGCCGATACGCCTATATGCCGACCGCTTCTCCCTGTCTCGGCGCCAGCCGGAAGACCGAACGCAACCGGCAGTGGCTGCAGGCGATGATCACCTACTCCGACGACGGCTCCGCCTGCGCACTGGTCCAGCAGCTACAGCACTTGGGCCAGATCACAGCGATGAACCAGGAATTCCGTGCCCTCGGACTCGCGACGCTCCAGGTCAACGACACCGACCCCGCGAGCGGCGGCAACTGGCAACCGGGGGACATCGATATGACCTCGCTCGACACCGCACGGCTGCTGCTAATAATCAACGGCGGGGCGGGGATACTGTGGCACGCGCCCAATGGGCAGCCGGTCACCGCGAACCTGCTCTCAGCCACCTCACGCGCGTTTGTGAACAGCCTGCTCGCCCAGCAGGGATTCAACGACGAGCTCTCGACCACCAACTGGTGCGGGCTACCCTACCCGGCCACAGGGATCCCCCAGCTCATCGCGGCCCAATGGATCAACCCGCGGACCGGGACCGTGACCGTCGCAGGCAAGCGCTACGGCTCAGACGTGCGCCCCTGCAACGCCGCGGCGCAGGTCACGTTCGCGCACAAGACCGGCTTCTCCTACAACTACGCATCCGACGCCGGCATCGTCCAATCACTCCCAGGGCGACCCTACCGCCACTACGTCGTGGCGTTCATCTCCAACCTCGGCAACCGCTACGCCGACCCGCAACTCGCCGCCGCCACCACGCTCCCCTGCTTTGGCGTCCCGGGCATCTGCTACACGCAGACGATCGCCCAACTCGGACACCGTATCGACACGCTCCTCACGACCCTGCAACAACCAACCTAAGCGAACCACCCCGACCGCCCAGCTGCACCCATCGCGGGCAGAGCCGCACCGCTCACCATCACGCGCGCCGAGCCCGGCCATAGGATCAGATACGCGAAGAACGACAGCGGCCGGCAGCACGGCACCAGGACTTCCCTTGCCAATCCGGTGAGGAGACTCGCTTACTTACTTATCCCGCGGTGGGCCTGTCAAGTGCCATCGGGGATTCCCGACAACACACCCGTACGGTCCGACGACAGTTCGGCTGCGCGCGCGAGCGGCGGTCGACGGCGTTCGAGCCGGGCCGCACCCGGGAATCCCGGTCGGCGAGGAATGCGATCGTCGAGCCCATCGCTGCCCGTCCGGAGGACCGATGAAAATCACGGGTGGCTCTGCGGCTACTTGACGGAATTTGCGTCCGATTTCGGGTGAGGTATGTTGCGGGAGCGGGTTTGTGAATGTCTTTGGATCGCCGTTTCTGAAGCTCGCGGGCGTGGTCGTGACCCGGACTGCGCATGGGTCGTTGTTCGTCGAGGTTGTCGACGTCGGTGAGGAAGGCGTTAGGTTGTTGGCGGGCGCAAGCCGATGACGTGTCAAAGAGCAGGCGTTTGGAGCTCGACTGAGCCTGTCGCGCGGCTTGTCCTTCGAGGGCCTTGATATGCGCGCTCCGGTGTCACGGCTTGCGTCCGGTCGGTGGCCCCGGCGGCCTGCCAGTCGCGGACGGTGCGCTCGTAGCAGCCTGCGCTTGGTCGGCGAGCTGTTTCTCGGCTTGGCGCATCTGCCAGAACACGACGGCAAGCCTGCGCGCGGCGGCGACGATCGCCTTGCCGTGGCCGCGGCGTCCCTTGGGCCGCTCGTAGCATCAGATCGAGCGACGAGAACGCGATGACGGGCTCACGCTCGCCGAGCGCGAGGAGCAACGAGCCGCGGCCCTCTTCGCGAGGGAGGCCGAGACCACTCGCCGGTGATCAGACGGACGGCTCGTCGGCGCCGGCCACCGGTGCTATCCGACGACGCGGCGGACCGGGATGTAGAGCCGGTCGACCATCGGTCCTGGAGCGCCCGGCCGGGCGGGATCACATCCTCAAACCCGCCTGGGCAGGGCCGTGGTGCTCGAACTCGACCCACCTCGGCCAGCGACTCTAACACGCTCCGCCGACTGCTGTTCCACGCCGCCGTTCGCCGGCGAACGTGCGGTCACATGGCATCAACGAGCAGCTCGCACGACCGGCGCATCGACGACCTAGTGGCGCGTGTGCCGCCATACCACAGTGTGGAAACGGGCGGCGGCGGGGATGGGCCGACCAGTTGGGAGTAGAAGCCTCGGCAGGTGTGCGCGTCACATCCGTGTGTGTAGACCTCGACGGCATAACCAACGGGGGCAGCCCCGCCAGCTTGTCGGCGCGTTCACTCACCAGGCTAACCCCGCACGTCCACCCGTCACTGCTCCCCCGCAAGCCGAGCGATATGAGCTAGGGGCTGCTCCCTTTCGCGGCGGTGGTTGTCGAGTGGTCGAGCAGCGACTGCGCCCCGCGGAAGGGGTTGCTGCCCTCGTCGGCGCACGTCGTTGTCGAAGTCGTCGCCGGCGGGAGATAGGGGTTGTTCCCCTCACCGACGCATGTTGTCGAAACCGTCGGCGCCGAGCGGTGGGAGTTGGTCCCGTTCGCGGCGGCCGTCGGAGCCGAACTTGCCGGGACCTCCGTTTTCGCGGCGGTCGCCGGTGACGTAGCGGTCACGGTTGTGGTCACAGTGAACGTCTCTTTGCCGCTGCTACCGCACGCGGCCAGCGCCAAAGCGACGAGGGTAACAAGAGAAACTGTTATGCGCCGGCGAACCATGAGATCACACTGCTCGTGCGGGTACCATCACTTCGGCACCGTATGATCAGCAGTGGCATTTCCGGTCATCGATCATCGCTTCCGAGAGTAAGAATAGCGCGGTAAGGCGTGGCAATCGAGGTTGCAGCTCTCGAGGCCGCTCTTCGCCGAGGAGACCTACTCGTAGCCGCATGGGCGGCGCTTCACCTCGCGTGGCCACTGGCCGAGCAAGGCGAGTTTGAGCGGTCTGCGCGGCTGCTCGAAGCCGCACTCGGATTTATCGAGACTGCGGGGGCCACGAGAGATTGGATGGACGCTGTTAGCGACGCGGCCGTGGTCAACGTCCTGCGCCAGCACCTCGACGCATCCGCTACGCAAGTGCTGCTTGACGAGGGCCGCAACATCCCGCTGGAGAAAGTCGCTCGAGACGAACTCGACGATCATTCCGGCGCCCGCCTCATGGCCGAGACACCGTCGAAGCGACGGGCGCGACAAAAACAGCGGCTCATGGAGAGCCGGATTTTCATGCCCCGACGAGGATCACTCTAGAAAGACGCGCCCCGGCCTCCGGGAGGAGCTGCTTCCCGAGCGGAATGCGACAGCCAGGGATCGATGTTGGGAACTGCCTCATGCTCAATCCCCACGCTTCCGCTCGGTCCTACGGATGCGTGAGTCTTGGAATCACGAAATCCTTCTTGACGGCTTTCGCGCCTCGTCCGTTCCAGCCCTGAGATCCGGGGCGGCTCAGGGCTTGTGCAACGCCGGTCCGAGCGGCGGTCGACGGTTTCGGAACTCGGGATCGCCCATGTTGGGAGGCAACCACCCGGCCAAGTGCCGCGCGCGGAGCTGCACGCACCGAGGCACCTGTAGCGACAGCTATCGGGGTTCGAGTAGCTGGGCCGGCTCCTCGGCTCTGGTGACACCCACCCGGGGGCTTCGACAGCGCGCCGATGCGTCATGCTTGAGGGACGACAGCGATGATCCCGCTCCGAGGCGATATGGACTGCTCCCGTCCGACGATCGGCATCCTCTCGGCGCATACCGAGCGCGAGAAGAAGCTCGAGAACAAGCGGCTGATCGAGGAGATCACCGAGCTTGGGGGTGACGCGAGGATCGTGAATTACCGGCGTTGCGCGGTCGGCGTCCTCGAGACCGGCCGGGCGCTGTTCCAGTACGACGACGACAAGGACGTCCCCGTCCTGGTTGAGGTGGATGCGGTGATCCCGCGCGTGGGGAAGTTCGTCGAGTCCGGCGTGTGGGTGCTGCAGCTCCTAACGTCCCAAGGCGTCTACTCGACGGCCAGCCCCGACGCCGTCGCGACGGCCAAGAGCAAGATGAGCACGCACATCGCGCTCGACGCCCACGGCGTACCCACGCTCTACGGGATCATGCCGACGGGCATTAGGCCCAAGGATCCGACGGAGACGTTCAAGCTTTTGGAGTCCGACCCCAAGCGCAAGCTGATCGTCAAGACCGATCGCGGCTCCCACGGCGAGGGCGTACTACCGCCGACCCCCCGGCGCGGAGCGATCGCCAACGCGCAGGCCTACCGCGCGAACAACATCCGCTACATCATGCAGGAGTTCGCGGAGGCCCCTCATCCCGAGGAGCTTGCCTCCGACGTGCGGATCATTGTCGTCGAGAACCGGATCATCGGCGCGATGAAGCGCAGCGCCAAGGACATCGGCGAGTTCCGCTCCAACATCGCCCAAGGCGGTGAGGGCGAACCGTACGAGCCGACACCCCGCGAGGCCGAGCTGGCGCTGCGCGCCTGCGCGGTGCTCAATCTCGACGTCGGCGGCGTCGACATCATCTCCTCCAGCCGCGGGTCCGTGGTCAACGAGGTCAACGTCAGCCCGGAGTTCGGCGGCATCGAGGCCTTCACCGAGGCCGACGTCGCCCGCCACATCGCCGAGCTGGCGATGACGCACGCCGTCCGCCGGCAACCCGCCGAAATCACGACCGCCCAGCCGGTACTGATGACCAGCACCTAACCCTCGATCGCCCGCTGTAGCAGGCGATAGCCGACATAGGTCCCGATCAGCCGCTTGCGCCGCGCACGACGCACGTCGCTCGGCAGCAGCCGGAACAAATCCGAGAGCTCGACCTGGACCGCCCCCAACTCCAGCCCGTTCTCCTCGGCGACGCGCTGGGCGCACGCCCGCGTCGTGTAGAACGGCGCGTGAAAGCCACCGAAGACGATCGTGCCATCAGGATTGACCTCGACCGCCAGCGGATCGTCATCGGCCACCTTCACGAACCACTCGTTCGTAGCGACGCGCAGATCAAAGCGCGCGGCGATCCGCTCGATGCGTTCGGCCGCTCTGATCGACGCCGGGTGCGGACTAGGACCGACCCCCAAAAGGACATCATAGGCGCGCTCGTCCGCGAAGTCATTGAACTTCCCCGCCTTCATGCCGTGGATACTGATCACCTGCGTAATCCCGCGCTCGACGATCAACCGCGCCATCACGTCCTTGAAAACATGCTCCTCCTGGTAGTTGGCGTCGCCGCACTGACAGCCACGCATCGTCATGAGATGCGCGCCCGTGCTCTTATGCAAGGCGTAGCCGAGCCCCGCCGTACCGACATCCGGCGCCTTGCGTCGCAGCACCCAGTCACCGTCACGCCGGTAGTGCGCAGTAGCATGCTCGGCCGTGATCAGAACCGGCCGCTCGCCCTCGAAGATCGCCACCTCGTTGCTCCTCCTCGCCGTCCCAAGGTCATAATCACGCTTGCTCAGGCGCGGCGCGACCAACTCGCGCTCACCCCGCTCAACCCGCGCATAGACCGCGGCGATCCTCGACCTAGCCAACCTCGGGAACGCATACGAGTCGATGTCCTTGGCCTTGGCCAGCCGCTCATAGTGAAGATCAACAATGCCGTCCGACACAAGGCCCTCGAGCGCGCGACGATAGACCACCGGCTCGACCGGCACATGATCGCTCTCGCTGCTCGCCACATCACCCATCGGCATACACCCTGGCCGCTTCCAGTGGCCGCACACAGTAACGACCCGACGACCACAGAGCAGCCACACACGACACAGCACAGTGTCCGACATCACCTGCCCAACCGACGCTCGGGAGAGGCAATAGCCGCGCAGGTGGATGTGCTGGCGTGCGAGCGGTGAGATGCATTCGAGGTCGTCACCGGTGACGAGCTCGCCACCAGCGCGCAACTCGTTCAGGACGTGCTGGCCGTAGACGCTGTTCCAGGCCAGCAGGCGGCCCAATGTGCCCGGCGGAGGAACCGGGGCCGTGCTCGGCCTCACCGGCCTCAACTCCAGCTCGACGGGCTGGAAATCAACTCGCAGAAAGTGGAGTCAGCGGACGCCCGGGTACCTCGGATTCCTCGCCAAGGCCACTACGCCTGGGTAGCGGCGACGGGGAGCTCTCGACCGCCCTCCGCCAGGCGTTGCGCAAGCATCAGCCGAGCGGGAGGTCAATGCTGGTGCGGACGAGCAGCGGGACTCTTGAGCGACCATGTCGCCCCCGCCGAATGCAGGAGTCCGTCATGCATCCGGCGGGCGCCACTACCCCAATCGCAGGCCGGGCGGCAGCGTCGCCCGTGCCGAAAATCTCTTCCCGGTTCGACGAGACGCACGAGGACGCGAGGCGCTGTGTAGCCGTCCAAACGCTCCCGCGTTGGCCCGGCTGAGCGACAGCCCCGGGGGGTCGATGCGCACGGCGGCACGGGCCAGCACCCGCAGGTACTGCTGCATTCTCGGCGGCGAGCCGCAGCACGTGGACGCCGGCGATCGCCTCGGCTCCGTCCTGCCTTGGGTCGGTAGGAGGTTACCGAGGCCGCGTTTACCGCATGGCGCGGGTCGCGACTCGGAGGACGCCGTTGCGCACGGCCGTGTACCGCAGGGTCGAGAACCGCAGTGCCCAGCGAGCGCGCACGACGGTTCGTTGGGTCGCCGGACGTCGGACGCGGTCGTACGCCTGCAAGGCGCCCGCGATGTTGTTGGTGGCGGCGACCCGGCTGACCAGCTCCAGCGCGTCGAGGATCGCCTCGCAGCCGCCCCGACCGAGGCTGGGGCTCATGGCGTGCGCCGCGTCGCCGATCAAGGCGGCGTTGTCGAGGACGTATGACTTGAGGTGCGGCTTTAGATCCTGGACGGGGTGGCGCAGTACCTCGTTGGCATCGGTGGCCTCGAGCACCTGCGGGATCGGGTCGCGCCAGTGCGAGAAGCGCAGCGCGACCACGTCGAACGGCTCTCTGGTTCCTTCCGGCGTGGGCACGCCCGCGTACCAGTTGGTGATGCCGGGAGCCAGCCGGCTCAGCCCGAGGTGCATCCGCCCGCCGAGCGTCTCGCCGTAATCATCCGGGTCAAGCTCGTAGGGCACGGTCCCGCGCCAGGCCACGAACCCCAGATAGGTCGATGCCGACGCGGCATCGGGGAAGATCCTGGCGCGGACCGCGCTGTTGATCCCGTCGGCGCCGACCACCACGGCGGCGCCGTCCAGAGCCTCGGGATGCGCTCTGATGTCGACACCCGTCCGGATGTCGACGCCGGCCGCGGCCGCGAGCAAGCCTTCCATCAGATCACGCCGGTGCACGATCTGCAGCCGCTCGTTGAAGAATTGCCCCAGCCGCACCCCATCGGACCGGAACAGGGACATCCGGCCAAGCGGGACAGCACGCTCGGCCAGGACCGCTCCCAGCCCGAGTCGCCGCAAAGCAGCCTCGGTATCGGGCCAGAACGCGATGCCCGTGCCAAGGCCGACGACCGATCGCCAGCGCTCGAGCACCGTCACTCGCCAGCCCGCGTCGCGCAGTCCGATGGCCGTGCACAGCCCGCCGATTCCCGCGCCCACCACGACCGCACGCTTCGTCATGTCCGCATACTACAGATATAGTGGCGGGGGCGCACAACACCTGTAGTTCGAGTCTCTTAGAGTTCCTTGGTGTCGACCCGACAACAGCAGATCGCCGATGCGGCGATCGCCGTACTGGCCGACGGCGGCGCCCGGCGGCTGACGCACCGGGCGGTCGACGCCGCGGCCGGCCTTCCCGCCGGCAGCACCTCCAACCTGTTCCCCAGGCGCGCAGAGCTGATCGCCGGCATCCTCCAGCACATGCTGGCCCGCGAGCAGCAGGCCGTGACCGCACTGAGCCGCTCGCCGATGCTCGCCTCCCGCACGTTTGGTGAATCGCAGCTGGTCGCCTTCCTCGACGCGCTCATCGCCGACGCGCTCGGGCCCCGGCCGCCACGCCACACTAGCCCGCCGCGCGCTGTTCGCCGAGGCGGCCACCGACCCCGTGGTCGCAGCCTCCCAATACTGGTTCGATCTGATGACCGACCTCGTCAGCCGCGCCGGCGGGCCCGACCCGCGCCGCCGGGCGCGCTGGTTGATGGCCTACGGAGACGGCTTGATCTCCAACCAGCTCGCCCGTGCAGGATGCCGGCGACGGCGGGGGCGATCGCGACAGTTGAGTTGAAATCGGGCTCGGGCCGGCCCGACGACCCGACGATTGCGCGCAACTCTCGAGCGGACTGTTCCTCTTGTGGGACGCGGTCGCCGGGCAGCTCAATGCAGCGCGCGACCGCCATCGGGCGACGGCGGTGCTAACCGGTCCCCCCACCTCGGCCCAGGCGCAAGCGATCATGACCGGTAGGGCGACTGCCGCATCCGCAGGCTGAGCAGCGCGGCCCACCCCCGAGCTGGGCGCTGTCCCCTTGGACAAGACTCGAGAGGTTCAGACCGCCTGATCGCGGTCATCGAGACGCTCGCAATCGTCCGACGCAACGGCGGCGAGGTGCCCGAGTCGTCACAACAGCCGGAGGTCGTCCGTCGCCGGGGCCCGGAACCACCGGAACGCCGCCATTGCTCTAGCGCGGCGTTCAGGGCAGCGGCGAAAATGCGATCGTCGCACCGGCCGGGCCGCCATTATCCGGTTCGTGGGCTGCCGAGTTTCGGTCACGGAGGGTCGGCCTGCATCGGCCGCGCGCACGGATGGCGCTGCGAGGCTCCCCGAAATATCACCCTCGATTCCTCTTCGAGCCGCAGCGGCTCATCGCCTCACAACGATCGTGAGATCAACGGCGACGCCCCAGGCGGGGCTACCGTGTCCCGGCCCGCCCTCTGTTGAGCGCTTGCCGTCAGTGGCGCGATGCGCCACGGCGCATCGCTTGGAGCACGGACGTCCGCGATCTTGTCGGGATCGAGGTCGTCCCACAGGATTCAAGGCGGACGCCGGCGTGAGCTGGTGCGGACGGTCGTCGTAGGAGTCACGATCACAGCGCGGAACCGCCGTGTAGAGCATCTTCCCGTCCATGCCCGCGCGGCGCCGGATCGACAGCTGCGGCCCGTCGGGATTAGCCTTGACCACACTCGCGGCCTGCCACGCGGGAAGCTCCGCCAGCCGCACCGCCGCCTGCTCGGCGCCTCGGAAGTCGGGAATCCGCCCCCGCGCGCCCGGAAACCTCGCCGCACCCTCACGCTCCAGCAGGCTCCAGATCCGCTCGCGCACCTCCTCCTTTGAGTGCACTCCGCCAGCGTAGAGCCATCCGGCCGACGCTCGGAAGGGACGTGCGTCAACGGTCTCCCGGCGCAGCGCGTACACTCGGGCCAGGTTTATGGCTCGGGGTCGCGTTCGCGTTTTCTCTTAGCGCGGGCGAGCAGCAGCCGGTCGGCGACGATCCCAAGTAGGAACGCGAGCACGATCACCACGATGAGCGGCGTCTGGCCGGTCGTGATGAGCCAGTGCACCTTCACGTCGTTGAGGTTGATCAGCGCGAACACGACCACGAGCGCCCCGATCACCCCGCTGGCGATCACGCGCCGTTGGCGTCGACGGTCGGCGTCTGTACGGGACGGACGGACCACGTCGGATGAACCGTCGGTGGGCTGTCGAGTGGCCATCACCACCTCCTTGGCTGGAGCCGGGACTTGCCGCAACATGAATTGTGCTCCTCGCGTGCACCGCCCGCCAGTGTTCGCGAGGATCTCGTCCCGCAGTGATCGCCGTGCTCGATCGGCGCGTCGCGATGCCCAGCTACGCGCAAGGCGCCCCTTGGCTCGGCCTGAGTCCGGTGGGATCATCAATCCATGAGCCCAGCCGGCTCAGGCATTGGCCAGTTCCGCGGCGGGCTTGGCGCACGACTCGACCGAGGGGATCCAGCGGGGCCCGACGGCGATCCGCCCGAGGGTCACGCCTCCGGGCTCCCGACAAGAGACGCGGAGTCTCCGCCCCCGGTCTCCGTGTGGGCGTCGATGCTGCCCTGGTTGCTCCCGGCCGGTTTGCTCGGGACAGTCGTGCTGATCTCGCTACCGGGCGTGTTTGCCTACCTCCTGGCGGGGATCTGGGGGTGGCTTGTCGTTCCGTATGCCGCCGCGCACGTCCACGCTCATGCGCGGCGCGACGGGGACCGTACCGATGGCGATGCGTTCCGCGATGGCGAGGCGGACTACTGGCGGACCAAGTTGATGTAGCCGCGCGGGGTACGACGCTGCCGGGGGGGCTTCGCGATGGCCCTTCGACTCCGAGAGAAGGCGGTGCTGTACAGAGCTCGTCTGCACACGGGGCGGGAACGCACAACAACGCGGGCCGTCAGATCCCGGGCGGCCGCCCGGGTTCGTCGCGCGTGCTCCCTGACAGTTGAGCTCGTGCCTGCGACGGACACCCTGCGGCAGCAGCGGCCGTGCGCGCTCAGCCGCGCCTCGAGCGCGGATCGAGGATGCGTGCGGAAGGCCCCGCCGATTCGGAGCAAGCGTCTCCACTTCCTCAACGGCAAGCGGATCATCACGATGGAGCGCGAGTGGGTCGCCCCCACAGTGCCCGGGAAGCCGCGGTGCCGCGACCCGGCCGATCACATGTCGGCAACCGGTTCTGCAGAGCGCACAACTCGGCGATCGGGGGCCGGTCACCAGCACTGCGGTCGACGCGGCTATCAACAACCGTGGCGCAGCGATCGCTGGATGTCGGCAATCGCGGTGATCGAGGCGTCGCCATAGCAGTCGTCGGGTCTGTGGAGCTCACAGCGTAAAGGGGCTCGTCCGCGAAGCGGGATTCAGCCGCGGAGCGGGCGCCGATGTTCGGCGCTGATCGGGCACTCGCGCGGTGGCGTACGCGCTCCCCTGGCGGGGAAGTCGGTACAGGCGGCCAAGCTGTGGCGCGAGCTCGGCTGCCCGTACGAGGCGGCCATGGCACGGGCGGACATCGAGGCGGGAGGCGCCCTTGGGCCTGGCCTAAGGCAACTTGCACACACCGGGCGCGCGTCCGGCCGTGAGCCTCGGCGCTGCAGTCACTGGCTCGCGGGAGCGTCAGCGCGTCGGCGCCATCTGCGCCCCTACTGAGCCTGGCTCAGGGGGTCGGCGCGTCCGTCCGGGTCGGTGACCCTGGCGCCACCCGGGAATTCGCTTCTGTGACCGCGCCAGTGGTCGGGGCAGATGGTTCGGCACTCATGGTTCGGCGCTCACTGGCCCTGGCTTTACGCCGATCCGCCGGACGACGTCGCCGACGGCTTCCACGTCTCCATGTCTACGACGGATCAGATCGGCGATTACCCCGGTCCAGCCGGTCTGGTGGAACGCGCCGATCGCGGCGCCGTTGTCGCCGTGGAAGTACTCGCTGTAGATCAGATTGTCTTGCC
>Ga0335080_10000627_pt1 | contig 32989 bp, 32 predicted proteins | sample Lox_Sample_34_FD_206720 | JGI IMG/M metagenome (GOLD analysis project Ga0335080, IMG submission 206720) | Soil microbial communities from Loxahatchee National Wildlife Refuge, Florida, United States - Lox_Sample_3.4 | ecosystem: Environmental > Terrestrial > Soil > Wetlands | place: USA... | reverse complement strand
GCGATGCGCTGCAAGGTCTCGCGGAGAATCTGCGCTTTGAATTCCAGTTGGCGCTCGTAGGGAATGTGCTGATAGTGGCAGCCTCCGCAATGCTGGAAGTACGGGCAGGCAGGGACGATGCGATCCGGCGAAGTCTGGATCACCCGGGTGACGTTCGCGCGGGCGAATCCGGGTTTGCCTTGCGCGATCTCCGCTTCCACTTGCTCTCCGGGGAGCACGAATGGCATAAAGACCGCCATGCTGCGGCCGTCGGAACCGGGCGCGGTGCGAGCGAGTCCGTCTCCCCCGTAGATCAGTTTTTCGATGGAAAGAAGCACGATTGAGTGTAGCGCGGACGCTCTCGCTCCCGGCTTGGCCCGGCAGTTTGTTTGGAAGGACTGGCCTCGCGCACTGGCCGGGGTCCGTCCCCCACGGTCAGTGCAGGTAAAACAAACTCAATCTCGGCACCCCGGTTTGCTCGAGCAGGCACTTGCGGACGTACTGCTTATGCAACTGCTCGATCTGCTCGGCCGTCATGTTTCTGCGATAGGGAGCCAGGCCGTGATCTGCCTGCGCACGAACGCCAACGAGATCATCATCGGGAGTGGCGGCCATCAGGACCGCAAACAGCTTTTCCTCCAGAACCGTCAGACGCCGCTCCAGATCCTCAAGGCGAGGGAGTTTGTCGCTGGCTTCGATGGTCGACGCCATTTCCCGCAAGGAGGCTGCCACTTCAGCGGCAAGCGCGGCGGCCGGAAAACGCGCGCTCTCCGGTAGCCTGGCTCTTTCGAGGTTGTCCGCATTTTCGCGCAGGAACGAGGCAATGCGTGCGGCATCGAATCCGGGCTGGGGCTGCGCCTTCTCAGACACTGCCGCGCCTACGGCAGCTTCCTTCATGTCTTCCGCCGCCGCTAACACCGCCTGCGAGCAGAATGCCAGGCTGTTTACTTTCTTCGTCTTGTTCGGTTTCCGATCATATTTATCGAACGCTTCGTCGATTCCGCGCAGCACTGCCTCCAGCGGAACGCCGGCATTTTTCCAGGTTTCAATCAGGGCCCAGTCGAGGGTTGAAAGGAGAAGCGTCGTCCCGCGGCGGCGATGATAGTGCTCCTCGATTTCGGTGAAGTAATTGAAATAGTTTTCCACGATGGGTGACTACTACGATGTTTCGCCCGAATGACGGGTCGCTGGAGGCTAGCGCGATTTGGGCGGCTTCTCCGACGGCCAAGGTTTCGCGTTTCCCGGCTCGACCGTCTTCACCGGCTTTGAACCGGCGCGCGCCGCCGCGTCTTTTCGAAACGGTTGATTTCTCTCCCAAATGATACGCAACCCGTCCAGGGTCAGGAATTCGTCAACCTCTTTAATAAAGTGAGACGCGGTTCCGATCAGCGAGCCGAGGCCCCCGGTGGCCAGCACGCGCGTCTCTTCGCCAAGCTCATCGACCAGGCGTTCGAGAATTCCGTCGACGAGGCCAAGATATCCGTAATAGAGACCGGATTGCAGGCTGCCGACGGTGGTCGAGCCGATTACGCGCGAGGGCTTGCGGATCTCGACGCGCGGCAGGCGGGCGGTGCGCTGAAAGAGCGCGTCGGCGGAAATGCCGATGCCCGGACAAATGACGCCGCCCATGTACTCGCCCTTTTTGGAGACGCAGTCAAAGGTTGTGGCCGTGCCGAAATCGACGATTACGCAGGGTCCGCCATATTTTTCAAAGGCGGCTACGGCGTTGACGATGCGGTCGGCTCCGACTTCAGCGGGATTGTCGTAAAGCACCGGCATGGCGGTCTTGATACCCGGCTCGATAAAAAGTGGCTTGATTTTGAAGTGGCGCTCGCAGACCTGCCGCAAGACGGGATCGAGCGGGGGCACAACCGACGAAACCGCGATGCCGTGGACGCTCGTGATATCGATATTGTCGATGGCAAACAGGTTCCGAAAGATGATGCCGTATTCGTCCACGGTGCGAGCCAGGTGAGAACCAACCCGCCAGTTCGCCACCAACCGTTCGTAGCGGGCGGGTTCCGCGGTCAAGTCGTCTCCCGCATGCACGTTCGGGACGGGGGCGAAGACCCCCAGCACCGTGTTGGTGTTGCCGACATCAATGACGAGAAGCATAGGAATTTTTTAATCGTGTAATTGTGTAATTGTGTAATTTCAATCTGACGGCTTACGCACGGTCGTAATGTGCTTTCGCATCGGTAGATTGCCCAATTACAAAATTGCTCAATTACGAAATCGCTTGCACCGTTCCGCTCAGCACCGTTCTCAATCCGTCGCTGGTTCGGATCTGCAGGAAGCCGCGCGCGTCCAATCCTTCCGTTATGCCTTCGAGTCCAGGGTCATCTTCAACGCGTACTTTGCGGCCGCGGGCAGACGAAGAATTCTCTTCGAAACGCTTCAGGACCGATCCTCGCGCGGCCGCTCCATCGTTGAGCAGGGCGCGATATTCGCGGTCGAGCGATTTTAGCAAAGCGGCGCAGAGTTCTACCCGCGACCATTCCGTGCCGCTTTCGACGCGCAGGGAAGTCGCGATATCCCGCAGATCCGATGGAAACTTTGTCTGATTGACATTGATTCCGATGCCGGCGACGAGGTAGCGCACGCGCGTCGCTTCGGCGTTCATTTCGGTCAATATGCCGCAGAATTTCTTTTTGCCAATGAGCAAATCATTCGGCCATTTCAGATCGACAGCCATCGTCATCACTTCCATCACAGCGGCCCGAACCGCCAGCCCAGCAGCGAGCGAAAGCAGCAGAGCGTCCGAGGGCGGAATCTGCGGCCTTAGAATGACAGAACAATAGATGCCTGCCGAGCGCGCCGAATGCCATGAATGCGCGCCTCGACCACGACCAGCCAGTTGTTCCTCCGCGAGAAAAACGGTGCCTTCCGGAGCGCCTTCTCCGGCGGCATTCATGGCTTCAGAATTCGTCGATCCGATCTTGTAGTAATGATGAATGTGTTTGGTGTCGTTGCGGGCGTCGGGCGACGAAAAGATCGTTCCCCTCACGAGGGGAGCAATCATCTCGGGCAAGAGCAGATCGGGAACGGCGCGCAATTGATAGCCGGTGGCGGGATGCCCGGCGACATCGACGCCCAATCCGCGCAATTGTTGAATCAGACGCCAGACTTCGGAGCGGCTGGTGCCGAGTTCGTCGGCAATCTTGGTACCGCTGGCTACGACGGTGGCGTGATCCATCAGGAGGCGAACGATGCGCCCCAAACGCACGTCGGTGGCCTGGTGCGCGGACGGTGCGCGGCGAGTTTGTCGGGAGGCGGGGATGTCGGGATTATAGCGAAGGGCGCTGTTCGTCGTTGGCTATTCGCTGTTCGCCAAAGCACTGGGTTGCGGGCCGCGGACGGTTTGAATGAAACAGCTGAGTCCGCGTCCGGGCCGGAAGTTTGGAACAACGAACTCACCCCGGCACGACCCTTAAGCTCATATCGACGGCTGTGAGGGATTGCGTGAGCGCGCCCACGGAAATGAAATCCACGCCTGTTTCGGCGTAGGCGCGAACATTTTCGAGATTGATTCCGCCGGCGCATTCGAGAGGGACACGGCGGGAGTGGTGGGAACAGATCTCGACAGCCTTGCGAACGAGTTCAACGCTCACGTGGTCGAGCAGGATGGCTTCGGCCCCTCGGGCGAGCGCCTGCTGCAATTCTTCGAGCGAGCGCACTTCGATCTCGACCGGCTGATTACCGCGGCGGTTGTGCATGGCCCGATCGAGCGCGGGCTCGATTCCTCCGGCGAGGGCTATGTGATTGTGCTTGATCAACACGCCGTCGGAAAGATCGAGGCGATGATTCTGGCCGCCACCGCAGCGCACCGCGTATTTGTCGATGACGCGCAGGCCGGGAGCTGTCTTGCGGGTATCGAGGATGCGAACGCGCGTGCCGGAGACGGCATCGACAAATTTGCGGGTGGTGGTCGCAATGCCAGCCATGCGCTGAAGAAAATTAAGAATGACTCGCTCACAGGAGAGAATGACGCGGGCGTTGTGGCGAATGACCGCGAGCTGCTGCCCGGCATTCACGCGCACGCCGTCAAAGATCGAGGGGTGGCTCGTAACTTCGTAGTGCGCCGTGACCGCTCCGTCGAGGGCCGCATACTCGTCGAAGATGCGGGGAACGCAGCCGAGGCCGGCGACGATACACTCCTGCTTGGCGAGGATGGTGGCGGTGGCGCGTTGATTGGGATCGACGCAGGCGTAGCTGGTCGCATCGCGCGTGGCGCGGTCTTCGTTCAGCGCGTTCTCGATAATTGCGGAAAGGCGTCTGCTGTTCCAGTCCATAAGACCAGTTCCCAGTTCTCAGTCACACCTATGACTTTTCAGCCATCAGCTCGCAGTCCGGTACAGCCGGAATGCGTTGAATCGGTCCTCACCCAAGGATCAACTGTTGGCCTTACCATTATTGACCAAGCGCATGCAGCTGACTGTTGAGCTTCTCCCTTTGCGCGAGCAGCTCCTCGCTACGCTTGCGCATCCCGTCGATCACCTGAGCCGGGGCCTTGGCGAGGAAGCCTTGATTGGCAAGCTGGCGTTGACCGTTGGCAATCTCCTTCTCGATTTTCTCCAATTCTTTCTTCAGTCGCTCGCGCTCGGCAGCGAGGTCGATTTTCTTTTCGTAGATTACGTGGACGTCGAAGCGCGCGGTGCTTCGGGCTCCCGGTAGCTTTGCAAGCGATGACTCTACAAATTGTATCGACTCCACATTGCCCAGACGTTCAACAGCCGAGCGATTCTCCTCGACCAGGCGACGAATCTTAAGGTCGTGGGTAAAGACTTCGATCGGCACCTTGACCTTGGGCTCAACCTTCAACTCGGCCCGCAAATTCCGTACGCCGGCGATCAGATCCTGTAACACTGCCATTTCAGTTTCAATTGCCAGATCGATCTGCGCCTCGTCCGCGGAAGGATAGGCCGCAAGCGCGATTGACTTGAGGGGAGGCGTGCCCGCATAGATGGCATGCCAAATTTCTTCGGTGATGAAGGGCATGACCGGATGAAGCAGGCGCAGCGCGCCATCGAACAGATTGATGAGGTTGGCACAGGCTGCGTTGGCCGTTTCGGGATCCACGCCCTCCAGCAGGCGAGGCTTGATCAGTTCGAGGTACCAGTCGCAGAACTCGCCCCAGAAAAAGTCGTAGATGCGATTCGCCGCTTCGTGAAAGCGGTAGCTGGCGAGCGCGCCGTTCACGTCCTGAGTCGCGCGGTTGAAGCGCGAGAGAATCCAGCGATCTTCCAGTGTGAGGGGATGAAAGCCCTGGACGACCCGGAGGGCTGAGGCATCCGGCGCGCCATCGGCGGTCGCCGGCCGAAGATCGGGCGCGATGCGGTCCACGTTCATGAACATGAAGCGCGCGGCGTTCCAGATCTTGTTGGCGAAGGCGCGGTAGCCGTCGGTGCGGCTCTCGTTGAATGCAATGTCTGTTCCGGGAGCGGCCATGGCCGCCAGCGTGAAGCGCGTGGCGTCGGTCCCAAAGCGCTGGATAATGTCGAGCGGATCGAGTACGTTTCCTTTCGTCTTCGACATCTTCTGGCGCTCGGCATCGCGTACCAGCGCGTGAATATAAACATTGCGGAACGGGACGCCATCGTCCTTCCTGGCGCCGTCGCCGTTCGCTTGCTTGATCGCCGGATCCTGGTGGTGGCTCGCCATGAAGTGGCAACCGAACATAATCATGCGCGCGAGCCAGAAGAAAAGAATGTCGAAACCGGTGATGAGCAGGGTGTTTGGGTAGAAGACGTCGAGATCGCGGGTCTTCTCGGGCCAGCCCAGCGTGGTGAACGGAAGCAGGCCGGAGGAGAACCAGGTGTCGAGAACGTCGGTGTCCTGCTCGAGCTTCGCGCCCTTGCACTTCGGGCACGTGGCGGGGGTTTCGCGAGCAACGATGATTTCGTGGCACCCTTCGCCGGCGCAATGCCACACCGGAATGCGATGGCCCCACCAGAGCTGGCGCGAGATCGTCCAATCGTGGATGTTGTACATCCAGTTCAGATAGATCTGCCTGTAATTCTCGGGCACGATGGTGATCTCGCCCGACTCGACAGCGGCGATCGCTTTTTTTGCCAGCGGCTCGATCTTGACAAACCACTGTTCGGAAAGACGGGGCTCGACGACGGTGCCACAGCGGTCACACTTTCCGAGGGGCACCGTGTAATCCTTCTCCGCTACCAGAAAGCCCTGCTCTTTCAAATCGGCAAGCACGGCCGTGCGGGCCTCATAGCGGTCGAGGCCACGGTAGGGCCCGGCGTTCTCGTTCATGCGCGCGTGCAGGTCCATCACATCGATCTGCGGCAGGCCGTGCCGCTTGCCGGCCTCAAAATCGTTCGGATCGTGCGCCGGTGTGATCTTGACCGCGCCTGTGCCGAATTCGGGCTTGGCGATTTCGTCGAGGATGATGGGAATCTCCCGCTTCATGAGCGGGAGCAAAACCTTTTTTCCGTGGAGATGTGTGTAGCGCTCGTCGGCGGCATTCACCGCGACGGCCGTGTCGCCCAGCATCGTTTCGGGCCGGGTGGTTGCCACGGTGATAAATTGATCCGTGCCGATAACCGGATAGCGAATCTCCCACAGCTTCCCGGCGACCTCTTCGTGTTTTACTTCGAGATCGGAGATCGCGGTCTCGCAGCGGGGGCACCAGTTGACGATGTATTTACCGCGATAGATGAGCCCTTCCTCGTGCAGGCGGACAAAAACCTCACGCACCGCGCGCGACAGGTTTTCGTCCATGGTGAAATATTCGCGGCCCCAATCGACGGAGGCGCCCAGGCGCTTCATCTGATCGAGAATCGCGCCGCCATACTCGCGCTTCCACTCCCAGACGCGCTCGACGAATTTTTCGCGGCCCATGTCGCGGCGCTTCTTGCCTTCTTTCGCGAGTTGCCGCTCGACCATCATCTGGGTGGCGATGCCGGCGTGGTCGGTTCCCGGCAGCCAGAGCGTGATAAACCCCCTCATGCGATGCCAGCGGACGAGGATGTCCATCTGCGTCTGGTTCAGCATGTGGCCCATGTGCAGGCGGCCGGTCACGTTGGGAGGCGGAAGGAGCAGCGTGAAGACCGGACGCGCCTTTTCTCCGGGAAGCGCCGGCGCCGGCGTTTCGACGTGAAAGAGTCTTTCCTTGACCCAGTACTCGGCCCAGCGCGCTTCAATGGCGCCCGGCTCGTAGGCTTTCGGCAGTTCGTGAGGCATTCGTTGACCTAACAGATGACAAATGTGGACACGGCGACTCGACCGTCCCGCGTCGCAAAACGCGGCAATATGTCAGCACCCAGCAAATGATGAACTTCGATCTTACAGTCGCGAGAAAAGAAGGGTCAAACACGGCAGGAGAGCGGGCGGGCAGGGACTTCTGTATCAAACATACGGTTCCGGCATCTTGTAAGATGCGGTAAAAGCTCAAGCTTCCGTTACAATGGAGCGCCGCAGGAATTGAGCTTCCAGTCAAGACACTATGACAAGTTTGCCACTGCCGCTCGCCTCGTTTGTTGCCGGCTTGATCTCTTTTCTTTCCCCGTGCGTGCTGCCTTTGGTCCCCGGCTATGTTTCGCTGATCTCGGGCGCCGGGATCGAGGAGTTGAAATCGAGCGACGGGCACCTGCTGCGCAAGGTGATGATCAATTCGGCGGCTTTTATCGTCGGGTTCAGCATTGTTTTTGTTACGCTCGGGGCGATCTCGACCGAGGTTGGGCAGTTTCTGGCGCAATATAAGTCATTGCTCGCGCGGATTGCGGGCGCCGTCATCATCCTGTTCGGCCTGCACCTCACGGGTCTTTTTCAGATTAAAGCGCTGCTCGCGGACACGCGGCTGCACACGCTCAAGGGTGGCGCCTCGCCGTGGGGCGCATTTGTCATCGGCTTCGCCTTCGCTTTTGGATGGACGCCATGCGTGGGGCCGATCCTGGCGGTTGTGCTGGGTTTTGCCGCCACGCAGGATACGGTGTGGAAGGGGATTCTTCTTCTCGCAATTTATTCGGCGGGGTTGGCGGTGCCGTTCCTGATTACATCGTTTGGCATTGAGCGGTTTCTGAAGTTCTACAATCGTTTCAAATTCCACATGCACGCGGTGGAGGTGGCCAGCGGAGGGTTGTTGATCGTTCTGGGGATTCTATTGGTAATGGGGAAGTTTACCGTGATCGCGGGGTATTTTTCCTTCTTGAACCGTTTCGCTCTCTAGCCAGGGGCGGAAGAAAGGCGAATGGTGCGCGCCATTTGAGAAGGATATAAAATTGAGGTAACAGGCCATCCGGGATGGCGGGGTTGGAGTTTATGGGTAACCGAAATTCGCTGGTTTTGTTTTTCGTGGGCGCGTTGGTGGCGGTGATGTTGTTTGCAGGGGTTCGCATTGTCCGCAACCGCGCCAACGGCCCGAAGAATGGCCAAGTCATGGGGGGGGTGGCTCCCGATTTCGAGTTGAACTCCCTTGACGGGCGCAGCCTGAAGCTTTCCAGCTTGCGCGGCAAAGCGGTGCTGTTGAATTTCTGGGCGACTTACTGTGGCCCGTGCAAGGTGGAGATGCCGTGGTTCGTGGAGCTGCAAAACGAGTATGGTCCGCAGGGTTTCCAGATCATCGGCGTCGCGATGGATGACGCCAGCACCGAGGACATCGCAAAATTTGCCAAGGATATGGGCGTGAATTATCCGATCCTGATCGGCAAGGAAGCGGTGGGGCAGAGCTACGGCGGGGTCAATGTGCTGCCCACCACGTTTTTCCTGGATCGGAATGGCAAAGTGATCGCACGGGAATTTGGATTGCAGAGCCGGAGCGTATTCGTCGACCACATCAAAGAGTCCCTCGGTCCGGGCGGTTCGGTGCGGGCGCAAAAATAATCGCCAATGAAAACATCGCTAACCTGCGCGCTGCTTCTCCTGTCTGCATGGGCGTTCGGCCAGGAAGAGTTCGGCCCGAAAGGACCGACGGTGAAGTTCATCGCCACTCCGGTTTTCACGGTTGCGCAAGGAAAGTCGGTGACGGTGCCTCTGACGTTTAACGTGGTGGAGGGTTATCACGTTAATTCCAACCGGCCGAAGTCGGACTACCTGATCCCGACGGCGTTGAAAGTGGATGCAACCACCGACATTGTGATCGGCAAGACGAGCTACCCTGCCGGCAAGGACATGACGTTTCCCTTCGCCCCTGACGAGCCGCTCAACGTTTACACGGGTGAGTTTAAAGTGGACGTGCTGGTTCGTCCGTTGCGCTCGGTGCAGCCGGGCAAGTACGTGATCCGCGGAACTCTGAAGTACCAGGCCTGCGATAATAAGGCCTGCTATCCTCCGAAGAATTTACCGGTCAGCTTCGACGTGAAAATAGCGAAGGCCAAACCGGCGCCCGGCAAAAATCCGGCGCAAAGCCCGCACGCGCACAATTGACCATTTGATCTGGCCGTTCGTCCAGGCTTGCCGACTGCGCCGTTACTTCTTTTGCGCCAGCTCGTTCTTGAAGACTTTTCCGTCTTTCATCACGAAGCCGACGGTCTCGAGGATCCTGATATTCGCCAGCGGATCGCCATCGACTGCGACCACATCGGCGTAAGCGCCCGGGGCGATCAGTCCCAGTTGCCCGGACCGATCCAGCAGGTCCGCGGCCCGGGACGTTGCGGCCTGAATTGCCTGCATCGGCGTCATGCCCAGCGCTACCATGCGCGAGAATTCGGCGGCTATGGAATCGGTCCAGGGGAAACCTCCAACGTCGGTTCCAAAGGCAATTTTCACCCCGGCAGCGACGGCTTTGCGAAATGAGGCTTCGTGGTCGGAAACGCGTTTGCGGTCACGCAGTCCTTCGGGAGTATCGGCTGGCGCCCAGTCCCCGTAGTAAATGTTCAGCGTCGGACATAGCCATGTTCCCTGCTTGATCATTTGCGCAATCTGGACATCGGTGAGAGTAAGGCCGTGCTCGATGGAATCGCATCCGCCGTCGAGGGCGCGCTGCATGCCGATTCCGCTGTAGGCGTGGCACGCAACCCTTTTTCCCCAGCCGTGGGCTTCGTCCACGATTGCGCGCAGCTCGTCGACGGTGAGAGTCGGCTGCGACATCAGTTCGCCGTTCTTGCCGACCCAGGACCGATGCGTCATGTAGACCTTAATCCAGTCGGCGCCATGGTCGAGCTGTTCGCGGGCCGCTTTGCGGGCCTCGACGGGACCGTCGATCAGCTGCGCGCCCTTCGGCACCTCGATTTCCGGCGCGTATCCCTCCAGCGGATAGCCGCCGGTTGTCGAAATGGCGCGCGTGGAGGCGAACATTCGAGGGCCGGGAATATAGCCGCGGTCGATCGCCATCTTGATGCCGATATCGCCATAGCCTGCGCCTTCCGTCTCCATGTCACGGATGGTCGTAAAGCCCTGCTCGAGCGCGCGCCGGGCAGCAACCGTAGCCCGCGCCGCGCGGAATGAGAGTGGGTATTTCAGGAGCTGAACATCGTACCCGCCCTCGGATGGAACCTCGCCTTGGAGGAAAATGTGGGTGTGGGCGTCAATCAGGCCAGGAAGGACGGTAGCGTGCGAGAGATCGATAATCGTGGCGCCGGCGGGGATGGTTGCGGAGCCGGCATTGGCAATTTCGGTAATGACATTTCCGCGAATCGTGATGACCTGATCGTGGCGCGCCGTGTTGGATATGCCATCAATCAAGGTGCCCGCTTTGATGAAGGTGAGCGGCTTCAAGACTGGACCAGCTTGCGCCCAACTGAGACAGGAGTGGAAAAGGCAGGAACAGCATAGAAAGGTCAGCACTACGGTCCAACGCTTCATGGGGCCTCCGCGCGAGCGCTTCGCTGGAACTCTCGCGAAAGGCTGGATTGTACTACTTAAAGGGGGAGCGGCTGGAGGTGCGGCCGGCTCAAGCAGTGAGTTGATTGATGCGCGAGACGGCCTGAGTTTGAGGTATGCGAATCGCGAAGCCCGGTTTTTCGCCGGCGTAGAGCTCGACAGAGCCACCCGAAGATGCGAGCACGCGCTGCGCAATTGCGAGTTTGACCTGCTGAAGGGTATTCGACCGGCGCGGAACAGCGGACTGCGGCAAGGCGGACGATTCATCTGCCGGAAGACTGTGGACGCTTATTACAGACTGCGACGGACCATCCTCAAGCGTAACGACAACGGCATGCCCGGCGGACGTATTCTCGAGCAGCCATGCAAAGAGATGAAACAACGCGCGTTGCACCCATGCATCCGCCACCGGAATGGCCGCCCTGGAGGTTCCATAGGCAAAGAGCGAAACGCCGCGCGCCTCAGCCAGCACGGAAGACTGCTCCAGGACATTCTCAATTGCCAAGCCGAGAGGGAAAGGCTCCGCTAGAAAGCAACCGTCTTCGGCTTCGAGGTACTCGCGCATGAGCCGGACCGCCTCAATGACCCGGTCGGTCTGCTCCAGAGCCAGGGCCACGTCACTGGACTGCGCCGACTCATCGGCCTCGAGGGAATGTTCCAGTGCGCAATGAAGCGTTGTCAGAGGCTGGCTCAATACGTGCAGGAGATCCTGCAGCACAGCCTGATCCGGAGGGAGCGTTGATGAGCTGCCAATCATCAGACCTGCACCCCACTGGGGCTGAGCTGATAGCCCACCCCGCGTATGGTGTGAATCAGCGAGGTGGGAAAGCCGTCGTCGACTTTCCGCCGCAAGTAGTTGATGTACACGTCCACGACATTGGTCGTGGAATCGAAAGTCAGGTTCCAGACGTGCTCGATGATCATGGCGCGGGTGAGACGTCGTCCGGCGTTGCGCATCATGTACTCAAGCAGCGCAAATTCCTTGGTGGTCAACTCAATCGCACGCCCTCCGCGCACGACCTTGTGCTCAACCCGATCAAGGTTCAAATCCTGCACCTTGAGTACCGATTCGGAGGGCAACCGGCTGCGGCGCAGCAAAGCGCGCGCGCGGGCCGCCAGTTCGAGGAAGGAGAATGGCTTGACCAGATAGTCGTCAGCGCCGGAGTCCAGACACTGCACCCGGTCTTCGACGCGACTGCGCGCGGTCAGAATCATCACCGGCAGATTGGCCTTGCGCTGGCGCAGAGTTTTGAGGAGTGACAGGCCGTCGAGGTTCGGCAGAGTGAGATCAAGGACCACGAGATCGTAGTCCACGCCGATGGCCATCGAGCAACCTTGTTCGCCATCGTGAGCAGCATCGACCGCGTGGTGTTCAGCTTCCAGGCCTTTTCGGATAAAATTTGCCAGCGCAACGTCGTCTTCCACAACAAGAATTCTCATGAATTTCGTCTAACTCCGCGAAGTATGAATCGATTCTCATTCTCGAATTATTCTTTAGTGGAAACAAGATAACTGGGTCGTACTTTGGGACGTAGCCTTTGAAAGGATAAAATTGCAGAAGTAAGAACCCTTTGCTCCGGGCCGTGACGGGATCGATCGTTCTATACTCTAACCCCACCCTGTGGCTCTGCATTCGTCTTCTACAGTCGCTACGCGCCCAGCGCCGTCTTTAGCGCTCCTGCGATGGAGGTGGCAATTCGATCCATCTGGTCTTTCGATTCTGCTTCGACCATGACGCGAGCCAGCGCCTCCGTGCCCGAATAACGCACTACGATGCGGCCGTTGCCGTCGAGCTCCCGCTCGGCGGTTGCAATCGCCGCCTGCACGCTCGGAACCTGCGCAAAAGGGATCTTCTCGCGTACGCGCACGTTGCGAATCGTTTGTGGAAATTCCTTGAGGTCGCTCACCAACTCGGCCAGCGATTTTCCGGAGCGCACGATGATCTCCAGCACGCGCAGCGCAGTGAGCAGGCCGTCGCCGGTGGTCGCCTCGCCGTCGCGAAACAAAATGTGCCCAGACTGTTCGCCACCCAAGGTGGCGCCTACGCGCTGCATTTCTTCGAGCACATATTTATCGCCGACGTTCGCGCGCAGCATGGAAATGCCGGAGCGCTTGAGCGCGAGCTCCAATCCCATGTTCGACATGGTGGTGGCGACAACCGTGGATTTCGCCAGCGTCCCGCGCGCTTGCATATCACGGGCAGCCAGCAAGAGAACCGCATCTCCGTTTACCACGCGGCCCTGGGCATCGCAAAACAAGGCGCGATCTGCGTCTCCGTCAAAGGTGACGCCGATGTCGAACTGCCCGTTGAGTTCTTCCACAAAGCGGGCTACCGTTTCGGGGTGGAGTGCGCCGCACTTCTCATTGATGTTTTGCCCGTCGGGCGCGGCGTGCAGGAATGTCGTATTCACCTTGAGGGCGCGAAACAACGCCGGCGCTTCGGCGGCCGCTGCGCCGTTGGCGCAATCGACAGCGACGCGAAGGCGGGTGAGATCGGTGGAAACCCCCGCAGCCAGCCAGCGAACATAAGCCTGCCGCAGTTCTTCTTCTCCGGGCAAGCTCCGAGCCGCGGGCGGATCGCCGGGCGCGGAATCGGCGTCCGGGGCCTGCAAGAGAGAGAAAATCTCCTTTTCGATGGCCAACTCGCGGGCATCGGGCAGCTTGTAGCCATCGCCGGAAAAAATCTTGATACCGTTATCGGTCCACGGATTATGCGAGGCGGAAATAACCACCCCGGCGTCGAAGCCCTGCGAGCGCGCCAGGAGGGCAACTCCCGGCGTCGTGATCACGCCGGCACTGCGGCTACCCACGCCGACCGAGGCCAGCCCTTGCAGGAATCTGTCGGCAATCCACTGGCTCGATATGCGCGTGTCCTGCCCGATCACAACTCGCGCATGTGCGTTCACGCGTACCAAATCGTGGCCGAGAGCCCGCCCGATCCAATACACACTGTCGCGGGTCAGCGGGAATTCTCCCGCGACGCCGCGAATTCCATCTGTCCCAAAAAGCTGCCTGGTTTGTGTCATGGGTGTGTGGAGTGAGAAGGTTCCTTTGCAGAATCGCTATTCGCTGTTCGTCCCTCGCCGTTCGCGTTGAGCCCTGCGCCGCGAGGTACCGAAAGAGCGAGCCACGAACGGCGAATGACGAACAGCCTATTTTTTCTTCCCGCCTGCCGCGTCTTCCATAGTAACCGTCACGCGAATCGGCTTGGGGTGCACAATCTGGATCAAGGGATCCGCCACGTACACTTGCGTCAGAAACGAAGCGCTGGTCATGGTGCCAGAGGCGTCAATGGGATCGGTGGCGGCCGCCTCCAGAGCCTCCACGCGCTTGCGCGGGCCCGTGATCGTCACCTCGGCGGGGTCGGCGATCACCTGAGCGACTCGCATACCGTTCGCGAAGTTGCCAGTCACGCGCGGGCGCACCTCGATCGTGCGGGTGTCGCGGTTGTCGAACGAAAGATGAAACTGCCCGGGGATAATCTGCACGACTTCGAGTTCCTGCGGGGTGTGTACGTGACGCGCTGTCAGATCGAAGGTGCGCTCGCCTGGCTGAACATTGCTGAGATCGACTTCCGCGCGCACGTCGCCCGGATCCAGGCGATGGATCGCTCGCTCCGGCCCGCGCAGCCGTACTTGCGCGGTAGTAAAACTTGCGGAGTCAATCTCGAGACTGTCCGGCAGGTTACGAAATTCGATCGGCACGCGGATCTCGACCTCAGCGATTGGACTTCGCGCTACCACCAGCCAAAGTCCCACCGCCAGCAGCAGCGAGATAAATTTGAAAAAGAAATTGTGAACGAAAACCCTTCGCCACCAGCTCGCCATGGTCAGTCATCCCCTTTCAATCGCGAGCCTTGATCATGGTGGCGGCCGGCGGGATGAGAATCCGGAAGCTCGTCTTCGGCAAAGTTTTTCTCTAACGGGCTGGGCAAACTCGGGGCGGGCGCGTAGCGCCGCAAGAGAGTCGTCAATCGCTCACGCAGGCGCTCTACGGTGATATCGCGATCGATGTTCCCCGCCACGGCGAGGCTGATCGCGCCGGTCTCCTCGGAGATGATTACGGCCACGGCATCGGTCTCCTCGGTGATTCCGATGCCGGCCCGATGCCGGGTGCCGAGTTGAGTGGAAAGGATCGGATTCATGGAAAGAGGCAAAAAGCACGCGGCGGCAGCGATGCGGTCGCGCTGCACGATCACGGCACCGTCGTGCAAGGGCGCACTGGGGCGAAAAACCGTCGCCAGCAAGTCGTATGACAAGCGGGCATCGAGCGCGACGCCGCTTTCGATGTAGGTGCGCAACCCGATTTCACGCTCGATCACGATGAGGGCGCCGGTCTGATTTTGAGAAAAAAGATTGGCGGCGAGAACGACGTCGTCGTACACATCTGCCGACGAACTAGCCGACCGCATCATGGAGACGCGCCGGCCCAGGTTCGCGAGCGCGTGCCGGATTTCCGACTGGAAAACAACGATGAGGGCGAAGACCACGTAGGGAAGCAGCGTGCTGAGCAGCCAGTTCAGAGTTGGCAGCTCGCCGAGGCGCGCGAAATAAAAGGCCAAGCCGAGCGTGGCTACGCCAACCAGCATCGGCGCCGCGCGCGTCCCGCGCACCAGATTCAGGAACTGGTAAATCAGGAACGCGACGAGGACGATGTCCAGGATCTTGAGAAAGATTTGTGGCCATGCTATCGCCGCTATCACTCAGTTCCTCACATCGCTCGGTGTTGAAGTCATTCTAATGCAGGCGCGGCTGGACGATGAATCATGCGCCTAGCACCGAAGGTTCTAGGACACGCCGGGCTCGGTTCCTGTGACGCGGGCGCGAACCTGTCCTTGGGCGAGCCGCGCCGACACCTCGTCTCCGGGAGACAATCGCGCCGCATCCTTGAGCACATGACCATTCGCGTCAAAGACCAGCGCGTACCCGCGATTCAAGATTGCCAAGGGGGAAAGCGCTTCCAGGCTTGCCGCCCGGCGATCAAGCATCGCCCGCGCAGCCAGCAGATGAGCGCGGGTAGCCGCCGCCAGGTTCGAGACCGACGACTCCAGGCGATCACGAATTGTGGTCAGACGGCGGCGGGCGTCGTAGTGCCGGACCGCGGCTGCGGCCGTTTCCAGACGGCGATGGCTATGTTCTAGAATCTGGCGCTCCGCTCTCTCGAGACGGAAGCGCCGTTCATCCAGGCGTTGTTGGCCGCGCCGGATGCCATCCATTATGCCGGCGAACGCGCCATGCTGCGCCAGTTCGGTCAGACCCTGCCGTGCCATAAGCATTCGATAACGAATTGCACGTTCGAGGCGCCGGTTGAGCTCTTCCGCATGCCCTTCGATCTCTTGCCGGGACCGGATGACCAGCTCGGCTGCGGCCGAGGGCGTCGGTGCGCGCAAATCGGCGACAAAATCGATGATGGTGAAATCGGTTTCGTGGCCGATAGCGGAGATAACCGGAATCTTCGACGCGGCGACCGCCCGCGCCAGGCCTTCGTGATTGAATGCGGCGAGGTCTTCGGCCGATCCTCCCCCGCGGGCAATAATGATCACTTCGACGGCGGCCGCGCGCGCGCTTCCCTGAAAATGTCGCAACCCGGCTGTAACCTCGGCGGCGGCTGCGTCGCCCTGAACTTGAGCGGGATAAATCAGAATGTTTGCCGATCGATGGCGCCGCGCCAGGATATTCAAAATGTCGCGCAGCGCGGCTCCCTGGGGAGACGTGATGATTCCGATTCGCTGGGGCAAGGGCGGAATCGGCTTCTTGCGCGCGGCTTCGAAGAGGCCTTCCTCCTGGAGCCGGGCTTTCAGCTGCTCGAACGCCAATTGCAGGGCACCTACGCCCTGCGGTTCCATGAACTCGGCGGAGATTTGCAATTCGCCCCGATCTTCGTAGATCGTGATGCGACCGCGCACGATGACGTGCAGTCCGTTCTCCGGACGAAAGCGCAGCAAGCGCGCCGATGAGCGGAACATGACCACGCGAATCTGCGCATCCTGCTCTTTGAGCGTGAAGTACAAATGGCCGGAATCCGGATTGCGGAGATTGGAAATCTCGCCTTCCACCCAGCAATCGGAGTATTGCCGCTCTACCAGCCCGCGGACAGCGGCGACGAGCGCGCGCACCGACCAGATGTGCCGCTCTGGAGCACGAAAGTGAAAGCCGAGTTGGTCGCTCACGCCCATCGAGCAACAGTGTACCGCGACGGTCGGGTAGCGGCCGCCGGGAGACCCCGTACTGCGGCTACCTTCTCAATCGGCCGATGATAAGAAAGAGGAGCGAGAGCACAATGCTGAGAACGATCGAGGTGGCCAGCGGGAAGTAAAACGTCGTACTCTTGCCGCGATACACGATGTCGCCGGGCAATCGTCCGAGGGGGAGGCCGGTCCGGCCGAGCAGCATGACTATGCCGCCGATCGCCACGAGCGCGATCCCGGCGGCGATCAGCAGCCGACCGATTTCCGTCATGCCCTGATTTTAGACTTATCAAGCACCGAAATCAGTGTTGGTCCGCGCGCTTCGCTCTCAATCCACTCGACGGCTTCTTTCATGGAGGAGAAGATGCGAATGTTGATTTCGTCGTTGCGCAGCAGTTGGTGCATGCGCGCCGCCCGCATCTGCAAGTCAGTGGCAGCGACAAAGGCACGCTTCGAACCGGGACGAAATGGGTCCGCCAGGTCCGCCAGTCGCATTGTCTCCTGCGGAGTCATGGTCAGCTCTTCGACGTTGCCCAGGTCGACGATCTCCGAGAAGCCGGAATCGAAACGAGGATCGGAACGTAAATTCTCGGCATAGCGCCGCACATCGGGAAACGACAGTCGTGGACCGAACTTAACGGAGACGAGACGTTTTTGTGCAGACAGCTTATATTTTTGCAATTGAGGGCAGCTCTTTGATTGAATCGGCATTCTCCGTCCGCGTGTTGAGTTACCCACGTTACCATCTCCGGGTACGCGAGCTCCGATCGGCGGCCCAGATCTACAGGCGCAGGTAACGACCTGGCAATGACCATCCTTCAGACAGGCCGGCTGACTTTGCGGCAATTCGTACGGGAGGACGCCGATGCTCTGGCACGCGTCCTGTCAGACCCGGAAACCATGCGCTACTATCCCGCGCCCTGCGATCGCGGCGGGGTTGAAGAGTGGATCACGCGTAATCGAAGGCGCTATGAGAACGACGGCGTCGGCCTTTGGGCCGCGCTCTTGAAATCGAGTGGAGAGCTGATTGGCGATTGCGGCATCACCCGCCAGGAGGTTGAGGGTGAGCAGCTCTACGAAATCGGCTACCATCTGCGCCGCGACTACTGGGGCCAGGGTCTGGCGACCGAGGCAGCCTGCGCTTGTCGCGTCTGGGGATTCGAGACCTTGAAGGCGGATCGCCTGATCTCGCTGATCCGCCCCGAAAATCTTCCCTCTCGCCGCGTGGCCGAGCGCAACGGCATGAGGCTTTGGAAGGAGGTAATTTGGCGGGGCCTTCCCCACGTCGTTTATTCCGTCGAGAGAGCAGATCCCCAGGCCGGGTTGCCGCCCTAGACCAGATCATCCACCTTCAGCTGGGCGTCACCCTTCCAGGCCTCGCGAAATTCTTTCTCCACAAACCAGGCGTCGGTTTCCCGGCCCTGATCTCGCAGAGCCCGCTGGAGCCCGAAGAGCGATCGCGGATTGCGCGGGTTTTTCGCCAGGTCATCGCGAAAGACCTGCTCCGCGGATTTTGCATCGCCGTTCATCAGCAAGACTCCACCGAGCGACTCGCGGACGGGGAAAAACCAGTCGGGAGGCTCGCCGTATTTCAGAGTGTCCTGCACGGCTACGGCTTCGCGCAACAGGCTTGCCGCCTTGGCGTTGTCTTTCCGGGCAAGTGCGACCTCGGCGCCCAACACGTTCTCCGCGATCTTCAAAATATCCTTGGTCTTGTTGTTGATCGGCATCTGGAAGATCGCATCGGGAGGAGTGGCGCGCTCGGCTTCGGCCACGATCTTATATTCCGCTTCGGCCTCCGATGGCTTGCCTTTGCCCGCCAGCGCCATGCCGCGCGCAAAGTGCCAGAAGCCGGTGGTTGCGTGCATCGATGGGTCGGGCGCCTTCATGGCAAGGATTTCATCCCACTTGTGGAAGCGCACATCGACAGCCATCGGAATGGACATGAAACCTTCGAGCGGCGGCATCATTTTCACAGCCGGACCGACGTGTTCGGCCAGCATCCCGGCTGCCTTCCGCGATTCGTTGTAGTCGCCCGTCATCGCCGAACACATGGCGATGAAATGCAGATTGTGGCTGTAGTACATCATCGAATAGATGCCGTCGACACCGCTGCTCTTCATGTACGCCCGGTCGGCCTCGGCCGCATCCTGATTCGTCTTGACGGCAGCCGCATAATCGCCCGTCCGGATATAAACATGCGCGGGCATGTGGACGATGTGGCCGGCGGCGGGGGCCATGGCGGCCAAGCGATTCGCGCCTGCGAGCGCGCGTTCCGGAGAATTTGAAGCCTCGACCGCATGAATGTAGTAGTGAACTGCTCCCAAGTGATTGGGCTCGCGCCGGATCACCGACTCAAGTGTGGCGACAATTTCTTCGGTTCCCGCTTCGGGAGTGCCATCCGGGTGCCACAGGCCCCAGGGGTGCAGGTTCATGCCCGCTTCCGCAAACAACGTCGCCGCATCCAGATCGTCAGGGTAGTTTCTGACCACTTCACGCATGGCCGCGCAATACTCTTCGGCGGCTTTGCGCAGATCCGCTTTCGGGTCCGCGGGAAAGCGTTTCGCCATGGCAGCGATGTACGCTTTCTCGTTGGCTGATGCGGTCCCACTCAGATCCACGGCTTTTTGAATGGCCACGTGGGCTTGCTTAAAACGGTCTTCGCTTGCCGGGTCGTTGTAGTTCGGGCCGACCGCTTCGGCGATTCCCCAATAGGCAATTGCCAGCGTCGAATCGAGTTCGGCCGCCTTGTGGAACGAGCGGGCGGCTTCGTCGTGATTGAAGGCGTAAATCAGGCGCAATCCCTGATCGAAGAACTCCTGTGCCTCTTTGTTTTTGGTGGAAACCGGATGGTGCCAATTTCCGAGTCCGGTCATGAGCGCGACCGGCGGCTGTGCCGCGCTTGCAAGCGCACTTTCTGCAAAAAGGATCAGCCACGCTACAACGCAGATTGCCTTGAGCAATTTCATCTTGACCTCCCGATTTGGCGAAGCGACGCCTAGAGCATTGCGGGCCAGATTAGTCCAGACCAGACATCAAATCAACTATCCATTATCCATGCGACAATCCGTTTGGGTGTGTTTCGGAGAGCCAGGATGGTCTGGTGGTCCACAAGCGCACGACCCGATCATCCGATTGCCTGGGAGCTTTCATGCCATCAAAGACCGCCAAGCCGTTCGTACTCGCCGATGCCGTGCTCGCCGCTTTCGACACCAATGACCGCGTCAATCACTACCTCCTGGAAAATTTGCCCGCCGAGGCGTGGCGCGCCGAGCCTCCGAACGGCAAAGGCCGGGACATAGCGTCGATCGTTGCGCACATGCACAACGTGCGCGTGATGTGGCTGAAAGCGGCGGGAGGCACACCTTCTGCCGAACGCAATGCGACGATCCCGGAGCAACTGGATCGCCACAAAGTCACGTCCGGGCAGGCGCGCAAGGCTCTCGAAGAAAGCCGCACCGCGCTAAGTCGAGTTCTGAAGGCCGCGCTGGCTGGCGATGGCCGCGTCAAGGGTTTTCGTCCCGATGTTGCCGGCTTCATCGGCTATCTCATCGCGCACGACGCGCACCATCGCGGCCAGATCACTATGCTGGCGCGGCAGGCCGGGCATCCGATCTCGCAGAAGACCATGTTCGGAATGTGGGAGTGGGGCTCGCGCGGCGACGAGTAGAATGAATTGAGCCGCGATGCCAGCAGAATTCCATCCTGAAACGAACGACAGCCGCGGCACGCTCGGTCCCGGCTCGGCTCTGTACCTGGTGGCGACGCCGATCGGCAACCTCGAAGACATTACGTTGCGCGCGCTGCGCGTACTCAAAGAAGTCGACGTGGTCGCGTGCGAAGACACGCGACAGACGCAGAAGCTGCTCTCGCACTACGGAATCCACGCGCGCACCGTCAGCTATCACGAACACAACGAAATGACAAAAGCAGCCGAACTGGTCGTCGATCTCGAATCCGGCGCGAAGATTGCGCTCGTCACGGATGCCGGGATGCCGGGGATCTCCGACCCGGGATTTCGTCTGATCTCGCTCGCGATCCGGCACCACGTGCCGGTCGTGCCGATACCGGGGGCATCCGCATATTTGGCCGCGCTGGTGGCGAGCGGGCTGCCGACGGATTCGTTCCGCTTCAGCGGATTCCTGCCGGCCAAGGCCGGGCAGCGGCGAAGGCTGCTCGAAAGCGTAAGGGAGTCGCCGCGCACGCAGGTGTTTTACGAGGCGCCGCACCGGCTGCTGGAGACGCTGGCTGACGTGGTTGAAGTTCTGGGAGCGGAGCGGCACGTCGTGGTCGCGCGCGAAGTGACGAAGTTGCACGAGGAGTTCTTACGCGGGCTGGCGGGAGAGATTTTGGAGGGGCTGAAAAAGCGCGGCGAGGTAAAGGGCGAGATCACGTTGCTGATCGCGAAGCAGGACGGCTCCGAGCCGCGGGCCGCGAGCCGCGAGGTGAGCGTGGCCGACCATGTTCGCGAAATCATGGCCAGAGAGAATGTCGACGAGAAAGCCGCCCTGAAGAAAGTGGCGAGGGAGCGGGGGATTGGAAAGAGCGAAGCGTATCGGGAATGGCAAAAGAGTAAGTACTGGCTCCTGTAAAACACTGCGGAGCGACACACGCAAGCGCATAACGGCTACTTCCCGGCGAGCTCCTTCTTCACCGCCTCGCTGGCCACCTTCCCGTCCACTCTCATTCCTGCGGCGGCAAACCGGGCCATGGCGGCTTTCATCACCGAGCCCATGTCTTTCATGGTTGGAGGCGGCGTCATCTCGGCAATCGCTGCGCGCACACCGGCTACAATCTCTTCCTCGGCCGCCGCTTTCGGCAAATAAGTTTCGATCAGCCTGATCTCAGCCGCTTCCTTGTCGGCCATTTCCTGGCGACCGCCTTTGGTGAACTGCTCGATCGAGTCCTTGCGCTGCTTGATGAGCGTCGAGAGCACCTGCTGGGATTCCTTGTCGTCGAGGGGCCCCATCTTTTCGACTCCCTTGAGCTGAAGAGCGCTTTTAATCATGCGCAGACAGGAAAGGCGGTTCTCTTCTTTCGCCTTCATGGCGGCAACGATGTCTTTCTGGATCTGATCAATGAGTGGCATGGGCAAATTATAAAGCGATCCGCGAAGACTGAGGACTCGCGGCACGGACTTGATCGCGACCGCAGGCCCGCCCGTACAATATATATCCATGCTTGTCCTCGCCTCCGCCTCTCCGCGCCGCCGGGAGCTTCTCCGCAATGCCCACATCTCTTTCGAAGTGGAGCCTGCCGACATCGACGAAGACCCGCTTCCGAAAGAAGCGGCCAAAGAATGCGCCGAGCGCTTAGCCCGCGAGAAGGCGCGGGTCATCGGAGAGAAGCGCCCCAACGATGCCGTGCTCGGCGCCGACACGGTCGTGGTCATCGACAATCAAATTCTAGGCAAGCCCGCCGACGCGGCCGATGCCGCGCGCATGCTGCGGCTGCTCTCGGGGCGCACGCATGAAGTCATCACCGGAGTGTGCCTGGCGAGCAATGGCTGCTACTCGGTGGCCAGCGAAACTACCTCGGTTACGATGTCAGAAATTTCGGAGAAGGAGATCGCCGGCTATGTCTCCTCGGACGAGCCTATGGACAAAGCCGGGGCGTATGCCATCCAGGGCATAGCCTCGCGCTGGATTCCGCGCATTGAAGGAGACTACAGCAATGTGGTGGGATTGCCCGTCGCGCTGGTCTATCGAATGCTGCAACAGGCAGGGGTAATCTGAGGATTGGGCGCGAAAAAAGGCGCCGACAAAAATTTACGACTTTTTCTCTTCGTCCTTCTTAGGCTCTTCCTTGACGGCCGTCTTAAAATTCCGGATTCCTTCGCCGAGGCCCTTCCCCAGATCGGCAAACTTGCTCGGTCCAAACAGCAAAAGCGCAATGCCCACGATCAACAAAATGTGTAAAGGCTGGAACAGTCCTTCCATAAATCCTCCCTGGCGTTCGAACCCGCCCGCCCGCCGTAAAGCCTTGGGATTACCCTATCAGCCCCCACCGGGGGCAATAGCCAAGCCATCCCCAAAGTTGAATTCTAGGTTAGTGTAGGACCGCAGTCAAAACCGGCCCGTACCCCCTATCACTCGCCGATGTGATTCCCATCACAGGGCGCGTCCTGTCGGTCGCAAGCCCTTGCATCTACAGGCTATACGCTCTCGATCAACCCGGCCACCAACGCCGCGCGCCGGGGCAACTGCGGGATCAGAATATGCTCGTGGACGGCATGGGCGCCGTCTCCCACGCCGCCCAAGCCGTCGAGCGTCGGAATTCCCAAGCCAGCCGTGAAGTTCCCATCCGAGCCTCCGCCCACCGCTGCCTCGGCGAGCTTCCATCCGAGCTCGCGCGCGATCTTAACCGCTTGCGCGTAAAGCGCCGCCACGCCGTCCGTCCGTTCCATTGGGGGCCGGTTAATCCCACCCGAGATGGCGAGACTGCATTTGCGATTCAAGGGCCGCAGCGCGTGCATCTTCTTGTCGATACCCGCAGCGTCTTTCATGCGGGCAATCCGCACATCCACCTGCGCGACGGCCTCGGCGGGCACAACATTGGTGCGCGATCCGCCGTTCACGATTCCGACGTTCACCGTCAAGCCTTTCTTCAAATCCGTGAAGCGCGAGACTTTCTCAATTTGCCGCGCTAATTCCAGGATTGCATTGACGCCTTTCTGAAAATCAAGCCCCGCATGGGACGATCTGCCCGTCACCTTGATCGTGTAGTCGCCGACGCCCTTGCGTGCCGTCTTGACTGCGCCTTCGAATCCGTAGGACGGTTCGAGCACAAGGACGGCTGCGGCCTCCTTCGCCAGCGATTCGGTAATTGGCCGCGACGAATCGCTTCCCACCTCTTCATCGGAAACCAGCAAAACGCTTACTGGACGCGGCAATAAGCTTCGCCCCTGCGAGTTATGCCAATCCCGTAGCTCGGCAATTGCGGCGAGCATCAGCGCAATGCCCGACTTCATGTCGAGCACCCCGGGCCCGGTTAGCTTGCCTCCGTCGACGCGGCACGGCATCTTCGCAAGCGTGCCGAGCGGATACACCGTGTCGTAATGACCAAGCAAAAGGACGGGCTTGCCGGCCGCCGAGCCCGCAAAATCAACCTGGAGATGATTGCCGAAGTCATTTGCCCGATGCACGCGCACCGCGCCGCCGAGCGCGGAAAATTTCTGCGCCACCACTTCTGACAAGCGATCGACTGCGGCCTTGTCGTCGCTGGGCGATTCGATTTCGACCAACTCGCGGATGGTTGCGACCATGGCGTCGCGGCGTTCCTCAAAATATGCGAGCCGGCGCTGCGCATCCGGGTTTGGATCTGCAGCGGTCTTTCCCGATTTTGGTTTCCGCAATTTCGCGCTCCCCCTCGTCAATCCGTTCCCCAGATCTCGCCAATCACGCGCTGGAAATTCGCGCCCAGGACTTTCTCGATCACTGCCGCGGGCTGTCCGCGCCTGGCGAGTTCATCGGCAATTACCAGCATGTGATCGGGGCCGGTAAGATCGGGCACGTAGGGATACCGGTCCTCTCCGGGCGCGCCGATTCCAAGCTGCTTCCGCCGCGCAATGTCTTTGTCGAAGTTTTCTTTCTGCTGGGGCGTAAGCACTGTCTTCTCGATCGCTCCATCCGAGCCGATGCCCACATGATCCGCTCCGCAAACGTTGATCGCATGCACCAAGTGATCGAGCACATGCTGGCGGGTGGGAACGGTCGGCGAAGCCACTACATACGGCATGAGGTAAACGCCAAAATATCCGCCGCGCTCGGCCAGCGCTCTAAGAATCTCATCCGGCTTGTTGCGAGGATGCGCGTAGACTGCCGCGCACCCGGAATGTGTTATCAGCACAGGCTTCGCCGATTGCGCAATGCCCTCGGATGTCGTGCGATATCCGCTATGGCTCAGATCCACGGCCACGCCAATCTCGTTCATCTTCTTAATCGCCGCGGCGCCCGCTTTGCTAAGCCCGGCATTCCCCGGCTCCAGGCATCCGTCGCCAAAGAGGCTGCGATTGTTGTAGGTGAGCTGCATAATCCGCACGCCGAGTTGCCGAAACGTGGCGATGCGTTCGGCGTTCTCTTCAAGAAAGGCCGTGTACTGAAACCCCAGCATGATCCCAATCTTGTTTTCCCGCTTGGCGCGCGCGATATCCGAATGCCGGCGCACGATCATGAACGCCTCAGGATGACGGTCCACCAGTTCCTGCACCATGGCGAGAGTACCGATCGTGTCTTCGAAGCCGGGTGCTGAGATGGTGAAATTAATCGCCGTAAATCCCGAGCCCCGCACTGCAGCCAGAACTTCCGCGGTGGGGGGCGAGTCTATCTCGTTCAAGGGCGCGCAGAGTGAATCGACGACAATTGCCTTGGCATAGAGCGACTCGATACCAGGGGCTACAGCCGGCTCGTGATTGGCGATTGCGCCGGCAGCCAGTCGAGGAGCGAGAAGTGAAACCGCTGAGAATTGCAGGAGAGAAAGATTGAAATTCCGACGATCCAATGCGAGCTCCATTCGAAGTAGCAATTGATACCGCGTAGCCGTTGGCCAGGCGGTGATGGTTTCCCGCGATCGGCTAGAAGCCAGGAGCGGGCGGCTCCAGCCTAAACCGCATACTGCGCCACACCATTCCCAAACGACCAGTTTTCCTTGGGGACTTCGACCAGGTTAATCAGCACATCCTCACGCCGTACGTTCAGTTGCTCGTGCAGCCCGTCGGCAACCGCCTGGTAGAACTTCTGCTTCATCTCAAGGCTGCGCCCGCTGTTCAACGTGACCTGAATAAAAATGCAGCCGTCCGTGCGGTGGATGCCGAGATATTCGCGAGCGAACAGCAAGCCATCCTCTGAGTGCTCTGAGATCACCTGAAACCGGTCATTCTCGGGCACATTCAAAGTCTCCCGCATCGCCCGGTAAACGATCTCGCCGAGCTGCGCGCGAAACTCGGCTGGCTTTCCGCGCAAGAGATCGATCCTGACTAACGGCACAATGCCTCCCCCGCGAGAGCTAGTTTTCTTCCCAGCTCCGCGGCACATTCACATAAGAGCGATCCAGGTCGGCAACCGATGCGCACCCAAGGAGCCGCAGCGTCCGATCCAGATCGACGCGCAAAATCTCAATCGCGCGATTGACGCCGGCCTCGCCCGCCGCCGCCAAGCCATACGCGTAGGCGCGTCCGCAGATCACGGCGCGTGCCCCCATGCAGAGGGCTTTCACGATGTCTGTGCCGCGCCGAACGCCGCCGTCCATCAAGACCTCGGCTTGATCGCCGACGGCCTTGACCACTTCAGGCAGCGCGCGCAACGAAGCGGGAACGCAATCGAGCTGGCGCCCGCCGTGGTTCGAAACCGAAACCGCAGCCGCACCTTCATCGACCGAGCGCCGCGCATCGTCTGCCGTGAGCACACCCTTGACGACGATCGGGCCGCGCCACAGTTCCCGAATCCATTTCAGATCGCTCCACATTACCGCCGACTCGGCCAGTGCCGCGCCAATGTCGACGAGAGGCATCGGCCCTTTCCCCGGTACGACGACGTTGGGCAGCGCCATCAATCCGCCATCGCTCACATAGTCAACCAGCCATCCCGGATGCGCCAGGATATTGGGCACATACGGCAACTTTTCGAAGAAGGTGCCAGAAACCAATTCCTTCATCCCGTTGCGGAAATCACGCTCGCGAATGCCCGCTACCGGCGTATCGATGGTAACGACAAGCGCCGAAAATCCGGCGGTGCGCGCCCGCTCGATCGCCCCCTCTGCAGCCTTGCGCCCACCCATCAAATAAAGTTGATAAAAGACCGGCCCCTTTGAACCGGCCTTCACATCCTCCAGCTTGTGCCCGGAAATTGTTGAAAGAATATAAGCTGTCCCGGCATTGCCGGCGGCGCGCGCCGCGGAGACCTCGCCGCCGGGATGCATCATCCGGCTATAGCCGACGGGCGCGAGGATAAAAGGCAAAGCCAAATCGAAGCCGAGCACGCGGGTGCCCAGCGGGCACTTGTCGAGCGCAACGGCGTGCCGCGGACGGAAGGTGACGTCGTCAAAGACGCGGCAGTTTTCCCGGAGCGTGACCTCGCCCTCGGCCCCGCCGTCGAGATAGTCAAAGACAGCTTTGGGCACGCGCCCGCGTGCTATCGTGCGAAGATCGGCAATGCATACCACACGGGGAGAAGCAACGGATCGAGATAGGCGGCTCATCGGAAACCCGATTCGACACTTGGTGAAAACGGCTTGATGGTATCACGATCAAGCGGGCCGCAGCGCCGGCGACTGTCAGTCAAGAGCACGATTTTGCGCACCTGGCGTTGAGCGCCCGACCACTGCTTCTCTCCGGTAACCGTTCACCATGCCAGCCGGTCACCGTCGTCGCGCCCTTCCATCACAGACAATTCCCGCCGCCAGCGCGAACATGAAATTGAGCGGCGGACCCGCGATTCGCGAGGTCCGGCCACGGGGGTGCGTATGAAAAGAGCCATCCTGTTTCTGGTGCTCGTCGTTTTTCTCCCTTTCGGAAAGGTCGCGATTCTTGCGCAGACCACCTCGGCCATTACGGTCAAAGGGAGTGAGCTTAGCAACGGTGTCGTGATCGTCGATGTTGTGAAGGACGGCAAGGCCTACGAACTGCAGTGCAACCATGGGGCTCCGGGTTGCGCCTTACTGAAAACCGGAAAATATCAACTGGTTGAACTGCCTGCCAATCACGGTATGTATGAGTGTCGCGACGTTGAAGTTTATGCCGAGTCGGCGCCCGGGACCGAACCTACGCAGAAGTTAGGCGAGTACTGCCTGACAGACAGGTAGGGCAAATATAAGCCGGAGCGCAGCGCACGCCCGACCATTGCCAAGTTCTTATTGTTTCAGAGCGATGACCGCCGAACGGGCTCGAGCCAACTCAGGCCGGCTCGATTTTCCGTCCTCGCAGGTCTTCACCAGCAACGCATAAAACTCGCTTGCCTCCGAGGCCTTCCCGGCCATTTCCGCCGCTTGCGCTGCCCCGTACAATCCATTGAACCGCTTGGGATTGAATTTCAGATCTCCCTCATACTCGGTCAAAGCCAAATCCGGCTTTTTCATCTCGAGCAACATATCCGCGAGCATCTCGCGCGCCGGAATCGAAGTCTGCTTCTCTCCGACGGCATCTTCATGATCCGCAGCCGTCTTGAGCAGCGCGATCGCCTCTTCGTTATGCCCTTCCGCGTGCATCACCCATGCAGAAACCTCATCCTCCGCCCTCTGCGTTGCCTCCGCCCCGTACTTCCGGTTACGCGCCAGTTGCTCTTTCCGGATACTTTCCAGTTCTTCAATGTCCTTCTTTGCAGCCGCTACGTCTCCGGATCGAGCCGCTCCGATCCCCCGTGCCCAATACGTCATTTCCTGGTTGGGCATGATCCAACCTGACCCTACCTCCAGCTTCGACGCCTCCGCCCACTGCCGCATCTCCAGGGCATACATCGCCGGAAACTTGGACTGCGAATACTCCCGCATGCCCATATCATCCTTCATCTCCGGCAATGTCTTCGCTTCCGCGATCCATTTGGCCGCCTCATCCTCGCGCCCGCTCTGCAAATACGCATAGATCAGGAAGTCCATGGCGTGAATCTGGTGCGACTCGCCGCCCATGTGCATGGCCGCTGTCTTGCGCGTAGCCGCGATCGACGCGAGGTTCGACTTGATGTCGTCCTGCCAGTCTCCCACCCGTTCGAAAATATGCGATGGCATGTGCAGCGCGTGGGGCGACGCCGGCGCAATCGCCGCATAACGGCGTGCGGCGGGCAACCCCAGTTCGGCCAGTTGCGGCTTGTCATAGGTATGAATCAGATAGTGCGCAACCCCCGGATGATCGGGCTCGATCTCGAACAATTTGCCAAGAATTTCCCCTGCCTTCTTGCGGTTGACAAACGTCGTGTCGCCGCCGGGCTCCGATGCGAGGAGCGACAGGGCATAGAAGGCCGCCGCCTCGTGATCATCGGCGTAACGCGCATAGATTTTCTCCATTGCCGCAGAGTAAGCCCGCGCCCGCGCCTCGTGGTCACTGGAAGCATCGCCATCCTTTCCCGCCTTCCATCCTTTTCGGTGCGTATAGAACGCCGTCGCCGCGGCGATGTAATCGCGTTCCCGTGCTGTCCTTGCTTTCGGTTTCCCAGCCTTCTTCAATTCCGCGGCGCCGCGAGCGATCGTGTCTTCTTTTGGCCAGTCCCAGAGCTGATGCCACAGGCTCATCGCGATGCCCCAGTGCGCCATCGCGCACTTCGAGTCCTGGCTGGCGGCCTTGGTAAACGTTTTCTCGGCCTCCTCGTACCAGAACGAGTGCAGGAGGGCGACGCCCTTCTCAAAAGTCTTCTGTGCCTCGGGCTTGCACGAGACCGGGAAGTGCACGGTGCCTAATTGCGATTCCATCATGTCGTGATGGTGTTCGTCGTCGGCAAAGGCAGGAACGGAAAACGTGACTACGGCGCACATAGCGGCCAGGCAAATGGAGAACATCAGCTTTCGCATAAAGCACCCCGCAGGCGGAGTCTAGTAGTCGATATGGTGGATGGTCAAGGCGCTCTCGGAGGTTTGTCCAGCGCTGGCTTCGGCGGGAATATTGCGTGGGGTTGGAAGTTCTTGCTTGCGCGGGCCGGTGTCACTCACCACCGGATTCGGCAAGTGGGGACGCAGCAAGGTCTTGACCTCGGACCAAATGCGCGGATCACATTCGATCTGATTGTGGCCTTTACTAAGAAACCGAGCGCGCCAGGAGAGCCCGCTACATTGAGACGGTTCACCTTTGTACTCCCGAAGGAAGTTGCCAAGGATGGCCGTATGCGCCGGATCGGCGGCGACGATTTTCGAGCGGCCGTGAATCAGGCCGCGTGTCTGGTAGAAATTCACCGCCTGGAGAACGTTCGCAGGAATCAGCCAGTCATTGTGAAATGGCTTCGCGACACTATCGATCTGGACCGTCAGTGCGACCGGAATGCCCGCTCGTTGCAATTTCCTGGAGAGAGCTACGACCGCCGAAGCGCCCCAGCTATGTCCGAACAACACGATCTGCACTGGCGGCTTTCCTTGGTCCTGCGCCTCCTGCGTGCTCCCTGTGCCGAGCAGCTTGAGGATCGTGTTGTAGGCCGAGCCGACCTTGCGATTTTCGAACAGTTCGAAATAGACGTCGCTGGAATACTCCCGCCGCAGGTTCTGGATGAGCTGAACCTCGGGATGGTGCGGCTCGTCGCGCGCGACAAACCCGCCGAGAAAGCCCAGGACAATAACCGTGGGAGCTGGTGGGGTCGAGGGAGAAGCGGCGACGAACGCGGAAGCTGGGCCGCTCGCCGCGTGGCCGGGCGTCGCCAGCACACATGCGCAAAGCAGAGTGAGCAGGCATCCAGGAACGCGACATCGGCCACGAATTCGTTGCATTGTGCCCCTCTTTGCAGTGCCGGAGATTTTACCCCAGAATCGGCTCCGGATAACTCTCAAGCAAATCGCCGAGCCGCGAATTGCCGGCTCCGTTCCGGATGCTCTCGCTAGCGGCTCGCCCCCGCCTGCAAAGTAGCGGAGAGGACCACCACGTCCGGATCGTTAGGCAGAGTGATGCTCTGCACGGTTTTGGCCTCGTCGAGCGCAAGCTCGTACGCGTAGAGGTTGAACGTACCCGCATCCTTGGTGCCGTTCGACGCATTACGGTACGACATGGCAACCGCTTCAATCTCGCCCGGATATCGTTGCGGCGATGACCAATCGCTGAAGCTCTGGACGAATTGCGCGCTGCTGCCATCGGTGTAATTGACCGTTATCGTTTGCGCGGTCTGATTCCCCTGCACGCCGGTCGCCAGCAGCAACAGCCCGGAAAAATGGCCCGACGGCAGGCTTATCATTTGCCCGTTGCAAGCGACGGCGTCGGGTTGATTAGCGGGTCCAAACTTGATTCCGGTCAGATCAAGAACACGAGACTTGCCGAGTTCCTTCGAGGAGTAGGAGAACCCGGAGCCATCCAGACCACCGGTCGAATAAGTCATTCCATCGGCGTAGATCCCAAAGACGTTGAAGGCCGACGAGAGATTAACCTGAGTACCCGAACCCTTGCCGTGGGCCGCAGCGCTCACCGCTAGGGTGAAGGTCAGAGATTGCGTGATATCACCGGAAGTGCCCGTGACCTTGACCGCAGAAAATCCGGTAGCGGCGTCGGAACTGGCCGTGAACACGATGGTCTGCTTGTTTCCAGTCCCGGTTACCGCGGCGCTCACGCCATTGGGCAGAGCCGAGAGAGCTAAACTCACCGAACCCTTGAAGACGCCGTAGTCGGTGATCCTGATCGACGCTTTTGCCGTTGAGCTTTCGTTCAGGAAGACGGTTGCCGGCCCCGAAAGCGTGAAGCCGCCAATGCCGACCGCATGATCCATCGCGCTGGCATATTTTGCGGCCAGACCATTGCCGACAAAATCGTCGTAAATCCACATGAACCCGCCGATGATGCCGCACTGCTTGTTCCACCCGCTCACGCGGCTCTGCACCTGCTTCGGGGTATCGTTCTTATCCCACAGTCCAGGAAAAACCGGAACGCTGCCGAAGTTCCAGGTCGAGGAGCACGGATTGTTGGCGGCGCCGCCGGCATATACCTGGAGGTGAACGCCGTCCACGGTGCCGGGAAGTTGAGCGTTAATTTCCGAGACCACGTTCATCCAGTAGGAACTGTTGTTGAAGGCATCCGGCAATACGTGATAGCCCAGGTTGCCGAGCATGACGCCAAACTGCACGGTCGTATCCAGGTCGAAACTGTTTTCGTCGTCGAAGTCGACGGCATCGAGCGCCGGGATGGCGTTCTTGAGAGATTGAAAGTCCTGATAAAGAATGCTGCCGGGACCGGTGCCCTGCGCCTTGACCAGCGCGGCGATATCCTGCCAGTCTCCAACGTTGGATGAGCCGATGCTCAAAGTGACTCTCTTGACGGTCCCTTGCTTCAGGAGCGCCATGTTGCCGGCGAAATCGGGATAGAGTTGGCCGCCGATATAGGCGCCGTTTGCGGTGAGGGGAAACTCGCCATTAAGGTTCAAGTCGCCATTGGTCTTGACCTCGACGCTCCAGATGATGGCCTCCGTGAAGCCGGAGTTTTCGATCTCCGCGATGTTGCTGGCCGCGTTCTTATAGAACGGACCGCCGCCGAAAATTCCGGTAAATCCGGGCTGGGCCAGTGCAGGCTGGGCGGAGAATACCAATCCCAAAAGCAAAATCATTATGCAGCGCAGAATAGGCAGTTGGTAATCGCATGCCGCCCAGGAATTTCTTAATGGCTTCATATTTAGTCTCCGAACAGTGTGCACAGACAGCACTCCCAGATGCTTTACCCTGAAAACATTATTCCTAACGGAGGAGGAGTAGCTCGCATTTCGGTGACGGCTCGCGAATGACTTCCGGTAGAGGCGGTTTCACGAGCGCCCCAAAAGCGGCAACAGGCAAGCATTCTAACTCATTAAGTTCGTTTTGCACTCCGAATAAAGAGCCTGGAGCCGGATTTTTGCGTGCGGCCGGGCGGGGCGCGAGGAGTAGCGGACGGAAAGAGTCATCTTCGCCAGGGGTGTTGCCGGCGAGGCGAGTGGCTTGCCTGTTACTTTGGCTGCCCGAACGGAGCCAGATAGGCCAGAAGCGCCTTGGCGGCCTTGACTTCCCGGGCCATTGCGCGGTTGGGCTTGGTGTACCGTTGCAGGATAAATTGGGTTGTGTCATACGCCGACGCCCACATCCATGGCGCGGTCACCCGGCGGTGGAGATCCTGGTAGCCCCTTTCGAGGGACTTCTGCGCGCTCGCGAGCTTTCCGTGGGCGATGGCTTCATAAAGTCGCAACTCCGTCTCGCCGATGACGCTCCAGAAGTCCGGGTCGACGCGGCTCTTGGCTTTAAGGCTCGCCCGTGCCGTCTCGCCGATGGCCGGATCCAGGCCCTTCCAGCCTGGCCTTCCCGCATTCAAGGCGAGGTCTGCTGCCAAGTAGTTCATGACTGGGTAGAACAGATCCGGAGACTGGCTGGCACGGGCAATTGCCTCGGCTCGCCGGTAGTGGACCTTCATACCTTCGATGG
>Ga0335080_10000626_pt1 | contig 33006 bp, 32 predicted proteins | sample Lox_Sample_34_FD_206720 | JGI IMG/M metagenome (GOLD analysis project Ga0335080, IMG submission 206720) | Soil microbial communities from Loxahatchee National Wildlife Refuge, Florida, United States - Lox_Sample_3.4 | ecosystem: Environmental > Terrestrial > Soil > Wetlands | place: USA... | reverse complement strand
ATATTATGGCAACCACCACCGAGATTCCAGTGACGCTCAACAAAGACGAAATCCTGCGCTATTCGCGGCATTTGATCATGCCCGAGGTGGGCATGGAAGGGCAGCAGAAGCTGAAGGCCGCGCGTGTGCTGTGTATCGGCACAGGCGGGCTGGGATCACCTCTCGCGCTATATCTCGCTGCCGCCGGCGTGGGCACGCTTGGACTGGTCGATTTCGATGTGGTGGATTACACCAACTTGCAGCGCCAGATCATTCACAGTACATCCGATGTAGGGCGCAAGAAGCTGGATTCGGCTGCCGACAAGCTGAAAGCCATCAATCCCTTTCTCAATCTGCGGACGTTCGATACAAGACTGAGCAGCGCGAATGCGCTCGAGCTCTTCCGCGAGTTCGACATTGTAGCCGACGGCACCGACAATTTTCCTACCCGCTATCTGGTCAACGATGCTTGCGTGCTGACGGGGAAACCGAATGTCTACGGGTCGATCTTCCGGTTTGAAGGACAGGCAAGCGTTTTTGCAACGGAAGACGGCCCATGCTATCGATGCCTATATCCCGAGCCACCACCGCCTGGACTTGTTCCCTCCTGCGCGGAAGGCGGAGTTCTGGGAATTCTCCCGGGGCTGGTTGGCGTAATGCAGGCTACCGAGGTCATCAAGCTGATCCTTGGCGTTGGCGAGCCTTTGATCGGCCGTTTGTTGCTCGTGGATGCGCTGGGCATGAAGTTCCGCGAGCTCAAACTGCGGAAGAATCCAGATTGCCCGGCGTGCGGAACGCATCCTACCGTCACGCAGCTGATAGACTACAACGAGTTTTGCGGAATTCGTGGTGAGGAGAAGCCGGTGAGCAGCGGAGTTCCCGAAATTCAGGTGGAAGAACTGAAGCGGCGTCTGGACGCGAAGGACGAATTGTTCGTGCTCGATGTCCGTGAGCCACACGAATATCAGATCTGCAACATTGGCGGGTATCTGATCCCGCTTAACGATCTGCCCAAGCGCGTGAACGAGCTTGATTCCAGCCGCGAGATTGTCGTCCATTGCAAGATGGGTGGGCGAAGTGCGAAAGCCGTTGCCTTCCTGCAGCAGGCGGGCTTCACCAAGGTCCACAACTTGGCTGGTGGAATCACTGCGTGGTCCGATCGTGTGGACCCGAAGGTGCCGAAGTATTGAACGAAACCCGCATTCCAATTTTCTGGAGGGAGCGCATGCGCTCCTTATTGTTTTGGTTTCGCGTAGAGCCAGCGTAACGTCCTCGAAGCGCATTTGATCATCGCGCTGTGACGGCCGTCACTTGCAATTTCGGAGGGAACGGGGATAATGGCGCTTCCTCTTCCCCCGGAGGCTCCCTGTGCAAACAGCTCTTCGGCGCGTTGCGCGCTCTGCCGCACGAGTGTCTTCTGGCAGAGTGCATCGTGTTGTCAGAATTCTGTCCTTTGTTCCTCTGTTTCTGCTGCCGGCGACGGTTGCTGGGCAGACTGCTGCGCCTGGTCCCAATGCCGACCCTACCTATCAAGCCTTGCGCAATCTGACCCTGAGCAATGAGGCGGTCAGCGTAAGCAATGTTGAATTCAAGCGGGATGCGGGTACATTCCACTTACGCTCCGGTGCGATATGTTTCGTCGCGGCCGTGAATGGCAGAGTCACCGGAGCGGTCTTCACCGGTGACGGAAATTTTATTCTCGACCCACCGCCATCGGAACGAAGCATGCTGAAGTTGCTGACCAAAGAAGACGAATTCAGCGAGAACTTCAGCCAGATGGTATTGCGGTTTACCGATTCTTCCTACGAGGACCTGAAGAACCTGGGTACCGCCGGCGCTTCCGGGTGTGACGCGGGACCGCTGAAAGACAGCCAGCATGTTACACGACACAAGCTGAAGGAGAACCTGGAGGCTCGCATCCTGGAGGATCTTCTGAGTACGAACCCTCGTGGACTCTTCGTCGCCTTCATCCGCGGCAAGCGTTACAACGGGCAGGAGCTATACGAGATCGACCCGCACGAAGGGCGCGATCAAGTCACTTTCGTGACGTACGACGAAAACAAATTTGGAGAGTGGGCATCATTCCCGATGTCTGGCGAGCGTAAGCCGGGAACCATAGGCTATCCGATTCAGATCGTTCATCAAGAACTGGATACTACTTTCGAAAAGAACGCGAATCTCATCGGGCGAGCGAAGACCGAGTTTATAGCGCAATTGGATGGGCTCCGTGTGGTCCCGTTCGACTTGTTCCCTACGCTACGGGTTCGAAGCGTCAAAGATGCAGATGGACAGGCCCTCGCATTTATTCAAGAAGACAAGAATGAGGATGCGCAGTTCTCAGTCATCTTGCCTAAGGCATTGAAAGTGGGAGAGAAATTTGCCGTCACCACCGAGTACGCGGGGAAAGAGGCCGTGGTGAACCGCGGCGGTGGCAACTACTTCCCGGTCGCGCGCTCGAACTGGTACCCAAGCAATCCCACCGGCGGCCTTGGAGAGTATGCGACTTACGACATGACATTCCGAATTCCGAAAGGAATGCAGATCGCTGCCACCGGCATTCGCCTGAGCGAGAGCAATGAGGGCGGGCAGAGTGTGACGATGTGGAAGAGTGAGGCCCCACAAACGGTGGCGGGGTTTAGTTTCGGGAGGTTTAAGGTCGAAGAAGCGAAGTTGGAAAAACCCCCGTACGTAATTCAATCCTACGCCAATATAGAGTCTCCTGATTGGGTCGACTCTTTGAAGCATGCGGCGGAACAAGGCACAGACTTGCCCACGTTGGGCTCCCATTCGACGGAAACGGCACTCGGCTCGATGAGCACAGTCGGTTTGAACAAAAAAGCTCTGGTCGAAGGGGAACTCGCGATCCAGCTCTATACGGACTACTTTGGGCCGCCGTTATTCACTCACATGCAATTAACACAACAGGCGGCATGCAACTTCGGACAATCCTGGCCGGAGCTCGTTTGGATCCCGATCTGCTATTACTTTGATACCACGGTGCGCCACGAGCTTGGGATGGACTGGGGAGATCGAGGATATTGGAAAGTTGTGACACCGCATGAAGTCGCGCACCAATGGTGGGGACATTCGGTCGGCTTCAGTTCAGGCCGCGATCAGTGGATGAGCGAGGGGTTTGCTGACATGTCGGCGTCGCTCTATCTCACACTAATTGAGAAAAATCCCAGGAAGTTTCTCACTTTCTGGAATGATGAACGTGATCTGCTCCTCGAGCGAGATGCGGAAGGCTTCCGGGCGATTGATGCCGGTCCTCTCACCATGGGATACCGCACCAGCAACTCCCGAACTGGCTTCGACACTACTCGCAGATTGATCTATCCCAAAGGCGCCTATGTTCTGCACATGATCCGCATGATGATGCGCGACCGGCAACAAGGCGATCAACAGTTTAAAGAAACCATGCGCGATTTCGTGAAAACTTATTCCGGCAAAGCGGCCACGACCGAAGACTTCAAGGCGATGATCGAGAAACATATGACACCCGAGATGGACGTGGACGGAAATCACCGCATGGACTGGTTCTTCAACGAGTATGTTTACGGAACACAGCTTCCATCGTATAAAACAGAGGCCTCCTTCGATATTGGTCCTGATGGCGATGTGGTGATGGGTGTAAAGCTGAGTCAGTCAGGAGTGGACGACAAGTTTCGCATGATCGTGCCCGTGTATTTGGAACTGGCCGATGGAAACATCGCTTTTCTGGGCCGGGCTCGGCTGATGGGGAATGGTTCCGTTGAACAAAAGGTTCCACTCAAGGGCTTGAAGATGAGGCCAAGGCGTGCCATGGTGAATTACTACGACGATGTTCTGGCATCGCCGAACTAGGTTCGTGCAGGCACAAAACGGGGAGTGTGCAAGCACTCCCCGCTTTCAGTTTCCTTCACTTTTTACTTGCTCGATCCTGCCTGCATTCCGTCGCCTCCGTCACCCAGTTCCAGCGCATACTTCTTGCCCTGGAAACGGACGCCGGCGAGCGTTGTGCTTCCATCCCCATTCTGTTTCAACAGAGCGGCATCATTGCTGGGAGCTTTCTGCAGATCGACGATCTTCGCAGGAAACTTAGTCACGACTTTCTTTCCCTGAACAATACTGACTTCGACATTTGGCCCGGTCCCATCCCATTCCAGCTTGTATTCGCCAGCTTTCAGCTGGGTTCCATTGACTCTGGTTGCATTGTTCAATGTGAGATTCGCCTTGCTGGCTGCAAATGCGCTGGAGGCCACCATCAGAGCCACCCCTACGACCAGACTCTTCGACACCGTCGCGAACTTCATAGCTGCTCCTTTTCTTCCCCGAAAAATCGGAATTGGTTAGGGGCGGCCCGGTTCGCGAACAACGCGGAGAAAACACTTGTGTTTCGCCGCGAATCGCCTACAATGCTTCCCGCCGGGGTTGAGCGCAAGCCACAAGCTTGCGTCTCCGCTTGGGGGTTTTCTCACCTGGGCCGCCAAACCGAGTGTGAGAGAATCCCCAGACCCCGCTTTGATGTTGAATTCATTCCGGCCAGATCACGCCTACTGGCCTTCCAGTCACTCCACCAATTACGTGCTGCGCACAGTCACGGTTCCCTACTTCTCTGAATTTCTTGCAACGTTAGATTGGACGGTATTCACGCGCTTCGGATAGCAGAGTCCATATCAATTCGTGGCAACAGCCGGGAACACTGCAGTTGTGTTTTGTGTGGACGAATTTCTAACGTCGACGTTAGTTTAAAATTTAGCAATCTGCTCGCCCACGATTGATTACAGAGGTAACCAGCTATTCCCGATTGCATCAGTTTCTACGCCTGTAATGAATCGGCCAGTTGACCTGCCAGGTTCTGCCGCCGTCGCGCGAGGCTTCCCAACTCCAATCCATTTCGTTAGAAGAGATGTTCTTCCACACCATGCGTTGCAAAATTTTCGTGCCATCGCGGGGTGTTTCGCGCTGCAAGATCATCTCGCCATTTTTGAATTCGCCAATGAAATCAAGATATCCGCCTTCATTGTCGACCCACGTCTGTTTCCAATGACCGGAATTTGTATCGAAGACCGAGACACTGGTGCCGCGCAGGTGCATGGAGTCGCCACCGGAAAAATTCTCCTGCACGATGCAGCCATCCATAATGTGCTTGATGCTGTTGGTGCCATGGCCCACTTCGCCCGCCTTTTCGCCGGGCCAGGTTAGATCCCATTCTCCAATCCAGAAATCGAATTGTTTCTGTTGTGGAGCTTCGCAGGGAGTTGGCGCAGGCTTCGATCTTGCGAGCGCAAAGGGTGGAAAAGCTAAAAGCGCGAGAGAGAACACGGTCAACATTCTCATTATGAGTTTCCCCAGCCTCAGACGTAGAGCTCGCGCAAACGTTAGTGCATTTGGCGGGGCGGGAGCTTTCTGATACACCTAACAGCTTGACACTGCCAATCATCATCTTATTGTTCCTGGCCGGGGCTCTGGGCGGAGCCCTGAACTCGGTGGCGGGTGGCGGAAGCTTCATCGCATTTCCCGCCTTGTTATTTACGGGCGTTCCCCCGATCCCGGCGAATGCAACAAACACAATTGCTTTGTGGACCGGGGCAGCGGCCAGCGGCGGCGCCTATCGCAAGCGCCTCGATGTCCCACGTCGCGTCCTAGTTCCGCTTCTCACTGCGAGCCTCATCGGTGGAGTTGCCGGGGCATTTCTTCTCCTGAAAACTCCTGCGCAAACGTTCATGCGAGTGCTTCCCTGGCTGACCTTAGGTGCAACTTTTCTATTTGCTTTCGGAAAGAAGATCGCGGGCGGACGAAAATCTCTCATAGAGCACGAGTCCACTAACGTAGCCCTTGCCGGAGCGACATTCTTTCAACTCTGCGTTGGCGTTTACGGAGGCTACTTCGGAGGAGGCATGGGGATCGTCATGCTCGCGATGCTGGCGGCCCTCGGCATGACCGACATTCATGCAATGAATGCGCTCAAGAGCGTCATGGGATCGGTGATCAACGGAGTCGCCGTCGTCACGTTCGTGATAGCAGGTGCCATTTATTGGAGACACGGCATTGTGATGATTCTTGGCGGCATTGCCGGCGGATACCTTGGCGCACATTACGCCATGAAACTACCCCAGGCATGGATTCGCTGGTTTGTTGTGCTCGTGGGCTCGGGAATGACGGCGTACTTTTTCTGGAAGTCTTATTGAGCACGGCGCCACGGATTTCACGGACTGTCCCGGATAACGCAGACGGGGTGATACTGATCCGCGAGAATCCGTGCTGATCCGTGGCCAATTCTTAACCGAGTGGCGCTGAAACGTGCTCGTGCACGATCAACCACTTTCCGTCTTCATTCTCGAAAACTACGGTCCATCGAAAACTGCCCATCTCGACTTTCCCCGACTTGTTGGTCATCTCTTCCTTGACGGTGGCGGTCGCCCAGACCAGATCGCCGCTCGGATGAACCGCGGCATCTTCATTCACTGTGAATTTCGCGCTCTTGTATCCGGCCAGTACTCCTTTGACCCCTTTTTCGTATTCGTCCCAGCTGTTGTATTTCAGTGGCGCGATGTCAAAGAAGGTGTGGGGGCCGGTCGCATAGAACTTGGCGGTGTTGGCAGGATCGAGTGTGGCCCAACCATCCCAGATCTTCTGAAGATAAGCCTTGTCGGGAGCGGGGCTGGCGGTCTTCTTGGCGGCAGCTTTCCTGGTTTGAGCGGCGAGAGATAGAGTGAAGAGGAACAGGCACAGCGAAACGGCAAAGAAACGCTTAGGCATCAGTGTATTCCCTCCGGGAATCCGGCGGAATTCTCGCACAAAACGGTGTATCAGTGTAGCCCCGGGGCGCCTTCTTCCGGGACAGCCCCCAGAGCAAGCTTTTGGCGCGGCGCGTATTGCGATCTCATAATTCGCGCATTGCAGGGCACGGCTAGCGCGGCACTCGCTTCGACTGGGGACGGACGAGGCGTCCGTCCTTACCTTTTGAAGGTGTTTGACCACTTTCTGCAACGCACGATAAAATAATCAAGTTTGACTGTACTCGCCGACCCGTTCTGGGGGACGCCTGCCTTGGCTGCTGAAGCGCCGGGGCGGAAACACAGCAAGCACAGGAAATCAGCTGCGCCCGGGGCAGCAAGAGTGTGCGCCCTGAGGGATTTGCATTTGAGGGCCATTCCCGCGCCTGGTTTCACACGACATTTGACGGAGGCAGACGTATGTACGCGGTTATCCGCGCCGGTGGAAAGCAGTACCGGGTGGCGCCCGGCGATGTGATTCGAGTGGAGAAACTCAACGGCACCGACGGCCAAGTTGAGTTCCCGGTAGTGGCAGTTTCGGGCGAGGAAGGACAAGTCGGCAATCAGCCCGATGCCCGCGTGGTCGGCGAAGTTGTTGGCGAGGGCCGCGGCGCAAAGGTTTTGGTCTTCCACTATAAGCGGAAGAAACAATACAAGAAGCTTCGGGGACATCGCCAGCCGTTTACCTCAGTCCGCATTGCCGAGATTGCTTTCGGCGGACAAACCTTCAAGGCACCTGATCTTCCAAAGAAGGAAGCCAAGCCAAAGAAGGTGAAAGCGGCCGCCGAGGAAGAGTCTGAGGCAAAGCCGAAGGCCAAGAAGAAGGCCGCCCCGAAAAAGGCCGCAAAGAAAGCGGCGAAAAAGAAATAGTCTGTTTCGATTTAGCTTTTGACTGATACTGGCAACTGGCCACTGAGAACTGTTTTTATGGCGCACAAAAAAGGACAGGGCACATCAAGAAACGGCCGCGACTCGAATTCGCAGCGGCTTGGATTCAAGGCATTCGGCGGACAGGTGGTTCCAGGGGGTACCATCATCGTCCGGCAGCGCGGCACCCGCGTGAAACCGGGTCTCAACGTCGGCCGCGGCAAAGACGATACTCTCTTTGCCAAGATCACCGGCAGGATCAAGTTCATGGACAAGGGATCCATGGGCAAGTTTGTGATCGTTGAACCCATAGAAGCGAAGTAGAGAGTTACGAATCCTCGGCGGGCGGCAAGTGCCCGCGGAACTGCCTCGCCAGTGGACGAGGCATTTTCTTTTGGTCGCTGGTCGTTAGTCCTTGGTCGCTAGCCAAATCTTTCGATCGTAACATTCGGTATGAAGCGAGAGCGGCGGACGAAGGCCAACGACTAGCGACTAACAACCAAGGATGTTTTTCGATGTTCATCGACGAGGCCACAATTCGAGTCAAGGCCGGGGATGGCGGCAATGGCTGCATGGCCTTCCGCCGCGAAAAGTTCGTCCCACGCGGCGGTCCCTCTGGCGGCGATGGCGGCAAGGGCGGCGACGTCCTTATGGAGTCCAGCGAGCGCCACAACACGCTCGTGCATTTTCGCTTCAATCCCGAGCACAAGGCAGACCGCGGACATCACGGCGAAGGTTCGAACAAGACCGGACGCGACGGTGGCGATATCGTCCTCAAGGTTCCGGTCGGCACGATCGTCTATGACGACGAGAGTGGCGAGAGAGCTTTTGAGTTCACTCAGCCGGATCAGCGATTCATCGTCGCCCGCGGTGGTCGCGGGGGACGGGGGAACGCCCGCTTTGCAACCTCCGTTCATCAGGCTCCCCGCGAGCATGAAGCCGGCCGGCCCGGCGAAGAGCGCTCTTACCGGCTTGAATTGAAACTGCTCGCCGATGTGGGACTGGTGGGCTACCCGAACGTGGGCAAGTCCACGTTGATTTCGCGCATTTCCTCGGCGCGCCCGAAGATTGCCGACTATCCGTTCACTACCCTCGAGCCAAATCTTGGCGTGGTCGCCGTCGGTGATGCCAGGGATGAGATCAGTTTTGTGGTAGCCGACATTCCCGGCTTGATTGAGGGCGCGCACACTGGCGCTGGGCTGGGCACGCAGTTCCTGCGCCACATCGAACGCACGCGGCTTCTCGTTCATCTTGTAGATGTTTCCGACTCCAGCGGACGCGATGACGTCGTGAAGGACGTAGAGGTGATTCTCGGCGAACTGGCCAGCTATGGCGCTCACCTGGAAGAAAAGCCGATGATCATGGTCGCTTCGAAGATCGACGTGGCCAACAAGGACAAGCTGACTGCGCTCAAGAAGTATTCAAAAAGGAAGAAGCTGAAGCTCTACGAGATCTCGGCAGTTACTGGCAAAGGGATTGATGAACTGAAATACGCGATTGCCGAGGAGGTCCAATCACTCCGCGAGCAGGATCTTAAGAAATCCGAGGCCGAAACAGAAGCTTCGTAGTTGCCCTGACAAGATCAAAGGCGGCCTGCCGGCCGCCTTCTCCCAGAGAACTTCCCCACAGAACCCGGCACTAGCTTACGCCCTCGGCAAAGGGCCGTGCTGAAAGTGATACTGCAGAATCCGTGCGGCCAGTCCCGGACTCACCGCTTCGCCCTTGCGCTCAATAGTGCGCACGACTTCTCCACGACACACAACCTCGGTTCCGGAAAGGCCTGCGATCTCGGCCGGCAGGACGAGGTTGATTTCGAGTTGAGAATTCGGTTGGAGCAGGTCGTCGGTATTAAAGAGCAGTCCCGAGCGGCTGATGTTTTCGGTTGTGCCCACGTGCCACTGCGTCTCGCCGAGCCGGCGATAGCGCAAAGGCAAGTGAAGTTGGAATCGTTGTGCGCGCGTCGGCGGAGCGTGCCGGGCTCGCATTGCGGGTTGAGGTTCAGCAGATTGCGTCGACATAACGACCTCCGGGGGAGTTGGAGTTGCATCGAGCACTTCGCGTACCTTGCTCTTCAGATCGCGAAGGTTGAAGGGTTTCTGGAGCAGGCGAACGCCGGCCTCCAGCGTGCCGTCATGCCCGATTACATTTTCCGTGTAGCCGGACATATACAGCACTTTCACGTTGGGGCGAATTTCCGAAATACGCTGGGCCAACTCGCGTCCGTTCATGCCCGGCATAATCACATCGGTCAACAGCAGATGAATAACTCCCTCGTGTGCCACAGCAATTTGCATGGCCACTGCGCCATCCGCTGCCTCGATGACCTTGTACCCTTGCTTTTCCAGATACTGCCTGGCGAGATATCGTAGATTCGCCTCATCTTCCACCAGCAGGATGGTTTCTGTGCCGGGTTCCACCTTCTGGAATTGGAGTGGTGACACCGCGGCTTGCACCAGGGGTTCTTCTACCGATGGCACGCGCGGGAGATAAATCTTGAAGGTTGTGCCACGACCCAGTTCGCTGTATACCCAGATGTATCCGCCGCTCTGCTTGACGATGCCATAAACCGTTGACAGGCCCAGGCCAGTTCCCTTCGGTCCCTTAGTAGTGAAGAACGGCTCGAAGATGTGCGACTGGGTCTCCGAGTCCATGCCCGCGCCGGTATCGCTGATCGAGGCCATCACGTAGTCGCCCGGTCGCAACGGGGCGTGCACCCGCGCATACTCTTCGTCCAGTGTGATGTTGGCCGTTTCGATCGTGAGTTTGCCGCCGGAGGGCATCGCGTCGCGGGCGTTCACAGCCAGGTTCATGATGACCTGCTCGATCTGGCCGGCATCCGCGCGGACGGACCAGAGATTCTTGCCGGGGGTCATTACCAGGTCGATGTCTTCTCCGATCATGCGTGTAAGCATCTTCAGGTTCTCTGTCGCGATATCGTTGAGGTTCACGATTCGAGGGGCGAGCATTTGCTTACGGCTGAAAGCGAGCAGCTGGCGGGTTAACGCAGATGCCCGTTCACTGGCACTGGCGATTTCTTGTGCCGGCCCGCGAAGGTGAGGCTCGCCGCCGAGGCGTTCGAGCAGAAATTCTGAATAGCCAGAGATGACCATCAACAAGTTGTTGAAGTCGTGGGCGATTCCCCCGGCGAGGCGGCCAACCGCTTCCATCTTCTGCGATTGACGGAGTTGCTGCTCCAGCGCGCGGCGTTCGGTCACATCCTCAGCGAAGATCTCGAAGACGACACCCTCTTTGCGACCGTTGGGCACTGCTCGTCCCGATACCCGAACCACGGTTGTGCCGGTTTTGCGCTTCCACTCGGCAGTCAGTCCTTTGAAGGGAGCAGCAGAGCGAAGATGGTCGGCCAGATCAAACCACTCTTCGCTTTCGGCATACAGGCTGTAGATATGCTGACCGACAACATCACCAGGTGAACTTAGGCCGAGTAGTTCAAGGAACGCCGGATTGGCGTCGAGGATTTTGCCGCTGGAATCGCAACTGCAGATGCCGTAGGGAGCATTCGTAACAAGCGAGCGGAAGTTCGCTTCCGATCGGCGAAGGTTTTCCTGGGCCGCGCGCAGCGCTGCGTTCAGCCAGCAAATCAGCATCGCGATGAAGAAGAAGAGTGACAGCCGGAGGATGGCGGTGCGCAGTTGATCTGGCGTGTGATCGCCTGCCAGTGTGAAGTAGGCGCTGACGGTAAGTGCAAAGGCAGTGGCCACCACGCCGGGCTTCCATCCGCCGTACCAGGCGCTCACCATGACGGCTACGCCGAATAACGCGAGACGACTTTCGGAAACATCCGCCAGCAGAACAGTGGGGATCAGCGCCAGGGCAGTGCTGAGCACAGCCACCCCATACCGAAGGATGGGCGCACGGGCAGGCGGAATGCGGAGTAGGGGGAGGGTTACTCGCATGTAACGCATCCTAGTGCCATTCTGTAAAACAAGATAGTTACAGGAGTTCATCCGGACATAGCAAGACAATAAGACGGGGAGCCATTGGCCATCCGGACATTGGCCGATTTCATCAGGTGCTTAAATTTTAAACAGCGGAAGCAAATTAAATGCGGTCGGGATGATATCGCACCGGATTCTTCGGGGTTATTCGCAGTTAGCGCCAGCGTTACGGGCGACGTCGGCGCGCGCGACAAATTGAAGGTAGAATTGTCTCTCCCTAATGAACATTGGACTTTTCGGAGGAACGTTTGACCCGGTCCATCGCGGGCATGTGGCGCTGGCCCGCGCCGCGTTGGAACGATGTAGGCTGCAACGGATTTATTTTGTTCCGGCGAATGTTCCTCCCCATAAACAGAAACAACCTCATACGCCTTTCCTGCACCGATTTGCGATGCTGGCGTTAGCCACTCAGAGCGAGAAAATGTTTGTGCCGTCGCTGCTGGAAGCCCCTGACGACGGTGAGAACAGAAAGAAAGACAAGCCGAACTACACCATCGACACAATTCGGCGTTTGAAACAGTCGTTCAAGAGCAGTGATCGGCTGTTTCTTTTGATTGGTATGGATGCATTTGCGGAGATTGCGAAATGGCATCAGGCGGAGGCGTTGTTTCGCGAGTGCGAGTTCATCGTCGCCGGACGGCCGGGGTATTCCCTGGCCGACGTGGCCAACGCGCTCCCGGAAAGTTTGCGTCCCAGGAGGGAAATAACGAAGCCCTTTCACAAACAGGCTGCGACTGGCGATCTAATCCTGCCCGGCGTCAGTATTCACTTGGTCGAGGATTTGCACCAACCTGCATCGGCTACGGCCATCCGAGAGGCGGCGAACGCGGGCAAGCCGCTCGGGCGCTTTCTGGATCCCGCAGTGGCAGAGTACATCAAGAAGCTAGGACTTTATAAATAATGCGCGCCCGTAACCCGCGAAATCCATGACAACAGTTATGATGGTTCCAGCCTTTTCATGTCGCCAGCGGTGGCGATAGGTCAAAACAAATCCAGGGCAGGCGTCCCAAACCGCCGTATTGCTGTAAGAGGAATTTGCATGGCTCAAAATCACTACGTTACGAAGCCCAAGCGCCGCAACAAGAGTGGCAAGCGAAAAGACCCGTCAGAGGCCACTATGGCGAAATTGCGCCAGCGAGCAGCCGCGCAAGCGAAGAAGTCCAATCAGTAATGCCGTCCGGCACTCTGGGGCAACTCAATTACAATTAGACTTCGCAAACGAATTTAGTTGATCGATGATTGAATGAAGAAGACTGAACTTAAGAAGCAAGTGGCTGCCGCCATCCAGGCCTGCCTCGACAAAAAGGCCGAAGAACTCAGCATTCTGGAGATGGAAAAAGGGTCGGGAGCTTTCACCGACTTTTTTGTTCTGTGTAACGGGACAAATCCGCGGCAGGTTCAGGCGATCGCGGACGAGGTGGAGTTACGCCTCAAGAACGCTGGATTGCGGCCCACGCATGTCGAGGGGTACAACCAGGCCGAGTGGGTACTGATCGACTACGTTGACTTTGTTGTGCACGTCTTCTCCGAGAAAGCGCGGAAATTCTACGATCTGGAGCGTCTGTGGAAGTCGTCCAACAGGCTGGAGCCCGGGGATCTCAAGACGCCGTCTAAGACACGAAAGAAGGCGCGGGCGACTAAACCGCGAAAGACAGTGAAAAGGTAGCGCCACAGCCGTTCCTCTGGTTTCGAACCTTGGGCTGCAGATGCCCGACAAAATGGTCCAGGCCGGGCCGACATACTTCCAGCCTTCGCACGGGACACTTCAGCCCGGCAGGCGCTGCTCGTATCGCAAGCTACCATGGCTTGCTCGTCCCGATTTCGTCCCTTAGCCTTCGCCTGATAAAGAGCATCATCGGCCATGCGCAGTAGCAGCGTCTGGCCTGTCGAGGAGCTGACATCGCAAGTAGAAGCCGAACCGATACTGACAGAGACTAAAATAGGACCCCCGGTGGTTGATACCGACACGTCAGCGATGCAACTGCGCAATCTTTCTCCCGCGGTAATGGCGCCGCTGGCGCTGCAGTTGGGAAGAATAATCAGGAATTCCTCTCCGCCGTACCGTCCAACCGAGTCACAGCCGCGCATAGAGGCAGTGAGTCGTCTTGCGACTTCCGCAAGGACCTGATCTCCGACGATGTGCCCATGGGTGTCATTGACTGTCTTGAAGTAATCGATGTCCGCCAGCATGACAGTTAAGAGTCTCATGGGTGCGCTGTTGGCGCAGGAGCTCCCTGCTGAGAGTCTCGATGATCGAGGCTCTATTGCACGTGCCTGTAAGGGCGTCGTGCGAGGCCTCATACTCGAGGTTGTCCTGTGCCCGGAGCAACCGATGTTGAGCAATGAGAATGCGGACCGCCAATGCTGCGAAGACAACCATCACCATCACCGAGGACAAGCGAGGATTGGCCGACGCGTCACGAACCAGAAGCAGTACCGCGAAGAAAGGGTAGACCAGCGGCAAGAGATGACTGAGGACCATCCGTTCTGTGCGGGCAGGCAGCGGGACCAGAGATGCATCCTGGTTCCATGTCAGCGCGACGAACAGGGGAATCAGTTGTAGCGAGCTCCAGAGGAGGTCGAACCATTGCCCGGACTGCACATTGTTAGCTGGAAGAGCAGCGTAGGAATCGGCCAAGCCGGCCACGAACACATATACAGCCATTCCCCCGAAGAACGAGAGTGCCGCTCTCGATCGGCCCAGCACTGCGCCAAGCACGAACGAGAGGGTCAAGATTGCATGGAAAACAAGAGCAGACGACCAGCCGAAACCTTCCCAGCCGACGGTGGCAAGGGCGAGGCCGGGCGTAGCTCTGAAATAGAGATAGACGGCTATCCAGAAGCATGAGACCTGAACAAAATCCAGGACGTGCAAGCGGTCGAAGCGGCTGTGTTCGCGATCTGGGTCTACGAACGGGAGCATGGCCATCGGAATAACAGAGAGGGAAAACAGGATGTCATCCAACGGGTCGCACGAGTGGTCTGAGGAGACATCGATGTAGGTTCCAAGGGCCTGAGCCAGAATGAATCCGATGAAAGATACAGAGAGCCAGGTCCAGTGATAGCACGAAGCCCTCCCGGAACGCGCTCGTGCCTGAAGCGAGGCGCACAGCCACGTCATACCTAGTCCGATCTGCACCAAGTCAGAGACGAGAGCGGCTGTTCTCTTGCCGTGCAAAGCGGCAATCGTTGCCGCTTGAACTAGCAGCAGAGTGCACGCAACAATGACGATTAGCCGGCGGCGAACCATGACCCAAGTTGGTGGCGCTCCAGCCTAGCCTCGAGGCGCACACCATCTCTTCTTCTATCGGCAGCCGAGGCTTTACACTTCAGGCTGTGCAGTGGCGGCGAAGATGCTCCAACGACCTGCACTGGAACAGATGGTGAAAATCAAGATTGCTTGGATCGGCAGGACAAAAGAGCCAGCGCTCGCTTCGCTCACGGACGAATATCTCACGCGGATTTCGCGCTATGCCCAGGTAGAGGGGGTCTCGTTGCGCGACCAGGCTGACTTGTTGGCCAAATTCGGCAAGGGTGTTAAGGGCGGCACGAAATCCTGTCTGGTACTGATGGATTCGCGCGGCAAGGAGTTCACGTCGGAGGAATTCGCTAAGTTTCTAGGAGACTACCAGGAACGCAATCCACTTCCTTTGGTTTTCGCCATCGGTGGGGCGGACGGCTTTGCCACCGAGACGAAGTCTGATGCCGCGAGCGTGATCTCACTTGGGAAAATAACCATGGCGCACGAACTGGCGCGCGTCGTTCTGCTCGAACAGATCTATCGAGCGTTCACAATTCTGAAGGGACACCCGTATCACTCCGGGCACTGAGACAATCCGGAATTAACCCCAAAGAGGACGTATGAGGGAACAGAGAAGCTCGCCTCATTGCGTTACCGTCGCCTGGTAGCTTACCGCCAGCCAGTGCCCTGTGCGGCGGACCCACACGCGGGTATAGCGATAGGGACCACTGAAGTCTTCTCCCAGCTGATGGCCCTTTACATCGGCGCGAGCGGTCACGACGGCGGTGTCGCCATAAACGCGCACCACCATATCCGTGACGTTGATCGTGTCGTATTTCAGTTGGCCACTCTTCCTCGCCGATACCGTGTCTTGTTTGGTGGTGACCTGACCCAGGGGGGTAATCGCGACGTAATCCTCGGCGAGGGTTCGCTGAGAGAAATCGACATCGCGGCGCAGGCTGGCCTCTTTGGCTTGGCGTTCCATTTCGACGATCTCGCGAATGGTCTCCTGGTCCCCGGAATCCAGTGCGGGTTTTGGCCTGGCAGAAACGCGTTGAGCGGCTGAGACCGGCAGGCTTATCAGCACGCAGAACAAAAACGCTGAACACTTGTTCACTACCATGAGACCTCCGCGGTTGGCGAGGGGACAGAGATCCGCTGGACCGAGCTACGAATCCTTGGATGCAGGAGTTCCGTGGAAAAGTGCTGAAACTGAGATTTCATTTTCACACCACCCGCTCGTGAGCCTTGGGTCGGTAGGGAGTGCACGCCCCTACAGGTGACAGACTAGACAGATAGACGTTCCGTTCGTGCTTTTCTAACAGCCATTGTTTCCTCGAGTGCAACCTCCGTTCCACCTCTCGCGGGACTAACTGGTTGACAGATGAGGGCATACGCCGAGGTTCTTTCCTCAGCCCTGTCCACTCCTGCCGTCGACTGTCCGTTTGTGGACAAGCGCCTATTCCGCTTAGCGGCCGCGCAAGGCGGATACCGATCTAGTAGAATCAGCATTCGAGCCAGAATGGCGGACGTACGTCGAGGTCTCATTATCGTGAATACGGGGCCCGGCAAGGGCAAGACCACTGCCGCTATGGGAACCGCGCTGCGAGCTGTCGGGCAGGGTATGCGCGTGCTCATGCTGCAGTTTCTGAAAGGGTCTTGGCACTACGGCGAACTCGATGCCGTGCAGGTCTTCGGCGACAAGTTCGTGATGAAGCAGATGGGCCGCGGCTTCGTGAAAGTCGGAGCCGAAAAGCCCGATCCCGAAGACGTCCGGATGGTTGAAGAGGCTTGGGCGGAGGCGGAGAAGGCGATTCAATCTGGCCAGTGGGATTTGGTGGTACTGGATGAGATTAACTATGCCATCAGCTACGGTATGCTCGATCCGGCAAAGGTCGTGGACGCCCTCAAGGTGAAACCGGAGATGCTGCATGTTATCTTAACGGGTCGCAATGCCCATCCGACGATCGTCGAGATCGCGGATACGGTCACGGAAATGCGCCAGGTGAAGCACGCGTACGAAAAGGGCGTGATGGCGCAGAGGGGAATCGAGTACTAGGGGTCCCAGTTCTCGGTTCGCAGTTCTCAGTAGAAACCTACCCTCGGCTGCGCCCTTAACTGAGAACTGGCAATTGAGTACTGAGAACTGCTCTTATGGCTTGGTTTAAGCGTGAATCCGGCGAACTAGACACTTCGGGCGAGAAGAAAGTCCGCACCGAAGGGTTGTGGGTGAAGTGTGAGAATTGCCGGCAGATCATCTGGAAGAAGGATCTGGAAGAAAACATGAACGTATGTCCGAAGTGCGACAAGCACTTTCGGATCGACGCGCGCACACGGCTTGCGCAGTTGCTCGACGACAATCAGTACACCACTTTTGACACCAATATCTCTTCGACTGATCCGCTGAAGTTTGTCGATCTGAAGCCTTATTCGTCGCGCCTCAAGCAGGCACAGCACGATACTGGTCTGAAAGACGCGGTGATCAATGCGCAGGGCAAGCTGATGGGCAAGCCGGTTATCGCCAGCGTGATGGAGTACGCATTTATCGGCGGAAGCATGGGAGCGGTGGTGGGCGAGGCGATTACCCGAGCCATCGAAAAAGCCGGAGATACGAGAACGTCCTTGATTATCGTATCGGCCTCCGGCGGGGCACGCATGATGGAGGGCGTAATCAGCCTCATGCAGCTGGCCAAAATCTCCGCGGCGCTGGCCAGACTGGATAAGCTCAAGGTCCCCTATGTTTCGCTGCTTACCGATCCGACCACCGGTGGAGTAACCGCTTCCTTCGCAATGCTGGGAGACTTGAACATTGCCGAGCCGGGCGCACTGATCGGATTTGCCGGGCCGCGAGTAATCGAGCAGACCATCCGCCAAAAACTACCGCCGGGCTTTCAACGGAGCGAATTCCTGTTGCAGCATGGCATGCTCGATGCAGTCGTGCCGCGCAAACAGTTAAAGCCGTACATTGCGCGGGCGCTGGATTTTATGGCTGCCTGAAGCAGTCTCACCCGCCAGGCCCTCTTTCACTTCAGGCCTCGTTGTCGCGTCTTTGGTCCGCAATTCTGCTGTAACCTGATGACTTGAGCGGAAAGCTGACGGCGGAGAGCTTAATCATTGTCCTACGACACCGCAGTCGCGAGTATGTTTGCGCTTGGGCATGAGTTGTCCCACATGCCGTCGCATAAGTTCGACTTGGCGCACATGCGCGTGCTGCTGGAGGCGCTGGGCCATCCGGAACGAAAGTTTCCCAGTGTGCTGATTGCCGGTACCAACGGCAAAGGATCGACCGCCGCAACGCTTGCGTCCATTCTCAGAGCCTCAGGGCTGAAGACCGGGCTCTATACCTCTCCGCACCTGGTTCGGATCAACGAACGGATTCGGATCAACGGAGTCGCCATCCGGGATGACGATTTTGCCCGGTTGCACGGGGAAGTTGATATTGTGGCCGAGCGCCTTGTCGCAAACGGCGAACTGCCGTGGCATCCGAGCTTTTTCGAGATGATGACCGCGATCGCGTTCTCGCATTTCGCGCAGCAGCAAGTCGAGATCGCGGTTCTGGAAGTTGGGATGGGTGGGCGCCTGGATGCAACGAATGTGGTCGAACCGCTGGTTAGCGTAATTACCGACATCTCGCTTGATCACCAGAAGTTCCTGGGCAACACCGTCGGCGAGATCGCCCGCGAGAAGGCGGGCATCATTCGGCCGGGAGGTGTGGTAGTCACTCTTCCGCAGCAACCGGAAGCGAACGACGTCATCGGAAACACGATTCTCGATCTTGATGCTGTAGGTGTAAACGCCGTACAGTATGTGCCGCCCGTCTCACCTGCCAGTAGCCACTACTTGGTAACCAAGCCTGAGGCAACCGCCCTGGGCGCCGAGCCTGCGTTTTATCGCTATCCGTTGCAGGTAATGGGACGACAGATTCTGGTCGAATCGCCGCTGATTGGCAGGCATCAATTGAGAAACGCTGCCCTTGCGATTGCTGCGGCTGAGGAGCTGAGCAAGAAAGGAATCAGGGGAATCTCGGCTCAGAGTATTGAGCGGGGAATCCAGGAAACGCAGTGGCCGGGACGTTTCCATATCATTCCCGCTCACCGCGGCTGGCCGGAAGTTGTCCTCGATGTCGCACACAATCCGGCCGGCGCTTGGGCCCTGCGCTCGGCCCTTTCGGAGCGCTATGACGACCATCCACTGATTTTTGTTTTTGGAGCCATGCGCGATAAGGCAATCTCGGAGATGGCTGAAATCCTGTTTCCAATCGCACGAGCGGTTATCGCCACTCGGCCGAATAATCCCCGGTCCACGTCACCGGACGAAATTCGCCCGGCCGGAAGTCGGACAGGAACCGAGATTGAAGCGGTGGCCGAAGTACCCAGGGCACTGGAGCGGGCCCGCGAGCTCGCGACCGGTGAAGATGTCGTCGTCATCACGGGTTCGATCTATCTGGTCGGGGAAGCGATGCAGGTACTGGCATTGCACCCTTGAGCACGCGGGGCAGCTAGTTTTCCTTAAAATGGCATTGTGCAAGACGTGAATTCATCAGTTGAGCAAGTTGGTAACGGAGAGGCGGTCGCTCCGCAGGTCGCGGCGGAGGTACGCTCGCGCCACCTCCCGCACGGCACTCCGGAGCGTAAATATGGCTTGCTGAGCCTTCTCCGCTCGTACGTTATCTTCGACCCCCTGATTTGGCTCTACACGCTGATCCTGGGGCCGTCGGGCCTGGTTGCCGGGTTCTTCGACCGCGACGGCAGCATCATGCACTGGTTCGCCCGGGCTTGGTCGTGGATGATCATGAAAACGATCTCTTCTCCGGTCAAGGTGATTGGGCTCGAGAAGATTGCCACTGCCGAGCCGCACGTTTACGCCGCAAATCACGCCTCGGCGCTCGACATTCCCGTCTTGTATGTGAACTTGCCGTTTCAGTTCCGGATCGCGTTCAAGAAAGAATTGCTGGCATATCCGGTGGTGGGATGGCACTTGAAGCGGTCGGGCCAAATCTGCATTGATCAGCAGAATCCGGCGCGTTCGATTGGGAGCATCCGCACGGCCTTAAAAGGGCTGAGGGGCGGCATGCCCCTGGTGATTTTCCCCGAGGGTGGACGGACAGCCGACGGGGACATCAAGCCATTCCTGCCGGGAGCATTCTTTTTGGCGATTAAGGCGCAGGTCGACATAGTCCCCGTGGCGCTGGTGGGGACCTACGAATTGCTGCCCATGAACACGTATCACATCAAAAGCCGCCCGCTGGAAATGCGCGTGGGAGAGCCGATTCCGACCGCCGGGCTGACGCTTCGAGACATGGAAGCGTTGTCGTCAACAGTGCAGAAAGCGCTGGAAGATCTGTATTACCGAGGAGATTCCTCGGCGTAGGATTCTTTCGCACCGGCGCTTCTATCGGCTCACAGCGTTCAGCCACGGCGTGCAATACCGTCAGGCGGCCCTTTTCCCTTCATCGCAAAGTTGCTGATAGTGCTCACGGCCGCGTTGATAGCCCCGCGTGAATGGCTCTTCCACATCTTTCCCCGGGAAACGGTGCTCTACGTCTTCCAGGGCTGCGTCCATCTCCGCTGACACTTGATCAAACTCCTTGCAACGGGTGCGAGCGTGCATGGCGGCCTGGAAGCCAAGGCGGAAGAATTCCTCGTCGTCGCTGAAGTTCCCGCCCGACTTTTCGTAGCGGTTCTGCTCGGAACTGCGCAGGCCCGTCCACCACTGGTCTCGAGCCGCATCGATGGACTCGGCCCCTTCGCGCCTCAACACGTCTCGAAGCTCGGATGCAGAAGGTTCGTCATCGGCAAGTGCGATAACTACGCTACGACCATTGCGGAGCGCGTCCTCATAGAGAAAGATCTCGTCCTCAGGAAGACCCTCATAGGTGGCGGTCTCGAACTTACTGCCAACTGCGGCCCCAACGGTGGCACCTGCGGCACCGACGATGGCAGCGCCAAGCAGTCCTAACGTGGTGATCGGTCCGACGCCTGGCACCAAAGCCATCAACGCGGATCCTCCAGTAATGCCGACTCCGCCGCCTACCAGGGCCCCAACCGCTTTGGCCATCCCGGGTTGCTCGGAGGCCTCCGTTGGGACGGACTGGACTTCCCTTCCAATCTCATCCGCGCTACCAGGGGTGAGAAGTGTGATCTTATCTGGAATGCCAACCTGGCTGACTTTTTCATAGGCGCGCTGGGCTGCTTCCCGGGTAGTGAATATGCCTGTGACAGATTCCATTTCGATGCCCTCCATTCGCTCGACAGGGATAGGTACTTCGATGCCGGAATGGACAGGGCAGGCACACCAAAAATTTTGTTTTCTCCCTCCCGTAACCAATTCAGAGGCATGGTCGTTTAAGCTGGTGTAAGGCCAAACCGCGGAGAACTCGTTGAAGGCTCTGAAGAAGGAAGCAGACGAGCGGCTTCTGATCGAAGCCGCGCAGGCGGACCCCGCTCGCTTTGCCGACCTTTATGAACTCAACTTCGAACGTGTCTACGCCTACGTGGTGAAGCGGGTGCAGGACCGCGCAGAGTCGGAAGACCTTACGTCGGAAGTGTTTCACCAGGCGCTGGCCAACCTGAAGCGGTTCGAGTGGCGTGGAATTCCGTTTGCCGCGTGGCTGTTTCGGATAGCAGCAAACCTGATATCGGATCGCTGGCAGCGATCAGGACGGGAACTGACGGATGACCAGGCGATCGAATCGGCCCAGGTCAGTCCTGCGGAGATTGAGGAAGTCGAACGTCGGGCGACCTTGTATCGGCTGGTCGAGAACTTGCCGGCGGAACAGAAGCGAGTGGTGTTACTGAGGTTCGTCGAGCAGAAAAGCATCAAAGAAGTCGCAAGTGCAATACGCAAGACCGAGGGGGCAGTGAAGCAGCTACAGTTTCGTGCGCTGAGTACATTGAAGGCGCGCATGGAGGGTGCGAATGCCTAAGCGCTCTCTACAACCCGGAGGCGGTGATCAGAAGAAGATCGAGCAACTGAGCAAAGCGCTCGACGCCACGCTGGCGCGAGATGACGGGCGGGTAAGCAAGGCGGCGGAGGAAATCGGGCCCCTGGTGCGCATCGCGGCGGAATTGCGCAATCTGCCGAGTGCGAGTTTCAAGGCACGATTGAAATCCGAATTAGGAGGCAAGAAGAGTATGTCCACCGTTGCCGAGCCCGTATCAGCTGTCCGCGTGACTGCAATACCAAGACTGGCATTCCGAGAACCTGCGAAAGCCATTGAGTTCTACCAGCGCGCTTTGGGGGCCAAGGAGAAGTTTCGATTCCAGGTTGGCGATAGCATTCCCCATGCCGAGCTCACCATCGGCGACTCTTCCATCAATGTAACTGGAGAATGGCCCGAAGGTGGGCGCTTCAGCGCTGAGACACTGGGACACTCACCGGTTTGGATGTCGATCCAGGTGGCCGACGTAGATGGATTCACTAAACACGCGGTCGCGGAAGGGATGAAGCTTGTGCGCGAACCAAAGGATCAATTCTATGGACATCGCGACGCCATGCTGGAGGACCCCTTCGGTTATACGTGGAGCGTCTTTACCGTGACGGAAGAAATGCCGGTGGAAGAGATGCATCGGCGGATGCAAGGGCTCACCCACGGCCCGGAGGGCGGCGAGGCAGCCGGGAAGAAGGGCGTAAGTCCCGTTCCACGCGGCTTCCGGACCGTGACTCCTTATCTCGTAGCTGCTGACGGTTTGGCGCTGCTGGATTTCGTGCACAAGGCATTCGATGCTGAGGAAATCATGCGCGCGGTGATGCCAACAGGGGTGCACGGAGAAATGCGCATCGGAGACACGACGCTCATGATGGGCGGGGGACTACCGGGAAAGAAATTCCCTGGAACGCTGCAGCCTGGCGCTTTGCACGTTTATGTGGAGGATGCGGATGCGGTCACGGCAAAGGCTGTCTCTGCCGGAGCCATTCTGATTGATGAACTGCGAGATCAGGAGTACGGCGAGCGCTCTTCAACGGTGAGAGACCCTCACGGAAACTTCTGGTACATTGCTACCCACCGCGGCAAGAGTCACATCCCCGAAGGACTGCAAAGCGTCAATCCCTACCTGCACCCGCGTCGCGCCGAACCCGTCATCAGCTTTCTGAGGCGGGCTTTCGGGGCGCAGGAGGTCGCAAAGTACTCGTCGCCGGATGGCGTGATTCAACACGCTGTGGTACGCGTTGGTGATGCTGTGCTGGAGATGGGTGAGGCCCACGGCAAGTACGAGCCCATGCCAGCGATGTTCTATCTCTATGTGCCCAACATGGACGCGGTGTATCGCCAGGCTTTGGCGGCTGGGGCAACATCCTTCCAGGAACCGACGGACCAGCCTTATGGGGACCGGAATGCCGGCGTCCAAGATGCATTTGGGAACAAGTGGTACATCGCCACGCACATCAAGGACGTTCGCTTCTAGCCAACAAGAAATGGGAGATTGCCTCTGCACTCTCCCAAAATTAGTACGGTCATTCCGAGCGATAGCGAGGAATCCCGATTAGCAACTCGACCCCGACTCCGCTCAGGGCAGGCTTCCGCTCAGCATGACAGAATTAGCTGGCGCGGCGACGGCGAGCTGCGGATTCTTGGTCTTCGATTTCAGCCGTCTCCGCATCATCGTCTGCTCGATCGCTCGATTTTTTCACCGCGTCTTTTGCTTTGCCCCAGGCGTTTTGCACTTTGCCCTCGGCTTGCTGCGCTGCGCCCTTGGCCTGCGTCTCGCTGTCGCCAGTCCATTCGCCGGCCTGGCGTTCAACGCGACCGGCGATGTCTTTCACTTTTCCTTCCACGCGATCCTTGTCCATGATTTCCTCCGATTCAATGTTCTGACCCGTATGCGCTGCAACGTCAGGCCACCGGACTTCTGCCCTGAATCACGCGAATCAGGACCGTGATGATGGCGAGTACGAGCAGGATGTGAATGAATCCTCCTAGCGTGTAGGAGCTGACCATCCCCAACAACCAAAGGATCAGAAGCAATACCGCGATTGTCCAAAGCATCGATCTGGCCCTCCGAGTCGGCGAGTCAATTCCGCCTCGGGCAGACTAAAGGCCCAGACCTCGTTGCAGGTATCCGGCAAAGTGCGTAACTGCTACGGCAGAGTGCTTTAATGCGTATCTAAGTTTGACCCTCTCGAATCCGGTCCAATAAACTGAAGAATTCAGTAGGACTACGGGTTTTCCCTTATGGCTGACAGCATTCAGGTAAAGCTTCCGGACGGAAGCGAGAAGGAAGTTCCCAGAGGCACGACTGCGCTCGACATTGCGAAGTCGATCAGCCCGCGATTGGCGGATGCGGCCCTGGTGGCCAAAACCAATGGCGATCTCATCGATCTTGCCCGGCCGCTCGAGAAAGATACCGATCTCCGTTTATTGACCGAGAAGGATCCCGAGACCTTGGAAGTTTATCGGCATTCGTCCGCCCATCTGCTGGCGGCGGCTGTGCTGGAACTCTTCCCTGAGACGAAACTCGGTCACGGTCCGGCCACCGACGCCGGATTCTTCTACGACTTTTATCGTCCTACGCCATTTACGCCCGAGGATCTCGAGAAGATCGAGAAGAAGATGCAGGAGCTCGTGCAGCAGAACATTCCGTACGCGCGTGAGTTTCTGCCACGCGACCAGGGGCTCGCGGAGTTCAAGAAAGAAGGCGATTTCATGAAGTGCCATTTCATCGAGCAATTCACCAAGCCCGATGAAAAAATATCAATCTACCGAACCGGAAAGTTCGTTGATTTCTGCCGCGGGCCACATGTTCCATCGACCGGGAAGATCAAGGCGTTCAAACTGCTGAACATTGCGGGCGCCTACTGGCTGGGGGATGAAAAGAATCCGCAGCTGCAACGCATTTATGGGACGTCCTTCTTCTCGAAGAAGGAACTCGATGATCATCTGAAGCACATTGAAGAGACGAAGAAGCGCGATCATCGCGTGTTGGGCAAGCAACTCGATCTTTTCTCGATTCAGGAACTTGCCGGGCCGGGGTTGATTTTCTGGCATCCCAAGGGCGGGATCATCCGCAAAGAGATGGAAGACTGGATGCGCGAGCAGTACATCAAGCGCGGATACGCCCTGGTGTACACGCCGCACGTTGCGCGTCGGCAGCTCTTCTACACGTCGGGACACGAGGGCTACTATTCGCAGAATTTCTTCGACGTGATGGAACTCGATGATGCCGAGTATCGCCTAAAGCCGATGAACTGCCCGGGCCACATTCTCATCTACAAGGATGCATTGCGGTCGTATCGTGATTTGCCGGTCCGTCTGGGCGAACTGGGCACGGTCTACCGCTACGAACGGTCCGGCGTCATGCACGGACTGCTGCGCGTACGCGGGTTCACGCAGGACGATGCACACATCTTCTGTACTCCGGAACAGATCGAGAAAGAGATCGCCGATTGCGTGGAATTCGCTCAGGACGTCCTGCGGGATTTTGGGTTCGATAAGTTTCAGACGGAGCTCTCGACTTGGGATCCGAATGACCGGAAGAGCTTCGTCGGCAGCGAAGAGCAATGGAATCACGCGCAGCAATCGCTGGAGAAGGTCCTCAAAGAGCTGAAGATCGAGTACAAGACCATTCCGGGCGAGGCCGCGTTCTATGGCCCTAAGATCGATATCAAGTTGGTGGACGCGATCGGGCGACTCTGGCAGCTCTCGACCGTGCAGTTCGATTTCAATCTGCCACAGAGATTCGAATTGGAATACGTCGCCGAGGACGGAACGCGCAAGCAGCCGGTCATGGTGCATCGTGCCCTATATGGGTCGGTGGAAAGATTCTTCGGCGTGCTGATCGAGCATTACGCCGGAGCGTTTCCGGTGTGGCTGTCGCCCGTGCAGGCGGTGATGATTCCGATCAGCGAACGACATGCCGAGTACGCGAACAAAGTCGCTTCGGAGTTGAAGGCGATCGGCGTGCGTGTGGAAGTTGATGCGCGCAACGAGAAGATGAATGCCAAGATCCGCGAGCACGCGCTACAGAAGGTACCGTTCCTGCTCGTCGTCGGAGATAAAGAAGCCGAGGCGGGGAAGGTGAATGTCCGGACGCGGGGCAAAGAGAAGACCGAGGACATGCTGGCGACGGAGTTTGTTGCGAAGATTGGGAAATTGATCGAGGAAAAGAGCGCCGGACTTTAGGGTCCGCAACTCCGGAACCAGCCGCCGAGGCTAGCTTGCTAATGTTTCGAAACGTTCTTTTGCTGGTGCTAGGCGGCGCAGCATACTGTCAGAGTTCCAATCAAACAACCCATCAACTCGCAGGCTGCTATGAAGTGAGTTCGCTCGCTTGGGAGCCGCCGAATGAAGCCATCAAAGTGATTCCCCAGAGGCTTGAGCTTCAGCTTCAGAATGACCCCAAATGGAAAACCTTTGCCATTCGCAGTCTTGTGCCTGGCGAAGGGGACGACTTCAAGCCAGAGACGTTCTGGAGCTGGAAGCCGAAAGGCGCGAACAAGATTGGCATTAGTTTTGGCACTGGCTTGGGCGGCTTTCGAGGGGTTCTCCGGAAATCCAAGGATGGCGATCTTATCGGGAAGTTAAAGGAGTGGTGTGATTCACGTTGCGGATACAAGAAAAGGATCGGAATGATCCAGCTTCGGAAGATAAGGTGCGAGTGAGCTGAGTCCGAAATCTGGCGAGTGATTTTCTGCGTTGTATCCTGCCCCTTCCGACTCCGATACGAATTCCGAACAAACATCACTATCACATTGTGCAAAACCCAAACCCGAGGTAATGTGTTGTTCTCTTCCCCTTCAAGGTGTTTTTCAGTTCATCTTCAGAAGGATTGCGTGGCTTTCAGGCCACGCCGAAAGGGGTGCGTTTATGAGTATTGGACATTACGGATGGGTCCCGGATCTGCCGGATCAGCGTGATTTGGTGTATTCGGCTCCGCCGACGTTTCTGACAGCCCTACCAACGGCAGTGGACCTGCGTCCCCACTGCCCCCCGGTTTACGATCAGGGCCAACTGGGAAGTTGTACCGGGAATGCAATCGCAGGAGCGATTGAATTTGAGCGCCTCAAACAGGGACTGAGCGATTTCGTTCCGTCACGCTTGTTCATCTACTACAACGAGCGCGTCATTGAGCACACGGTCAATTCCGACAGTGGGGCGCAGATACGCGACGGAATCAAGGTGGTGGCGAAGCTTGGCGCCCCGCCAGAGACGGACTGGCCCTACGACATCAGCAAATTTACCGAGAAACCTCCAGCCGCGGCGTATACCGATGCGGCCAAGAACCAGGTGACGTCCTATCATCGGGTGACCCGAGTACTGAATCAGTTCAAGGGATGCCTGGCGTCGGGCTATCCGTTTGTTCTCGGCTTCACCGTGTATGACGCATTCGAAAGCGCACAAGTGGCCCACACCGGACAGCTCAACATGCCGCAACCGGGCGAGAGTGTCGTCGGAGGCCACGCCGTCCTCGCGGTAGGCTACGATGATAAGCACCAACGCTTCATCATCCGCAATTCCTGGGGACCAGATTGGGGAATGAAGGGCTATTTCACCATGCCGTACCAGTACCTCATGGAATCCAACCTTTCAGATGATTTCTGGACGGTCCGATTGCTTGAGGACGATGGAAGCACGAAGAAGTCGGCCCCAAAGAAGGCAGCCCCCAAGAAGAAAAAGCATTGACCTACGAGTAATAGCGGCCTGCCGCAGCATCATGCTCAAGACCGGACGCGGACTTTCATTGTGAAAGTTCGCGCCGGTTCAGAGCTTGTTTCCCAAGATCGCCGGTACTCCAAGACAATCGAACAGGTTCCGGATGCGGGAGCGCGAAAGCGCCAAAGGTGAGTACCAGCTCCGCCAATTTTTCCCGTTCCGGTGAACGATGACTCGAGCAGAGAGCAGTCGCATTCACCTCCGCTCTTGAGACGCCAGCGGTAACCTGCGGTTGGGGTCTCAGACAACGCGAGATCGAGTTCTCCACCGGCAGATACTTCCACTTCACGTCCATTGGCGCTTTCGTCGTATTGCATGCAGTGGCCTCGATGACGGTACGTGAGCTCATCGGGATTATCCCGAAGAACAATCCGCACAGGAGATGACCACTCTCAGTTTAGTGGTTGTACCATGTTTTCGTGCCTCTACTGGTGGAGCGCGTGCTGGCGGAGATTCAGCGGCAGGAGTTACTCAAGCCGGGAGACCGCGTCGGCATGGCCGTATCGGGCGGGATCGACTCAGTTGCTCTCTTGCGCTTGCTACTGGAATTGCGGGCTGATTTGGGCATCGTCCTTTTCGTTGTTCACTTCAATCACAAGCTGCGAGGAGCGGAGTCGGACGATGATGAGCGCTTTGTCTCCGATCTGGCGCGGGCGAATGGGCTGGAGTTCTTTTCCGACAGCGATGTTGTGGCCGAGTATGCCTCCCGCGAAGGCCTCAGCACGGAGGCGGCGGCGCGAGAGTTGCGGTACGGGTTCTTTCGGCGCCTTCTAGGCTCGGAAGGCACCCCGGGGACTGAATCCCCTCGGCGAAATGGAGCCGCGAATCACAGCTCTGAAAGCAGTGTGGCCTCCGAACCTCCTACCCTGCGGAGGCTCGACAAGATTGTCACCGGCCATACTCTCAATGATCAGGCTGAAACTGTCTTCATGCGGCTAATCCGCGGCACCGGTGTCAATGGTTTGAGTGGAATCCATCCGCGGATTATGGTTGAGAACGACCAGGGCGAAGCCTGTGGTGAGATCGTGCGCCCTTTGCTCGGTATTCGGCGGCACGAACTGGAGCAGTACCTCATCGATAGCCGTCAGACTTGGCGGGAAGACTCTACCAACGCTAATCATGCCTTCACGCGGAATCGTCTGCGGAAGCTGGCTCTTCCGCTGCTTCAGAAAGAGTTCAATCCTGCCGTCGTCGAGAATCTGGCAGAACTGGCGGAAATTGCCCGTGGTGAGGAGGAGTACTGGGAGAACGAAGTTGCCGGATGGATGGGGACCGCGGTGCATTGGGTCGAGCCCGAGTGGGTACACCAGAGCCGCGCTCTCGTGCAGATTTCGCTCGCGGGCAATGAAATGACCCCTTCTTATGATGCCGACCTTCAGTCAAAAATTGACAGTACGCCCTGGCTCGTAGCCAATGCCTCGGTGAGCCGTCCTTGGTTCCTGAGCGAACCGGTCGCCGTGCAGCGTCGTGTGGTAAAGGCCATCGGAGAACATGCCCGGATTCCGCTCGAGTTTAGGCACGTCCAGCAAATCGTTCGATTTGCGGCGGAGGAAAGGAACCCTGCAAAAGAACTTACGCTGCCTTTCGGGTGGAAGCTGGTGCGGCATCGGGAGGAGTTTCTATTCGTTACTCCGGATCTGCGGGAGACCAAGCCACCACGGGACTATAAGTACGAACTCACTGTACCCGGAAGAGCGATTCTGCCAGAGATTGGAATTGTGATCGAGGCCTATCGCATTCCGGCGGATCAGGTTGCGGAGTATAATCCGGACGAACTCCTGGATGCGGATTCCCTCCCCGGACTGTTACGGGTGCGGAACTGGCATGCAGGAGACCGGTTCTGGCCGGCGCATACCAGGTCCCCTAAGAAGATCAAAGAGCTTTTACAGGAGCGCCACCTCACCCAGCCGGAACGTACGCTGTGGCCTGTGGTTGTCAGCGGTGATCAGATCGTGTGGGTTCGGGGATTTGCAACTCATGCGAAATATGGGTTGAGACCGGGTTGCAGAGGTCTACTGTTACGCGACAGACCTTGGTCTGAGGGAGACGAAACCTAACTCTATGGGAGCCGGAGGGGGCGCAACTCTGATGAGCGGATCGCGGGTTGAGCCATTGCGTCAGGTCATTTCGGCGGAGCAAATTCAGAAGCGAGTCAAGGAGCTAGCCCGGCAGATTTCCGATGACTATCGTGGCCAGACTATCCAGATGCTGGCCGTGCTTGAGAATGCGTTCATGTTCCAGGCCGACCTGGTGCGGGCCCTTGAGGTTCCGGTCGTATGCCAGTTCATCAAGCCGAAGTACACCCGTCCGCCGGCGAAACCTGGCAATGATGTCATGGAGATTTTCTTTAGTCATGAGCCCGACATTCGCGGACAGCACATCTTGCTCGTGGAAGGCCTGGTCCATTCCGGTGTTACCAGCGAGTTTCTGATGAATGATTTGCGGGCAAGAGGGGCAGCCTCGGTGAAGCTGGTGACACTGCTCGATCGGCAAGCGGCTCGCCGGGTGCCGCTGCAGCCGGATTATTTCGGATTTCTGGTGGATGAGACCTTTCTGGTGGGCTATGGGCTGGGGGCGGTCGAGCAGACGAATCGCAATCTGCCGTACCTTGCCGCTGCAAGCTGAACCGCTTCTGTGACTTAAGTCATGTTCAACTGGTTCTATGCTTTTGCTCTGAAATATGTAGAATTGACACTGGGAATTTAGCTGGTCCGAAGCGTCTCTCTCGGGCATCTAATGCCATTAGGCGGGCTTGTCGGCGCCCCGCACTTTAGGAGTCTTTTAGGTGAACTCAACGGTTAAAACTGTGCTGTTCTGGTTGCTCATCGGGGTCTCGGCCCTGCTGTTGTGGGAAGTAGTCAGGAGTGCCCGGGACGGCCAGAAGGATCAAGAGATAAACGTCACCCAGTTCATGGGTGATGTCGATCAGAACAATATTCGCGAGATCGAAGTTAACGGCATGGAAGTGCGCGGGAAGCACCGGGACGGGTCGCAATTCCATACGAATCTCCCAGGGAACTACTTCACTCCCGAGCTGCTGAAGAGCTTGGGCAGTAAGGGAGTAGTAATCAAATTTCGCGACATTAACAGCGGAAGCCTGCCCCTCACTCTGCTGGGTACCTGGGCGCCTCTGATCTTGTTGGGCGCTTTGTGGTTCTTCATGATCCGGCAGATGCAGACGGGTGGAAACAAGGCCTTGTCTTTCGGCAAGAGCCGCGCGCGCCTGCTCTCGATGCAGCAGAAGAAGGTCACGTTCAAAGACGTGGCTGGCGTCGAAGAAGCGAAGGAAGAGCTGCGCGAGATTATCGAATTCCTGCGCGAGGCGCAGAAGTTCCAGAAACTGGGCGGCCGCATTCCAAAGGGCGTGCTGCTGGTCGGCCCTCCGGGAACGGGCAAGACCTTGCTGGCCCGCGCGGTTGCTGGCGAAGCGAACGTTCCCTTCTTTTCAATTTCAGGTTCCGACTTTGTGGAAATGTTCGTGGGCGTGGGCGCGAGCCGCGTCCGCGATCTGTTCGAGCAGGGCAAGAAGAATGCGCCCTGCATCATCTTCATTGATGAAATCGATGCAGTCGGCCGTCATCGCGGCGCTGGTCTTGGCGGCGGCCACGATGAGCGTGAGCAGACTTTGAACCAGTTGCTGGTGGAAATGGACGGCTTCGAGTCCAACGAAGGCGTGATCCTCATGGCCGCTACCAACCGGCCTGATGTGCTTGATCCGGCCTTGCTACGGCCCGGCCGCTTCGACCGTCGGGTGGTGGTGAGTCGTCCGGATGTACGCGGGCGCGAAGAAATCCTCCGGGTGCATACTCGGAAGATTCCTCTCGCTGACGACGTCGATCTCTCGGTGCTGGCTCGCGGAACACCCGGTTTTTCGGGAGCGGATCTGGCCAACATGGTCAACGAAGCGGCCCTGGCAGCAGCCCGGCAGAATCGCAAGGCCGTGTTGCAATATGACTTCGAACTGGCCAAGGACAAGGTTCTGATGGGCGTGGAGCGAAAGTCGCTGCTTCTCACCGACGAAGAGAAGCGCAATACCGCGTACCACGAGGCCGGACACGCCCTGGTAGCGGCGAAGATGCCGCATTCCGATCCTTTGCACAAGGTCACAATCATTCCTCGTGGAATGGCGTTGGGTGTGACCATGCAGTTGCCGGTGGATGATCGCCACAACTACTACAAGAACTATCTTGAGACGCAGATCGCAATCCTGATGGGCGGGCGCATCGCGGAAGAGATGTTCCTTGGAGTGATGAGCACCGGCGCCGGCAACGACATCGAGCGCGCGACGGATATGGCGCGCAAGATGGTCTGCGAGTGGGGCATGAGCGAACTCGGTCCGCTGACCTTTGGCAAGAAGGAAGAGCAAATCTTCCTCGGTCGCGAGATCGCACAGCATCGCGACTATAGCGAGGATACAGCGATCAAGATTGACCAGGAGGTTCGTAAACTGGTTAATAGCGGCTATAACATGGCGAAACAGATCCTGTCTGACAATCGCGACACCCTCGAGAAAGTGGCGAAGGCGCTGATTGAGCGCGAAGTTCTTGATGCGAACGAAATCAAGCTGCTGGTCGACGGCAAGGAACTTCCGCCGATGTCGCCACCGTCTTCCAAGCCAGATGATGGCGTGCAGCACGTGATCAAGCCCGATCTGCAGCCGGGACGGGCTAAAGGCGGCGAGCGGCCCGCGACAGCGTAGAAAGCCAACCGAATCGAATAGCTTGAGGGCGGCCCACAGCCGCCCTTTTTTCGTCTCAGCAGGCAGGTGAGAATGTGAGCTATTCCCTGATACTGAGAGTCGACGGACGACAGGACGATTCCGGGTTCGCGCACGATTCTAGGCCGCCGTGCGCGCGTAGTAGTTCCTCGATGCTCTCGTGTTTCTTTATTCGCGCCCAGTACAGGGGCATATGGCCATTGATGTCTGCGTCATTAACGTTGGCCCCATTGGCGATCAGCAACCGCACGACATCCTCATGTCCATCAGAAGCTGCCACGCCGAGTGCCGTATGACCGCCCGGGGTTCTTGCATGAACGTCCGCATTGGCGGCCAGAAGTACCGCGATCGCTTCGATCTGACCGTTCGCTGCAGCGTCATACAAGGGGGTGCGCCCGATTCCGTCTCGGATATTCATGTCGGCTTTATTGAATAGCAGGAGCTGCACAATTTCCTTGTGGCCATACCATGCAGCATAGTGCCGAGGGGCATCGCCCTTGCTGATCCTTGCATTCACATCGGCCCTGTCGGCCATTAGCAATCTGGCGATCTCCACGTAGCCGTGGGACGCTGCGTAATGAAGAGGGGGTAAAGCCTTCCTTGCTTAGCCGCGTCGTCTCTAAATCGCCATTGTATGCCGCTCGAAGAATTTCGCTGGGTTCTGCGACAGCCCATGGGAAGATGGTTCCAATGTAATGCTCCGTCATCATGAGCAAGAGCAAAATGATATAGCGAAAGCGGACCTTGCGGGCGGTCAGTGGAACTTCCTATCCGAGGGTTGTTACTAGCCAAGTCCAAGATAGCAAGAGCACGGCGGCCGGGCCGACAAGACGGAGTGG
>Ga0335080_10000625_pt1 | contig 33034 bp, 28 predicted proteins | sample Lox_Sample_34_FD_206720 | JGI IMG/M metagenome (GOLD analysis project Ga0335080, IMG submission 206720) | Soil microbial communities from Loxahatchee National Wildlife Refuge, Florida, United States - Lox_Sample_3.4 | ecosystem: Environmental > Terrestrial > Soil > Wetlands | place: USA... | reverse complement strand
AAGTAACAACAAGACCCAGGTTTCAAAAGGCGAAACCTGGGGCACCCGCGCAAGACCCAGGTTTCAAAACGCGAAACCCGGGGCACCCCCACCGCAGCCGTGCACGGGCCGATCGGGAGATCGGCGGTCCCAGGGTTATTCGAGGTCGGGGGGAGTGATTTGGGCGATCCAGGTGTCGTAGTCGGAGGTGCAGCCGGCTTTTTGTTGGAGGGCGCGGACTTGATTTTCGACGGCGGCCATTTGCGCTGGCGAGAGTGGAGGAATCACGGCGATTTGTTCGGCGACAGCGGCAACGTTAGCGGCGACTTGCTGTTCGCGAGAGCCGGCTGCGGCGGCAGAGGCGCTTTCTTCTTCGCAATGCATGCATTGCGCGAGGCGCTTGGCGACTTTTTGGCTGTGGACCAGCGAAACGCGGATGTTGCCCTGGCCGGTGACAACATTGCCGACGCCGAAGACGCGGTCCATGCCGGCATAACACGGGACGTCTTTGCCGGAGAAGGTGTAATACTCGCCGTCCATGTTGATGCAGGAAAGTTTTTCGGGGACGGAACCGATGGAGGAAATGACGAGTGGGGCGCGGAGTTCTTGTTCGGAGCCGGGGATGGGCGTGGCTTTGCGGCCGTCAATTTTGGTTTCCATGACTTTGAGGCCGACGAGCCGGCCGTTTTCGACGACGATGCCGGTCGTGAGGCGGCGGTCCTGCACGCGGAAGAGATATTTGCTTTGCGCGAGGCGCAACATTTTTTGGCGGACTTGTTCGGTTTTGGCAATTTGGTCGGGCGTGGCGTTGTCGGGCGGTTGCGCGAGAGGCATGTCCTGTTCGCGGCGGCGATAGATTAAGAGACAGCCTTTCACACCTAGCTCTTCGGGCTTGATGCCGTTCTTTTTGCAAACTTCGGGAATGCCTTTTTCGAGGTCGTGCATGGTGGCGTTAATACCGCGAGCTTTTAGCACGCGTTCGTAATTTTCGAGTTGGAGAACTTTGACGACGTCGATGGAGGCTAATCCGCCGCCGACGACGAGCGCTTCGTCGGGCGTTTCGTAACGCGGACCGTTGTAAGCTTTTTCGTTTTTGTGGTTGTACCAGTAGATGAAGGGATTTTGATAGACGAGGCCCTTGCCGACGTACGGTTCGGCTTCGGGGATGCCGAGTTCGCGGTCGCGCCAGGCGCCGTTGGCAAGAACGACGGCGGAGAAACCCCAGTTAAAAAGTTGGGCGAGGTCGAAGTCGCGGCCGAGCTTGGCGCAGGGAACGAAAAAGACATTCGGCTTCTTCATGCGCGCGTCGATGCGGGCGTATTCCTGTTTGCGTTGCTCAACGTGCCAGCGTGGCAAGCCGTCTTCGATTTTGCCGTAAGGGCGCTGGTTCTGTTCGAAGACGGCGACGTGAATGCCGGCGTCCGCGAGAATTTCTGCGGCTACGGAACCGGAAACTGCGCCGCCGATTACAGCCACAAAGTGATGCCCCGGATTCGTCATGGGTGCGCCACACTCCAGCGTGGCAACGAGATTCTACAATGCGGAAAGAGTGGAAGTCAGGTGATGGGGACGGAATGGATACGTTAGTCGCCGATATGCGGACGGGCACGGCGTGCCGTGCCCCTACGAAGTGCGGGCCGCGGTGTTTCTGCGGCGGCAAAGGCACGGGTCTAAAGACCCGCCACTACACTCACTGCGGGAAGAGTTTCTGCATGAAGTCTTTGTCGTCCTGGACGACGGCGAAATTTTTGGAGAAGCCCATAATGGCGTCGAATTGTTTGCGGAAGTTGGGGTCGAGACGCTGGGAGGTTTGGAGTTCGGTGAGGGCGGCGGATTTGTCGCCAGCGAGATAGTTAAGCAGGCCGAGGCTCATATGGGCATCGGGGCTGCTCGGCGCATATTTGACGGCGGTTTGCGCGCTTTGACGAGCTTCGGGGATTTTTTTCTGCTGGAGAAGCTTGGAGGCGTGGTCGCCGTAGTTGTAAGCGAGAGCGAGATCGAGCAGGCGGCGAAGTTCGGTGAAGGGATCAGGGCTGTCGTCCACGTTGATGTAAAGGTAGCGATCGTTATTGGTGTTGCGGCCACATTCCTTGCAGACGATGAGCATCGAGGCGGATTGGCGACCGCGTTTGTCGCCGCCGGCGGCGTCACCGGCTTTTAGTGCGGCGAACATTTTTTCGGCGAGTTCGCCGGAAGTGGATTCAAACGCCTTGCCCATAGCTTCGGGGACTTGCGGACCGACGAGAATGTTGCCCTGCGCAGCCCACGTGGCGCCTTTCTGGCCGCCAGCCCAATTGGGGGCATTTGGACCGGTGTAGGTGACGACGTTGCCTTTGGCGTCGACGATGGCGAACTGGCGGCCATCTTTGCCGGGGAAGGTGTCTTCGTCGAGGAGGCGCTTGGAGACTTCGTCGGCCGACAGGCCTTGGCGAAGCAGATCGATCGCTTTGGGGCCGTAGCCGACGTTGACGTTGGCTTGCGTGGCGACGGCGCCCACGTCGGCCATCGCCCAGGGAACGACGGAGCCTACGGAGAAATAGCGCGAGGCGACGGCGATGCCCATCTGACCGGTGGCGGCATCGCGAGCGACGATGGAAAACGTGGAGACATTGTGGAAGCCGCCGGGAGAGTCCGCGTAAAGGGCGGCGGAAAGAAAAACAGCGAGGAGCAGAAGGAGACGGCTTGATTTCATCGAGGCCTCCGTGACTTGCGCACAGGCAAGAGTGCCCTTCGAAACTCAGGGCAAGCCTGTGCTACTGAAGCGATGCGAAACCATAGCTGAAAGGACGGGGAAAGGGCAAATCGGTTTTAGAGTGGGCGACGAGGGAAGCGAGGCTTGGCCGTGCTAAAGCCGGTGGCTGCACTGGCTGCGGCAAATATGCCGCGCGTAGGGCGCGCTGGCTGCGGATGGCAAGGGGCTAAGCGACACGGCTGAGATGGCTTTTACAAAAACAGAATGGCCGGAAATACCATATAATCTGCAGGCACCGGCGTGTTTTATCTGCGAGTGGCCATGAGAGCGATGGTCCCTTGCGCGACGATCATGAGTGAAGCCTCTCGCCTCGATTCGGCTGGTCTGTTCGAAAAGCTATTTGAGCTGTCGCCCGACGCCATTGTCGTCGTAGATCGCGCGGGGCGTATTGTGCAAGCCAGTGCGCAGGCGGAACAGATGTTCGGGTACGCGCAAGCGGATTTGCTGGGGCAGCGCGTCGAAAAATTGATACCGGAGCGGTTTCGCGACGGGCATCCGAAACACCGGGAAGTTTACAACGCAGAGTCGAAGGTCCGACCGATGGGAGCAGGCTTAGAACTCCTCGGAAGACGGGCGGACGGCAGCGAATTCTCCGTGGACATCATGCTGAGTCCGATTGAGACACCCGACGGACCGGTGGTGCTGTGCGCGATTCGCGACATTTCGAAGCGGAAGCGAGCCGAAGCGGCGCTGGAACGAAGCGAAGAGAAGTTTCGGATATTCGTGGAAAGTGTCAAGGGCTACGCGATTTTCCAACTCGACCCCGAGGGGCGAATCAGAACCTGGAATGCAGCGGCCGAGCGGATGAAAGGTTACCGGGCCGAGGAGATTATTGGCGGGCATTTTTCCTGCTTTTATGTGCCGGAAGATGTGGCGACCAAAAAGCCGGAGCAGGAACTGCAAGCGGCCGTGGAAACGGGACGAAGCGAAGACGAAGGATGGAGGCTGCGCAAGGATGGCTCGCGGTTCTGGGCACATGTGACGATTACGCCGATCCGAGAGAAGAGCGGCACCTTGATGGGGTTTGTAAAAATCACGCGTGATGAGACAGCGCGGCGAAATGCGGAAGAGACCTTACAGCGCAGCGAAGAGCACGCGCGGATGCTGTTTGATCTGTCGCCGGATGCGGTGCTGGTGTGCGATGCCGAGGGCCGGATCCGGGAAGCGAACGCGCGGGTGGAGGCGCTGTTTGGATATAGGCGCGAGGAACTCCTAGGGCAGCCGGTCGATGTGCTGGTTCCGGAGCGCTTTCGCGGGGCCCACGCAAAGCACCGCGAAGGCTTTGTGGCTGAGCCGCGAATGCGCCCAATGGGAGCGGGGTTGCAGCTGTTTGGGCGGCGGAAAGATGGCAGCGAATTTCCGGTGGACATTCTGCTGGGGCCCGTAGAGCGTGAGAGCAGGAAAATTGTATTTGTGGTGGTGCGCGACCTGTCCGAGCGGAAGCGATATGAGGAGGCGCTGCGGCGAAGCGAGGAAGAGAAGCGTTACCTCGAAGAAGAACTCACGACGACGCACCAATTCGAAGAAATTATCGGGAACACGTCCGGACTAAAACGGGTTTTGAGGCAGGTGGAGACGGTAGCGCCGACGGATGCGACGGTGCTTATTCTGGGCGAGACAGGAACGGGAAAGGAATTGATCGCGCGGGCCATCCACAACCTGAGTGGGCGGAAGGAATTCCCGTTTGTGAGGCTGAACTGTTCCGCGATCCCGGCGGGATTGCTGGAAAGCGAGTTGTTCGGGCATGAGAAAGGCGCGTTCACCGGGGCGATCGCGCAAAAGGTTGGGCGGCTGGAATTGGCACATCGCGGCACCCTCTTTCTCGATGAAATCGGCGACCTGCCGCTGGAATTGCAGCCGAAGATCTTGCGCGCACTGCAAGAGAAGGAGTTTGAGCGGCTGGGCGGAACGCGGACGATTCCGGTGAACGTGCGGCTGTTGGCGGCGACGAACCGGGATTTGGCCAAGATGGTGGAAGAAAGGCAGTTTCGATCGGACTTGTATTACCGGCTCAAAGTATTCCCGGTGGAAATTCCCCCTTTGCGGGAGCGGTTAGAGGACATCCCCATGCTGGTCAAATACTTTGTGAGCCAGCATGCGCGGCGGATGAACCGGCATATTGAAACGATTCCTCCGGAAATCATGGAAGCATTGGTTCGGTGGCCGTGGCCGGGGAATGTTCGCGAGTTGGAAAATTTCATTGAACGGGCGGTGATCCTGAGTCCGGGGCCGACGCTGCGGGCTCCTCTGAAAGAATTACACATTGCGGAGCCAGCGATAGAAGCGATTGCCGCAGCAAGCGGCAATCTCCAAGACGTGGAGCGGGAGCATATTCTGCAGGTACTGCGAGAAGCAAAAGGGATGATTAGTGGGCCGAATGGGGCGGCGGAGCGCCTAGGCCTAAAACGGACCACCTTAAATTCCAAGCTGAAAAAACTGGGAATCAAGCGGTCAGACTACATTTAGTCGACTTGACGAAATATCGTCTCGTCAAAGCGTCGTCACGCACAGAACAAGAGCCTCAATTTGTTGTGTTGGCGTCTTCGAAGTGCCTTGTTTTCTGTCGCTTACAAAGAGCGAAGTGATTTTACGCACGGATGGCAGTGCGCGTGCCCACTCGTGATGTATCGCACGAGTTGGAGAGTACTTTACGTTCCGAGTAACGATTCAAGAAGAGCCGGAAAGGCTGGTCATGAAGTTGGAAGGAAGAATGGTCGGGCCATGGGTGAAGGAAAGCAGGCAGGCCTGGCTCAATCTCTCTCCTTCGCTATCCGGAAGAAAGCTCTCTGTCGATTTGTGCGGGGTGACGTTCGTGGATGGAGCAGGGCTCGAGTTGCTGCAGGAGATCTACAGCAACACGCGGGCGGCGATGGTCAGCAATTCACCGTTGACGAGGCATTTTGCCGAGCAGGCGATGGGGCCGGCGATCAAGAGGGAAAAAGGAGAATAGCGATGCGAGGACCTTACGGATTTGAGCCGAGCGAAAGCTGCGAGACTTGCGGGCTGCGAGCCGCTGGATTTTTCTGCCAACAGAGTTCGGCGACGCTGAAGGACTTCAATTCGGTGAGGTCCACGACGACCTACCCGGGCGGCGCGGTCCTATATCTGGAGAAGCAGGATCCGCGTGGCGTGTTCGTGCTGTGCGGCGGCGACGTGAAGCTGTCGATCAGTTCGGAAGCGGGGAAGACGTTGATCCTGCGCATCGCGAAGCCGGGAGAGATTCTGGGATTGATGGCGGTACTGACGAACACGCCGTATGAGGTCACGGCGGAGACGTTGCACGCGTGCCAGGTGGCCTTTATCCGGAAGAACGACTTTTTGCAACTGCTGGCGAAACATCCGGAGATGCACGAAGCGGTGGTGAAGCAGTTGACGACGCTCTACAGCGGAGCATGCGAGCAGTTGCGCACGGTGGGGCTATCGGCGTCGGCGCCAGCAAAAGTGGCGCGACTGTTGCTGGACTGGTCGGCGGACGGCAAGCAGACGAAGGCGGGAACGGAAATTAAAGTGCCGCTGACGCACCAGGAGATTGCCGAGTGTGTGGGAACAACGCGAGAGACGGTGACGCGGACGCTCAGCGAGTTCAAGAGCAAGCAATTGGTGGTTCTGCAGGGCTCGAAGATGACGATTCAGAATCGCGCGGCGCTGGAGACGATCGGCGCAGCGTAGCGCGACGCATTCGGGTGCGCTGGTCTAAACACCCGACGCAGCCAGTCCCAGAATCAGCAGGAAGTTTGCGGCCACACAGGCGGCGCTGGCGATAGCCAGGTCCCGGCCGAAGAAGCTGCAAAAAACAACGGATAATACACCCAAGCCACCGAGCACCAGAAGATCGCCGGGGTCTTGCTGGAGAAACCTGCCCTTCATTGGATCAACCCCTTTAGAAAGCTAGGGAATTCGCGACCTGGCGGGCCTCATCGAGGCGGCTGCACATGATGCGAGTGCTTTGACGATAATCGATCAAGCTGACGAATCACATTAAAAATTTATGAATGAAAAATAAAGCGGCTTCACTGCAGCTCGCGAGACACTCCCACGAATTTCGACGCCCTGTCGAGGACCGCAATCAATTTTACCCGCCGACGTCCTGCCTGACTCCCCCTGATCTGAGAACAAAAACCAGACCTTGGCGGCGATGTAGCCTGTGACCCGTTGCTGGGGGAGAAGCAGGTCTGCACAGGCGATGGTTACATGCTATAAGCAGCCGAAAGAACGCGTCCAAAAGAGTGCGACGGAGGAGATGGCGATGACTGGGGAAGCTAAGGTGGCAGGGCACTACGGCAGGTCCGGGCTGGAAGGAGCCGTCTTGCGGGCCGTCGAGTTGGCGGGGAAGGATAAAGGGAAATTGACGGCGGGAGATTTGTCGGCGGTGGACGAGTTTCACGTGGGTGGATTGGAAGCGACACGCGAGTTGGCGGCGCGGATGGAATTGCAGCCCGGAATGCGGATGTTGGATGTGGGGTGCGGGATTGGTGGGCCGGCGCGATTTTTTGCGGGAGAGTTTGGGTGCGCGGTGAGCGGAATTGATTTGACGGAAGAGTTTGTAAGTGTGGCGAAGAACTTGACGCGGCTGGTGGGATTGGAAAGCGCGGTGGAGTTTCGGCAGGGAAATGCATTGGCGCTGCCGTACGAGGCGGGAACGTTCGACCGGGCGTACACGATTCACGTGCTGATGAATGTAGCGGATAAGGCGGGGGTGTTTCGGGAAGTGCGGCGGGTGCTGAAGTCGGGCGGAATGTTCGCAATATTCGACATTTTGCGCGGGAAAGAGGGTCTGTTGCAGTACCCAGTGCCGTGGGCGGTGAATGAGGAAACCAGTTTTGTCGGGACCCTCGAGGAGTACGGCGCGGCGCTGGAAGAAGCAGGATTTCGAGTGGAGCAGGTGCGGGACCGGCGGGAGTTCAGCGTGGAGTTTACGGAGCGGGCGATGGCGCGAATGGCGCAGAGCGGGCCGCCTTCACCGGACAGACCGACGCTGGGGCTGCACTTGTTGATGGGAGAAAAGACGCCGGTGATGTTGCGGAATGTGCTGGGGATGATGAAAGAGGGCATGCTGACAGCGGTGGAGGTATGCGCCCGGAAGAGCGACTAGGGTTCAGAGCGGATGGAGGCGGATACGTCTGGCGGGATGGTTCGTCTTATAAAGGGAACAACGGAAGGGGTTTGCGAGTATATAGTCCGTGGGTGAGAACGCGCGATTCGAGTGGTCGGAATAGGGGATTAGCGATGGGCGAACTTTGGCGGGATGTGCGGTACGGGTTGCGGCTGCTCTGGAAGAGTGTTGGGTTCACGTCGGTGTCGCTGCTGGCTTTGGCTCTAGGAATTGGGGCGACTACCGCCATTTTTAGCCTGTTATACGCGGTGCTGCTGGCGCCGCTGCCTTATCGCGACAGCGACCGGGTCATGATGGTGTGGTCGCACCAGAAGGGCGACCGGAATGGCACATCGCCGAGCGATTACCTGGACTGGAAAAAGGAGAACAAGTCGTTCGAATCGCTAGGTGCGTGGAGCGGACAGGGGTTCACGATCGTCACGCCGGAGTGGACGGAGCAGGTGCAGGCCTCGACGATGGCACCGGCCGTTTTGGACGTCTTGTTCGGCGAGAAGATGCTGCTGGGGCGGCACTTTGTGGAAGAGGACGGAGTGCCGGGCAATGACCATGTGGTGATTCTGGACAACAAGTTCTGGAAGGAGCGGTTTGGAAGCGATCCGAACGTCGTAGGAACGAAACTGCGGATGAGCGGGGAGCTGTATTCGGTGATCGGCGTGGCGGCGCCGAGCCCGTCCGACAACGGAGATGCACTGATCAATGTGCCGCTGGCATTCAAGCCGCAGGAAATCACGCGGGAAGCGCACTATCTGTTTGTGATGGGACGGCTCAAGCCGGGAGTCACGATCGAGGCAGCGAATGCGGAGATGGGCCTGATCGCCAAGCGGCTGGCCCAGGCCTACCCGAAGACGAATCAGGATTTGACGGTGACCGTAGAGCCGTTGAAGGATGACTTTCTGCCCGCCAGCACGCGGACTGGCCTGTGGTTGATGCTCGGTGCGGTAGGTTTTGTGTTGCTGATAGCGTGCGTGAATATTGCCAACCTGCTGCTGGCCTGGGGCACGGCGCGCCAGAAGGAGATTGCGGTGCGGGCGTCGCAAGGGGCGACGCGGGCACGGATCTTCCGGCAATTCCTGATTGAGAGTCTGGCGTTGGCGTTGCTGGGCGGGGGATTGGGCGTGCTGTTGGCGTTGGGAATTTTGCGCGGGGTGATGAGTCTGATGCCGCGGAACCAGCTGGGGATTCCGTATGAGGCGGATCCGCACCTGAACATTGCGGTGCTGCTGTTTACGCTGGGCGCGACGCTGGTGAGTGGAGTGTTGTTTGGATGTGCTCCGGCGTGGCATGCGGCGCGGCGGAACGTGAGCGACTTGCTGAAGGAAGGCGGCAGGACGACGGCGGGAGCCGGCAGCAATCGTTTGCGGCGCGTGCTGGTGGTGGCGGAGTTTGCGCTGGCACTGATTTTGGTGGCTGGCGCGGGGCTGATTCTGCGGAGCTTTTGGAACGTGACGAAAGTAGATCTGGGAATCCGCAGGGACCACGTGCTGACATTCAGCGTGCCGATCCAACAGGAGCGGACGCGAACCGTAGAACAGATCCGCGCGATCTACCGGCAGTTGGTGGAGAGGATTGGCGCGGTGCCGGGAGTGACGAATGTGGCGGTGTCGCCGGGCTTGCCGGCGGCCGGAGCGGGACGGTTGAAATTTTCGATTGTGGGGCAGGCCGAAGAAACGGATCCCAGCCGACAGCCCGAGACGAATTTCGACGTGGTCACGCCGGGGTATTTCGCGACGTACGGCATCCGGCTGGTGCGCGGGAGGTTGCTGGACGGGCGCGACGTGGCGGGTGGGCAGCGCGTGGCCGTAGTGAGCGAAAGCTTTGCGCGGCAATATTTGTCGGGAGTGGATCCATTGACGCAACGCGTGAAGGTCGTGGAACTCGTGCCCAGCAAAACGCCGCCGTTTGGCGATCCGGTGGAGTGGCAGATTGTGGGCGTGTTTCATGACGTGCAGTACGACAGTCATCCGAAGGCTGGCTCGGCGGAAGTGGACGTGCCGTTCGACCAGAGCCCGTGGCCGTATACGACGATCGGAGTGCGAACGTCCGGGGAGCCGGCAGCGATTACGAAAAGTATCGCGGCGGCGGTGCGGTCGGTGAATCCGGACTATCCGATCGTGCGCGTGCGAACGATGGATGAGGTGGTAAGCCAATCTTTGGTGTCGGACCGCTTTGCGGTGATCGTGTTCGGGAGTTTTGCGGCGCTGGCATTGGTGTTGGCGGCGATCGGGATTTATGGCGTGATGACATTTTCGGTGGCGCAGAGAAACCACGAGATGGGGATTCGTATTGCACTCGGTGCGGGTAGCGGACAGGTGCTGCGGTTGGTGGTTGGCGAAGGGATGTGGGCGGCCGCGATTGGGATGGCGATCGGGTTGCCGGGTGTGTACTTCGTCGGGAGAGCGCTGAAAGGGCTGCTGTACAACGTGGGTGCGATGGATGTGCGTGCGCTGACAGCCGTTGGAGTGGTGCTGCTAGTGGCGGCGTTGCTGGCGTGTTATGTGCCGGCGCGACGGGCGACGAAGATCGATCCGATTGGGGCGTTGCGACAGGAATAACGGGAACATGCCCGCGTGGCCATCAAGCTGGCGATGCGAGCCGGAGATACTTCTCGTAGGCGCGTAAGGACGCGGCGTCGGCCTCGCCTTGATTCATGCCGGGAAATTGCTGGTTCACTTTATCGAGGACGCTTAAGACGATTTTGTGGACGGCGAGCGTGGCTTGCGGGCCGATATTTTCTGCTACGCCTTGGCCGGCGCAGTGTTCGATGACGTTTTGAAAGATGCGCAGTAGATCGCCGTCTTTTTGCTGGTGATAGTCGGCGCCCGGCGGTTCTTCGAAGATCGTTTGGTGATGGCCGGCTTTATCCACAAGACAAACAGAGCGGCGGCCGCCGAATTTGCTTAATAGATTTACAAAGAGATGGGCTTTACGCTCGGCTAGGTTACCTTCTAATAGGGCCAAGCGCACTTCTTGATTCTGATAGTGATAGCGGCCGTCCTGCGATTGACATGACGATTCCGTGTTGAGCCAGTCCTGCGAGTCCAAGCCTAAAATCGAAAGTTTGTGCGAGAGGGAAAGCTCGGCGGGCGTGTCCTGCAGCCCTAGCCAACTGGCGATGAACGAGGCCGGGGCACAGTAGCCATTGGTCAAGGTGAAATCCACGTCAAAGGACAGCGCGCCGCAGGCCGGCCAAAATTCGGGAATACTGGCGGGAGAGTTGATGTTCGCGATGGGAGTATTGGCAAGGGATAGGAAGCGGGGGTGCGCGTTGTCTAACCTGGAAGGATGTAAGGCGAGCGTCTGGATGTCCACGCCACGAACCTTCGCGCTCTGAAGACTTTGAGGTTCCAGCAGGCCCAGCGCCACAGAAAGATCATGCGGCGCCTTATCGAGAAGCGCTCCGCCTTCCACGCCGCCACGACCGTCACCCGCGGCGATGGAAACGCCCATACAACTGGCGCGCCAGAAAAACATGCGCTGAAGAGAGAAGGGTTCGGAGCGAAGGAAATCGCGGGCGGCGCGAAAGGCGGGATTCTCGGTCTCGATAAACTCGCAGAAAAAGGTTTCTCGAGCGAAGTTGTTTTCAATGAACTGTACCTGCCCGGAATTGGTGAAGAGCGGCTTTTCGCCGAAATAGAAGATCGGCTGGCGCTGCGAGTGCGGCAGAACGGCCATGAGATGGAGATAGTGCTGCGCGGTAGGAGTGGCGTCATAGATGACCAATTTGCGTGGCGCGGTGCCATGAGCGAGCCAGCGAAGAGCGTAAGGAATTGCTTCGGCCAAGACACTGACGACGGGGCAGGAAGAACCGAGCAGGCTGGAAGCTTTGGCAGCGAGATCGCGAAAAGAGGCCTGGTCAGCTTCTGCGAGGCAAACCAGTTCTACGTTGATCCCGCGGTCCCGTTCTGCTGCGCAGAGGCGTGGAAGAATTTCGAGAGCCGCTGCGCCGCGATCGCCAGCGGCGCCCAGAATGACGAACCCAATTTGGGTCACGGTATGCCCGCCCATGCAGGTGACGTGTCTGAGACCGGGGACGAGAGTACACCCAGAACGCGCGACGATAGGACTAGAAGAACTGCTTTTGATGCGCAACAAGAAAGTCGGTCTCTTCGCGGCAAGCAGGGCAGCCGGCGTGGCCGGGAGAACCGAAAACATGGCGACGCAGCGATTCCGCGGATGTGGGCATCCGCTGATGACGTGCCGTATAGACTGCCAGCATGGTGGGGAGATAGAAGAGCGGAAATTCCTGGGAGTCGTAGAGAGGCTGCGGCGCAGTTTCAGCTAGTTGGTCTTCATGTGGTGCGGAGACGCTGGCGGGTCTTGAATAAGAAATTTTTGGTTGGGTGTCGGAAGCTGGGGCCGTGGTGGGCATGCGAAGTCTTCAGTACCAACAATAGTGTGCGGGAGACGCGTTGGCAGAGCGGTGAGAGGCGTCACAGAGTTATGTGACGATGCATGCGCTCGGCAGAGCAAGCGCCAAGGCAAAGGCGATGCTATAGGGTTTTCGAGAAAAGGGGCTTGGCGGCGAGTTGCTGTTTTTCGAGGTAAGGGTCGAAATGCATGGCGAGGTTGCGGATGAAGATGCGGCCGAGCCAGCTGGCGGAGATTTTGTCGGGGAAGAGTTCGACAAGGCCGTCATGGGCAGCTCGTTGGAGAGCCTGGAGTTCGGGCGCGAAATAGGAATCGAAGTCGATCGAAAATTCCTTTGAGATTTCGTCCTTAAAGATCACGGTGTGACAGAGCAGGCGCGAGATGACGGCGCGGCGGAGACGGTCGTCGGGGGAGAGGTGATAGCCGCGCATGGTGGCAATGCCGCGTGACTCGACGGTAGATTGCCAACTCGGGATGTCGCGGTGATTTTGTGCGTAGGCGTTCTGGATGCCGGAGATCGCAGTGATGCCCATGCCGTATAAGTCGGCGCCAGCCTTGGTCGTGTAACCCTGAAAATTGCGGTGCAAGGTGCGGTTTTGCTGGGCGGTGGCGAGTTCGTCGCCGGGCTTGGCGAAGTGATCCATGCCGATGTAGAGGTAGCCGGCTTCGAGAAACTTGAGGAGGCCGGTGCGGAAGATTTCGAATTTGGTCATGCCTTCGGGGAGATGGCCGGCGAAGGAGCCTTGCTGTTTTTTGAGCCAAGGAACGTGCGCGTAGGAGAACAGGGCGATGCGGTCGGGAGTAAGTTCGAGAATTTGGTCGACGGTTTTTGCAAAGCTCTCGGCGGTTTGGTACGGCAGACCGTAGATGAGGTCGACGTTAATGGAATAGAAGCCGAGGTCACGGGCGGAGACAATGAGGTCGCGCGTCAGTTCGAATGGCTGAATGCGGTGAATGGTCTTCTGGACGAGGGGCTCGAAATCCTGAATGCCCATCGAGAGACGATTAAAGCCAAGTTTGCGGAGCGTTTCAAGATGGGCGCGCGAGGTGACGCGGGGATCGACTTCGATGCCGATTTCGGCCTCGGGAGAAAAGGTGAAGTGGTCGCGGGTTGCGCCGAAGAGTTCTTCGATTTGAGCAGGAGTGAGATAGGTGGGAGTGCCACCGCCCCAGTGGAATTGAACCACTTGGCGGGAGCGCGAGATTTTGCCGCCGACGTGCGCGAGTTCTTTCTTTAGGACGTCGAGATAGGGCGGCGTGACGGAGTGATCTTTTTGGATGATGACATTGCAGGCGCAGAAGAGGCAGAGCGACTCGCAGAAGGGAAGATGCATGTAAAGCGAAATAGGAGATCGCGCGGCGTCGGCTTCGGCGTGGACTTTTTCAAGGTCAGCGGGGCCGAAGGCGTCGTTCCAGACAGGTGCGGTGGGATAGGAGGTGTAGCGAGGCCCGGGGCGATTGTAGCGGGCGAGGAAATCCTCGGAGACGCGAAGTTGGTCGCGGATGGAGGAGAGAGTTGGGGTCGGAGCGGTCATGAGCGGGACCCATGGGCGACGGCAGGCGGGGCAAGCCGCGCACCTACAGCGGATTCGTTCTGTTGAGCGGCGTTGATGAAAAGCTGGGCGTTCTCGACGGGTGTTTGCGGCAGGATGCCGTGGCCCAAGTTTAGGATGTGGCCGGTGTGTCGGAGCGAGCTGATGATTTCAGACGTGGCTCGCGAAATGAGAGGTTGTGGTCCGAGGAGGATGGTGGGGTCAAGGTTGCCTTGCAGAGCGATGCGCGGTCCGAGTTGAGCGCGCAGGGCGGCAAGGTCGACGCGCCAATCTACCGAGAGGACGTTCGCGCCGGACCTGGCTACGGCGGAGAGCAGATGGTGGGAAGCCTTGGTGTAGTAGATGACTGGCGTCTGCGGGTGGGAAGAGTGAAGTGCGGTAACGATTTGCTGGACTGCCGGGAGGACGAAGGACTCGTATTCGGCGAGGGCGAGTTCGCCGCACCAGGTGTCGAAGAGCTGGATGGCCGTTACACCGGCGGCGATCTGAGCTTGAAGATAGGGAATGGTGGCCTGCGCGATGCGGTCGAGAAGCGCATGGAAGGTAGCGGGTTCGGAGCGCAGAAAGGTTTTTACAATGGCGAAAGAATCGGAGCCGCGGCCTTCGACCATGTAGCAGGCGAGGGTCCACGGAGAGGCGGCGAAGCCGAGGACGGGAACCTCAGGGCCAAGTTCGCGGACAATGCGGCGAATGGCTTCCGGTAAAAACTTGGTTTCCCGCTCAGGATCAAAAACATGCAGCGTTTCGACCTCGGCTTGCGAGCGCACGGGTGTGGGAAGATGTGGGCCGGCATCGCCGAGTTCGAGGGGCAGGCCCATAGCCTCTGCGGGAATGAGAATGTCGGAGAAAACGATCACCGCATCGACGCCAAGGCGGCGGAAGGGCTGGAGAGAGACTTCGGCGGCGAGATCCGGGTTCTTGCAGACTTCGAGAAAAGGATGTTTGGCACGAATGGCGCGGTATTCGGGGAGGTAGCGGCCGGCCTGGCGCATCATCCAGACGGGAACACGTGGAAGCGCTTCGCCGCGGCAGGCACGGAGAAAGAGTTCTTTACGGCTGAACGTTTCGGCAAAAGTCATCATGTTGCGCACCGCGCATATCGGCGCAGCGGGCTTAACGGAGCGGAAGGCCTCACCCCGAAGGGATGAGCTACAGGAACGAGTCGTGAATGGTTCCGGTCCTTGGAAGAGGATAACAAATGTTGCCAGCGATTTGCAGAACAGGTAACGAGAGTGGGCTATACTTTGGGAATCGTGAGTGAGCGGCTAAAAGATAAAGATCAGAGATAGGCAGAGGAACAGACTTACAGAGGGTCGCAGGCAAGGCTGATCGGCATGAAGGGTTTGGCGGGGCGATGAAGGATTTGGCACTCATTTTGACTATCGTGACGTACGCGGGAAGCTTCGCGTGCTACTGGTGGTTTTTGCGCGATGGAAAAGAGTTAGTCGGGCGCGCGGGCACGGTGCTTCTGGGATTCGGCGTAGTGGCGCACTACTTCGCCCTGCTGGAACGGTCGCGCGGGTTGCACACGGTGCCATACCACGATCTGTACGGGTCTATGTCGCTGTTTGGATGGTTGCTGGCGCTAACCTATCTGGCTTTGGAGTTGATCCACCGGCAGCGGTCAGTGGGTGCGTTCGTCTTGCCGTTCATTCTGGTGTTTTTTCTAGCGGCGCATCTGGCGCCCGTGGACCGACTGGCACCCGCGCCCGCACGGGGAGTTGCGTTCGCCTTCCATGTGACGCTGAGCATTCTGGCGTATTCGGCATTTGCGCTCGCGTTTGTGTTCAGCCTGGTATTTCTGGCGGAGCAGCGGCTGCTGAAGAGCCACAAGTTTGGCAGCGTGGTATGGCGATTGCCACCGTTGGAGTTGCTGGAGCAGATGAGCCGGTCGAGCGTGCTCGTAGGATTGATTTCGATCGCGATTGGAACGGTGCTGGGGTTTGTGTGGGTCGACCGGCTGCACGGGCAGATCTGGTACTACGACCCGAAATATGTGATCACGTTGGTGGTGCTGGTGCTGTACGCGTTGTACTTTCGATTGGCACGGACGGCGGCTTGGCGCGGGGCGCGCGCGTCGAAGCTGTGTATTTTTAATTTTGTGATCGTGGTGATGAGTTTCACGGTGGTGAATCTCTATCTGTCGCAGAGCCATCGGTACTTTTAGTGGCGGGAATAGGGATGGAAATTGTTCTGGTGGGATTAAATCATCGGACGGCGCCGGTAGAGGTGCGGGAGCGGGTGTCGTTCACCACGGAACAGTCCCGCAAGGCGGCGGAGCAGTTGCGGGCGCGAGGGATTCTGGAAGAGACGCTGGTGCTTTCGACGTGCAATCGCAGCGAGATTTACGGAGTGCCGCCGGAGTCATCGCGAGAGAGCGCGCCGGGATTGTCATCATTCCTGAGTGAATTTCATGCAGTGCGGGCGGATGTGCTTTCCGTATCGCTGTATCACCACTATGACCAGGCAGCTGTGAAGCATCTGTTCCGCGTGGCGGCGGGGCTGGACTCGATGCTATTGGGGGAAGCGGAAATTTTGGGGCAAGTGCGCGAGGCATATCGCTACGCCCATGAAAACGGCGCCACAGGGCCGGTGCTGAACCGCTTATTTCAGGGCGCCCTGGAGGTGGGGAAGCGGGTCCGGACGGAGACCGAGCTGGGTACGCGACCGATGTCAGTGGCGTCGGCGGGCGTGAAGTTGGCGGAACGGATTTTCGGCAAGATGAACGACCGCAGCGCGCTCGTGTTGGGCGCCGGCACGATCAGCGAGCAGGTGGTGAATCAGTTGCGCGACCGCGGCATCGCGCGGCTGTTCATTATGAACCGCTCCCGGGATAAGGCTGAGGAATTGGGGCGGCGGGTTGGCGGAAAAGTGGTGGCGTGGGGCGAGTGGGAAACCGCGCTGGCGGGCCCGGATGTGGTGGTGACGTCGGTGTCGAGCGAAGAGCCCGTGTTGCGGCGCGAAATGTTGCGAGCGGCGATGGAGACGCGCAAGAATCGTGCGCTGTTCTTAATGGATCTGGGACTGCCGCGGAATATTGAAGCTGCCGCAGCGGACTTATACAACGTGTATGTCTACAACATGGACGATTTGACGGAAATTGTGGAGCAGAACCGCCATGCGCGGGAAAGCGAAGTGCCGAAGGCGGAGACAATTGTCGATGAACATGTGGGGAAATTCTTGTCATGGCAGGCGAGCGTCGAACTCGTGGGGCTGGTCGAGGCATTGCGAGCGCGGCTGCGCGAAGAACGAGCGAGTTTTGTGCGCGCACGGGTCGAATCGCTGAACGGACTGGGCGGCGCGGAGCTGGAGCGTATGGAAGTACTGATGGATGAGCTCCTCGAAAAGCTGCTCGTGGGGCCTGCGGAAAGATTGCGTAGCGAGAAAGAGCTACGCCGAAAGATTCAGAATGTCGAAGCACTGCGGGATCTGTTTCTGACGCGGCGGGAGAAAGCGTGAGGATCTTGCGCATCGGAACACGCGGGAGCTTGCTGGCGAAATGGCAGGCGGAATGGGTGCGCAAGCAGCTGTTTGCGAAGACCGGCGTGGAAGCGGAGATTGTGATCATCAAGACGTCGGGAGACAAGCTACAGACGTCATCGCTCTCGCAAATTGGCGGCAAAGGAATTTTTGTAAAGGAATTGGAAGAAGCGCTGCTGGACGAAACGGTAGACCTGGCTGTGCACAGCGTGAAGGATGTGCCGACCGAAGTGCCGTCGCGGCTGATGTTTCCGGCGGTGTGCCGGCGAGAAGACGTGCGGGATTGCCTGGTAGGGGCGAAGGGAACGACGTTGGCGTCATTGCGGCAAGGCGCGCGTGTGGGGACGGGAAGTTTGCGGAGGCAAGCGCAACTGCGGCATCTGCGGGCGGATTTGGATGTGCGTGACTTACGCGGGAATGTGGATACTCGGCTGCGAAAAGTGGAGAGTGGCGAGTACGAAGCTGTGATGCTGGCGAAGGCGGGACTCGACCGGTTGGGAATGAGCGAGCGGATTACGGAAGTGATGCAACCAGAGAACTTTTTGCCTGCTGTGGGGCAAGGAGCAATTGCCGTCGAGTGCAGGCTGCGGGATACCGAAGCGGGAGACCTGCTGGGCGGACTCGATGACGCCGAAACCCGTGCGGGGATTATTGCCGAGAGAGCGTTACTGGGTGCGGTCCAGGGAGGCTGCCAGGTGCCGCTGGGCGCGTGGGCACGCGTGGAGCGCGGCGAATTGGTCATGGAAGCTTGTGTTTGTTCGGTCGACGGGACGCAGTATGTACGGCAGCGTGCAGCAGCGCCGCCGGATAAAGCGGCCGAGTTGGGCCAGCACATGGCGCAGCTCTTGGCCGAGGCGGGAGCGCGAGAGATTCTTGAGGAAGTGAGCCGGCAACGTGAATGAGCGAGCGGGCGTGTCGGCGCTGAGTGGAAAAACGGTGGTGGTGACGCGGGCGGTGGGACAAAGCGAGGAGCTGTGCGCGGAGTTGCGGGCGCGTGGAGCACAGGTGAAGCTGTTACCGCTGATTGCGTTTGCGCCGCCAGAGAATTTCGACGAATTGGATTTGGCCCTGCAGCGGCTTGGGAGTTTCGACTGGGTTTTGTTTACCAGCGGGAATGCTGTCCAGGCAGTCGCTCGACGGATGGGGGAATTGCGTTTGGCCGCGCCCGGTGAGGGCCAGCAGCCCAAGATTGGCGTGGTGGGCCCGGCGACTTCGCGAGCGGCGGAGGATGCGGGATTTGCAGTGGAGTATGTGGCCGCAGAGCACAGCGGCGCAGGACTCGCGGCAGAGGTGACAGAAGAAGTAAAAGGGCGAAGCGTGTTTCTGCCGCGCAGTGATCGGGCGAATCCCGAGCTGCCGGAGGCGCTAAGGCGGCTGGGTGCGAAGGTGACGGAAGTGGTGGCGTATCGAACGGTAGCGCCGAGCAAAGCGGATCGCGAGCAGGTGAACGACGTGTTGAAAGAGGAGGTAGACGGGGTTTTGTTTTTCAGCCCCAGCGCGGTGCAGAATTTTCTAGAGTTGGTGGAGCGGAAGCGTCTGGAAAAACTGCAAGGGCGCGCGGTGATGGTGGCGATCGGACCGACAACCGCAGGAGCTTTGAGCGCAGCCGGGATACCGCGGATTGCTTGGGCGGCGGACACGACGCCAAGCGCTGTCATCCAGGCACTCGAGGGGCATTTGGCGCGGATGCGGCTGCGATTGAGTTCAGGAGCGAAATCGCGATGAGTTTTCCAGCACAGCGGCCGCGACGGTTGCGGCGGAGCGAAAGGCTGCGCGGGTTGGTGCGCGAAACGCGGCTGACGACTGCGGGCTTCATTTATCCGGTCTTCGTGTGTCCGGGCGATGGCGTGAAGAAGGAAGTAGGTTCGATGCCCGGCGTCTACCAGCAATCTGTGGATCGCATCGTGGAAGAGTGTCGGGAAGTGGAAGGTCTGGGAATTCCGGGCGTGATTTTGTTTGGCTTGCCGGATGCAAAAGACGCGCGGGGAACGAGTTCGACCTCGGCGCACGGTGTGGTGCAACGAGCGGTTGAAGGGATTCGCAAGGCGGGCTTGAAGCTGCTGGTGATCACGGATGTTTGTTTGTGCGAGTACACGGATCACGGACATTGCGGCGTGATCGAAAATGACGACGTGGCGAATGATGCGACGCTGCCCATACTGGCGGCGCAAGCGGTGTCGCATGCGCGAGCGGGGGCGGATATTGTGGCGCCTTCGGACATGATGGATGGTCGGGTGGCGGCGATACGCGACGCGCTCGACGAGCACAAATTTGCTGATGTGGCGATCCTTTCGTATGCGGCAAAGTATTGCTCCGGTTTTTATGGGCCGTTTCGCGAGGCCGCGGATTCGGCTCCCCAGTTCGGAGACCGGCGAAGCTACCAGATGGATCCGGCGAATGCGCGCGAGGCGCTGAAAGAAGTAACGCTGGATATCGAAGAAGGCGCGGATATGGTGATGGTGAAGCCGGCGCTACCGTATTTGGATGTGATCCGGCGGGTGCGCGATGCGTTTGATGTGCCGGTGGGAGCGTACAACGTGAGCGGTGAGTACGCCATGGTGAAGGCCGCGGCAGCGAACGGGTGGCTGGACGAAAAGCGCGTGGTCATGGAGATTTTGACCGGGATACAACGGGCGGGGGCCGACATTATTTTGACGTATCATGCGAAGGATGTAGCGAAGTGGATGAAACAAGGAGCTTGAGAAAGTAGACCGCATAACGGATACAAGCTCGGAGCGAGCTGAAGAATTTATGGGCGCAACACCGACACAAATGAAACGAGAGAGGAAAAGGTCGCGCGAGATTTTTGAGCGCGGTGAGCGGATGCTGGTGGGCGGAGTAAATAGCCCGGTACGGGCGTTCCGGTCAGTCGGCGGCGAACCACTGGTGATCGAGCGGGGCGCGGGGCAATTCCTATACGACGCTGACGGCAATGAGTTACTTGATTTTGTGTGTTCGTGGGGCGCAATGCTGCTGGGGCACGCACATCCAGCGGTAACAGAAGCGATTGCGGACCAGTCCCGGCGCGGAACGAGCTATGGCGCGACGACCGAATTGGAGATCGAGTTAGCGTCGATGATTGCGTCGGCGATTCCGTGGATCGAGAAGATCCGGTTCGTATCCAGCGGCACGGAAGCAACGATGAGCGCGGTGCGGCTGGCGCGCGGCGTGACGAAGCGGGATTTCATTGTGAAATTTGAGGGCTGCTATCACGGTCACGCGGATAGCTTTTTGTCGCAGGCGGGCTCGGGCCTGGCAACGCTGGGAATTGCCGAGTGCCCGGGTGTGCCACAGGCGCTGGCGGCGCTGACGCTCAATGTGCCGTACAACGATTTGGCAGCAGTGGAGCGAGTGTTTGCCCAGCAAGGCGGGAAAATTGCCGCGGTGATCGTGGAGCCGATTGCGGCGAACATGGGAGTCGTGTTGCCGGAACCGGGGTTTTTGGCGGGACTGCGGGAGATCACGAAGCGCCATGGAGCGCTGCTGATTGTGGATGAGGTGATTACCGGATTTCGAATGAAGTACGGCGCTGCGCAGGACGTGCTGGGAGTGCGAGGCGATTTGACGACGCTGGGAAAGATCATTGGCGGGGGCCTGCCAGTGGCGGCGTACGGCGGAAGCGCGGAGCTAATGAATAACGTCGCGCCGCTGGGGCCGGTGTATCAGGCAGGGACGCTGGCGGGGAACCCGTTGGCAATGCGCGCCGGAATTGCAACGCTGACCGAGCTAAAGAAGTCCGGAGTGTATGAGAGAATCCGGGAACTTGCCGACAAACTGGTGAATGGACTGCGCCAAGCTATCGCCGAGAACGGAGCTACGGCTACAGTTAACGCAACGGAATCATTGGCGACAATTTTCTTCACCAGCGAAGCGGTGAGAAGTTACAGTGACGCCAAGCGTTCGGATACAAAGCGCTACGCGCGATTTTTCCGGGAGATGCTGGAGCGAGGGATCTTTTTGGCGCCGTCGCAGTTCGAAGCGGCGTTTGTCTCAGCAGCGCATACGGCGACCGACATCGAACGGACGATCGAGGCGGCACGCGAATCGTTAAAGGCAATCGCAAGCTAAGAGTGGCGGATTTTTCCTTCAAAAGGGAGAGTGGCGATATGGGTGAGGGGATCGAACTGCCTGAGCATCACCACGGCGAAGAAAGTCCGTTTCTGGTGCCGGTGTCGGTAACGATTTCAATTCTGGCGGTGTTGGTTGCTGGCGTAACGCTGCTCAGCCACCGATCGCACACAGAGGAACTGCTGCGGCAGAGCCAGGCGGCGGATAAATGGTCGCAGTATCAAGGCAAAAGTATCCGGCAGCACACGACGCAAACGGCCGCGGACGTGATTAGTATTGTGGCGCCGTTGAACAAGGAAAAGGGCGAAGCCGTCGAAAAGAAATATGAGGCGCAGGTGGAGCACTACAAGTCGGACAAAGAGGACGTCACCAAAGAAGCGCGAGAGTTGGAAGATGAGCGGGATCTGCTGGGCCGGAAGGCAGACCGGTTTGACGGGGGCGAAGCGCTCCTGGAAGTAGGCCTGGTCATTTGCTCGTTAACGCTCCTGACGAAGAAACGGCTGTTCTGGATTAGCGGAATGTTGATTGCTGCGGGTGGCGTCGTGATGGCATTCACAGGATTTTTCCTTCAATAGGGCTGCTACCGCGGGCGCGTATCATGCGTTCGCGGGAGGCTCTGCGCTGCGCATGCGTAGCACCTCTTCTAGTAGTCGCTCCAAGTGGGTAACCAACTCGCGGTGGCGTAGATCGTCCGTGTCCGGCTTCCTTCCAACAAAGGCCAGGGTGCCACTTGGTTCGAGAACGCACTTGTCTACGTCGGCGAGTGTGTCAAAACCTTGCGTTCTAGCGGCGGCTTCGAGTTGCGACGTAGTGATGAGTTCGCGCTTGAGTCGATCCAATTTCACCTGCCCTTTGTCGATCAAAACATCGGATTGGCCTTCGACGATCTGCTCCAGCTTGTTGTGGCCGTAGAGAAAACGCACCACAATGTAGTTGATAAAAAGCAGGGAAGTGGCGCCGATGATGCCTCCGGAGACGCTGTTGTCGTCGCCGATGATGGCGTTTTGCACGGTATTCGAAAGCGTGAGCAGCACGACCAAATCAAAGGGGTTGAGCTGAACAAGTTCGCGTTTGCCTGACAGCCGCAAGCTGACCACCAAAAAAATATAAACGATAATGGGGCGAAGAATTTTCTCCAGCAGCGGGAGACCCAAGACAAACATATCTTTCCAAATGTCGTGGTTGGGCACGAACCCTCCTCAAGCGCGGTACGCGGACATAGCCGCGATTTCCGAAAATGCAGCGGATTTCGAGAAGCGCAGCGAGGTTAGCATGGCGGGATGTACGGAGAAATACGCAGTCTCGGAGGGCTAGTCCTGTACCCTCGGGCAGTCATGTTTTGGCAACAGGGGCCAGCGAGAAGGGTGGCGCAAGGGCAGGCGTCCGCTATGATGAAATGACATTCTTCATGCGGTGCGGTCGTTCGAGAACGCAATCGTAAGGGTGGAGGATTTCGCGTTTGGCGCGGTTCCTTGGGATACGAAAACGTTTTCGTAGGAACGACCTATGTCACAGTACAATAACGATTTCCTGAAGAAAAACCCGACAGCTAGCCACGACGAAATTGCAACTGCGCTGCAGCGGATGGAGGCGGAGCGGCAGGTCATTTTTGAAGTGGTGCACGCGCTCAACCAAACCTCCAACCTGGATCAACTGCTTGGCAGGATTCACCAAGCGCTGAAGAAAGTCCTCTACGCCGACAACTGTTTTATCGCTCTACACGCCAGCGATACGGATTCGTTTCACTTCCCATTTTTTGCGGATCAGTTTGACAGTGCCCCCCCGCCCCAGAAGGTCGGGCGCAGTTGTACGGCTTTCGTGTTTCGAACGGGACGGGCCATGCTGATCCCGCAGAAAGAGTTTGACCGGTTGGCGCAACAAGGCGAGGTCGAATTGGTGGGATCGCCGTCGCCATCTTGGCTCGGGGTTCCGCTGAAGACGCCGACGGCAACCATCGGCGTGCTCGTCGTCCAGCATTACGAGAACGACAACGCCTACGACACGCGCGACCTTGAGTTTCTCGACTCGGTGGGCGGGCATATCGCGCTGGCAATTGAACGGCGGCGCTCGGAAGAGGCGCTACGCAAGAGCGAATCAGTGTTTCGGCTGCTGTTTTCGAATAATCCCCTGCCCACTTGGGTCATGGACGATGAAACCCTGCAATTCATTGAGGTGAATGAGGCGGCCGTGAAGCAATACGGCTACACGGCCCAGCAGTTCCGGCAGATGGGAATGAAGGATATTCGTGGAGAGGATGGCGGAAGTTGGGCCGATGTCCAGCGAGAGACGGGAGCGGGCCGTTTTCAGGGTATCTGCAAGCACAGAAAAAAGGACGGAAGCATTTTCGAAGTGGAAATGACATCGCACCGGTTTGATTATTCGGGGCGCAGGGTGCGACTAGTCGTGGCGCAAGATATCAGCGAGCGACATGTACTTGAGCAGCAGTTACGGCAGGCGCAGAAAATGGAAGCGGTGGGGCGCCTGGCGGGTGGCGTGGCGCACGACTTCAACAATCTTTTGATGGTCGTGAAGGGACACACTGAGCTGCTGATGAATGAATTGCCGGCTGGAGACCGTACCGCCAGAAAGATCGCGCAGATTGATCGGGCGGCGGACCGTGCGGCGTCTTTGACGAAGCAGTTACTGGCGTTCAGCCGAATGCAAGTGCTGCAGCCGCGCGTCATGAATTTGAATGCCGTCGTTGAGGACATGGGCAAACTGCTGCCACGGCTGATCGGCGAAGACCTTGAGCTCAGCATTCGAACAGCCGCAGATTTGGGTTCGATTCGTGCGGACGCGAGCCAGATGGAACAGGTCATCATGAACCTGGCGGTGAACGCTCGAGATGCAATGCCGAATGGCGGCCGGCTTTTCATCGAGACTTCGAATGCGGACCTAGATGATGCCTACAACACGACGCACCCGATTGTGCAGGCGGGTCGCTACGTTTCGCTGGCGGTGAGCGACACGGGCATCGGCATGGATGCAGAGACGCAGGCGCACATTTTCGAGCCATTCTTTACGACGAAGGAGGCGGGGAAGGGTACCGGACTTGGGCTTGCAACGGTCTACGGCGTCGTCAAGCAAAGCGGCGGCTTTATCTGGGTATACAGCGAATTGGGAAAGGGAACTTCGTTCAAAATTTATTTGCCGCGTGTCGATCAGCCGGAAGAAAGGACCAGCGCTCCGAACATGTCAGCAGATGTGCCACGTGGCGCGGAGACGATCCTGCTCGCGGAAGACGAACAAGACGTGCGCGACGTCGCCCGGGAGTTCCTTGAGTCTGCGGGATACACGGTGATCGAGGCCCGCAACGGGAGTGAGGCGCTTCGGCTGGCTGGAGAGCAGAACAAAACCATGGACATACTGGTGACCGATATGGTCATGCCCGGAATGACCGGCAAAGAGTTGGCGCAACGAATCCAGTCGCTGCGGCCAGGCTTGCCAGCAATTTTTATGTCGGGTTACAGCGAACAAACGGCCGCGGAGAGCGCGCAATCGAACGGAAGCATGTATTTGTTGACCAAGCCGTTCAGCCGCAGCGGGTTGTTGCGGACAATTCGTGAAGCACTCAACGCCGCGCGCGTGGCGTAATTCAACTTCCAAGCACCAGCAATTAAGAACAACTTAGGCGACTTTTGGATGGCGATGGTGCCACTCCGTGTGGAGTTGGAAGGTGCGCGCCGCCTGGATTGCGGAATAGTCGTCACCGGCGCGGGCAACGAACTGCAGCCCCACGGGAAGATTCTTGTCACTGAAGCCGCAGGGCACGGAGAGCGCCGGGAGGCCGCAGAGATTCCCGATGGCGCCGAGCGGGTCGGCGAATGAAAGAGCGGTCTCGAGATTGGTTTCAAGCGGCGTGGCAACGACGGGCAGAGCGGGCGCCACGAGAACATCGAACACCTCAAAAATAGCTTCCATCTTCCTCTGCAGAATCTCGCGAATGCTCTGCGCGCGGAGGTAGTCTGCGCCGGAAAACTGCTCATTCAAGTAGCCAGCGATCTGGCTGGTCGGATCGGTGAGCCCGCTGACGCGACCGGAACGAATCAAGTCGCGGAAGGAAGCCGCGGCCTCCACGTTCATGGTGATATTGGCAACGTCTTCGAAAGGACCTTCGGGGAGCGTCGCGGATTTTGTCCCTGGGAAGAATTTGCGGACGATCTTTTCTGCTGCGGAGAGAGGTTTGGCAACTGCGGGATCGAGCTTTTGCCAGGCGTTCGTTAGCCAGCCGAGTCTGAGCGGACGCGACTTGAGGTCCAACGAGGGCGAATAGGTGAACGCGCCGCGGTCGATAGGGACGGTGCTGCGGTCTTTAGGATCATGTCCCGCAATCGCGGAGAAGACCCGCGCGCAGTCGTCAGCGCTGCGGGCCAACGGGCCGATTTTGTCCATCGATGGTGCAGCGGCCATCGCGCCGTAGCGGCTAACGCGGCCGTACGTGGGACGCAGTCCGCTGATGCCGCAAAACGCTGAGGGGCAAACGATCGAGCCCCAAGTCTCCGTTCCTATTGCAAACGCGGCGAGCCCAGCTGCGACAATGGCACCGGAACCGGACGAGGAGCCGCAGGTCCAGCATTTCGTATCCCAGGGATTTTTAGCAGCGCCTTGCAAGGACGCGGACGCGAGGCGGTAGCCAAAGCCGCCCGCGAGTTCAATCATCGAAGCTTTGCCGATGAGAATGGCGCCGACGCGCGTGAGGTGTTCAATGACGGTGGCGTCGTAATCAAAAATCTGCTGAGCGTAAGGTTTGGCGCCCCAGGTCGTTGGAACGCCTTTGACCGCAAGCAAGTCCTTCGCGGCGTACGGAATGCCGTGGAGCGGCCCGCGATAGTGGCCATGCTGAATTTCCTTTTCGGCGGCCTTGGCTTGTTCGATGGCCAGATCGGGAGTGAGCGTGGCGAACGCGTTCAGTTTGGGACCGAGTTTGCTCGCGCGCTCCAGGTAGGTTTGCGTGAGTTCGACCGGGGAGAGCTTTTTGGTTTCGATACGTTTGGCGACTTCGCTGATAGGCAGGTAGAAGAGTTCTTCGGTCGGCATGGGCAGATAGCTCAGGTTTTTTTCGACGTGGCGGCACCAGCCGAGACTGGTGCAGACGGCTTTTTCTCGCGTTCGACGAGCGGTTTCAGATATAACGCGGGATTATCGCCATTTTCCAGATGATGGGCGCGAATGCGGTCAAGCGCAGGCTGGGCTTCGAGACTCATGCGCCGGAGATCGGCCTTCTGCGCGTCGGAAAAGCGCGAGCCGTACGCGTTGAGAATGTTTTGATAGCGAGCTTCGGCCTCGGCTTGGGATTCGGGCGAGAGCGATGAGGTTTGGGGAGGTTGTTGAGCTATGGATGAATCCTGCGGCGCGCTTGCCGGCAGGCCTGTTGCCGTAACCAGCGCAGCGGCAGAGGCTATGGCGGTGCGTCGGGCAAATTCTCGTCTGCTGATTGATGTACGGCTGCGGTTACCCAAACACGGCCCCCAAATGGAAGGTTGCGGAACAGCCAAGTAGGCAAGCTACTGAATTCGAATGACAGCGTCAACGAGCGAATCGCCGGATGCGTACGAAGCGTCAGCCCGAGTTTGCACCGCTAGTCGACGCGGGTGAGGGCCTGAATTTGTAGTTCGAGCGCCTGCGTGTATTGCTTCTCGATCTGCATTTCGGTTTGCAATTTCCTTACGAGCAGCTCAAGCCGAGCAATTTCGGTGCGCAATTTCTGGACTTCAACCGAACTCGCCGGTCGCTGTTGGGGAGCTGTCGGCGGGAAAGCTTGCTGGTAAGGCGGCAGGCCAGCGTGCGGTGGAGGAGCAGGAGTGAAAGCCTCCGCCAGAGCGCGAGGCCAAGCGGATTCCGGAGGGCGCTGTTCGAGAGCCGGAGGAACATGCACGGGGCCGCGGGGAGCCGGCGGAGGCGGAGCAAAGAGACTGTTGAGTGCCGCAGCAGGTGCCGAACGCTCAGCGGATTGGGGCTCAGAATCTTTCTTGGGTTCCAGCAGACTTTTAACGCGGCCGATCAGCTCTTGCGGCTGGAAGGGCTTGCGAATCAGTTCGTCAGCTTTTACCGCGACGGCCTTGTCCGCCACGCTTTTGTTCACCACACCGGACATCAGCACAACCGGCGTGTTGCTGTACTCGGGATGCTGTTTGATTTGGCTACAGACGGCGTAGCCATCCTGATCGGGCATGATGACGTCGGTGATCACTACATCCGGCCGGTGCTGTTCGAATTGCGCGAGCGCGGAAGCGGCGTCGGCGCAGGTAATCACGTTGATGCTCTCGCGGCGAAACGCAATCTTGATGACTTCACGCATGGTAGCGCTGTCGTCGATGAAGTAGACGGTCGGCGTGCGCTTGGTCTCCGGCTCTTGCAGCGGTGGAACGGTCATGGCTTCGCTCACGAGGCTTCCTTGTCCGCCATGTCGCGCGCTCCTTCGTCGTACTCGCGCATGGCATCAAGCATGAGATCGGTCGACGAGCGCAGCACAGTGCGCTGCGGCGAGGTCGTGCCGTAAGCAAACTTGTAGACGCCGTCGCCGCCTTGTACGCAGCTCTTGAGGATATGGATGACGGCTTCATCGCCAAAGAGGTTGCCGCATTCAGCGTGAGTAATTTCGCCGGCGTCGAAAAACAGAACCGCGTCGGTTTGGCCGGCGTTGATGTGCAGCGCACCAGTCTGATGCGCGTGGCCGAGCATCTGCATTACCCCGGGTAGGTCGTGATGCGTGAGACTGCCGCTGAGACTGGTGTCCGATTGCGTGAGCATCTGGGTCGGCTGAAAGCCTTCGGCTTTGCTAACGATGATGCTTTTCACGTGCGCCGCGATCGTCGCGGGAGGAGATTGCCGATCAATGTAATCGTCGCAGCCGGCTTGAAAGGCTTCCATGAGAGCGCGCTGGCTGCCGTCGCCCAGGGCGATGATTTGAAGAGCGGCGTTCTTTGGGTCGGCGTGAATGATCTGGGCAATTTCGAGAGCACCCATCTCACGCATGTTCGTGGAGCAAAGTATCGCGGTAGGCGCGTCGTATTCGATCGTCGTAAGCGCGTAGGCGGCTTGCGTGCTCGACACCACTTCAAAGCCTTCGCGCTTGAGCGCATCGCCGAGGCGCTTGGCGAAATAGACGTTGCTGTCGATTAGCAGAACTTTCGGGGCGCGACCGGCGGGCATCAGGGTGTGGCCTCCGCAGAATTCGCAGGTGCGCGATGAAGCTGAACTGCCTGTTCGCCCGGGGTCAATGCGCCGAGGTTTAGCGCTTCAATGACTTCGCCGTTATGCGAAATCCAGCCCGCGACATGCGGCGCGTCGTTCTCCGAAGCGGGCGTCATTTCGGCGATGATCAGTTCGCAATCGCCGGTTACGGGCAGAGCAACCCATTCCTTCTGGTTCGCGTACTGGCGGACGGCGATCAAGTAGAAACGGCGAGAGGCCAGGCTGCGGCCGAGAAGTGATTCGGCAACGTCACAAACCGGGATGATGCGGCCTCGCCGCAGAACTACGCCTTCCAGCTTCGGCGTACGGTTGGGAAAGCGGAAGATGCGGCTCGGCGCAACCAGTTCGGCTACTTGGGTGGCGGCAATCGCGAAGCGGCGTTCGCCAAGACGCAAAAGAACGAAGGACTGCGGTGCGAACTCGGCGGGCAAGGTCATTGCGGCAGCTCCGTCGAGTCGGTCGCAGAGTCTTCAGAAGCATTTTGCGCCGCGAACGAAGCATCCAGCAGCGAGAACTCTTCTTCGGTTAGGAAACCCTGCGCGTCCACAACCGGCAAAACAGCCTGATCGAGAGCCGTTAGTCCGCGATACCAGCGGCGCTCTTCGTGGCAATAGGCCAGCGGGAGAGCTTGTAGGCGCGTCATGGTGGCCATGCGCTCCATCGCATCCACGAGCAATGCGGTGCGCGTCTTGCGCAACACAAAAACCAGCCCCGCTGAGGAAACCGGCAAGCCGAAGTGGATGGCGGTGTTCACGACGTACAAGGATTTATCGCCGCGATGCAATACTTGCCGAACTTTGCGAATCGTCGGCTGGTTGATGTCCGAGGAAACGCCGGCTAGGCTGTCCACGCTGCGCACTTCCTGCACCGAAGCCGACGAAATTCCAAAAAGCTGGCCCGAAACGCGAAACAGAATGATCTGTTCGGTGCGGCTGGCCGCGGGCTTGGCTGGCTGGGAAGCCGCGCGCATCAGCGCACTCCTACTGGTGTGGTACGGCAGATGCCGATGACGCGCTTCTCGATGGCGGCATAGATGTCGTCGATGCCGAGGACGTGATCTACGGCGTTGGCCTTGATGGCCTCAGCAGGCATGCCGAAAATGACGCACGTGGCTTCATCTTGCGCGATTACCAGGCCGCCTGCGCTCTTGATGGCCTTTGCGCCGCCTGTGCCGTCGTTGCCCATGCCGGTAAGAATGACGCCGATACTCATCGCGCCGGCGTACGCGGCGACGGTTTCCATGGTCGCGTTAATGTTAGGAAGATAGCCGTTGATGCGGCCGCTGCTGCCGTCGAGTTGAATGCGGCCGTTCGGAGTTACGCGCAGGTGATGGCTCCCGGGACAGATGTACAACATGCCGGGCTGGAGAAACTCGTTAGTTTCGGCTTCCTTGACGCGGATGCCGGTAAATTCGGCGAGCTGCGTAGCATATTGCGTCGTGAAGGCCGCAGGCATGTGCTGCACTAGAATGACGGCGGCAGGGAAGTCGCGGGTGAAGCCCGGAGCGAGCCGCATCACCGTCGCCGGTCCGCCCGTGGACGCAGCAAGAACCACCACGGGAAACTTCTGATCGAGACCGGAAGCGGATGGAGCGGGCTTGGCGATGGCAGCAGGCTTGCTGACGCTGCTTCCGTTGCCGTTGCCTTGCAGAGTTGAGGCCAGGCGGGAAGCGGTGCGGACCACGCGGACTTTGGCAGCCATGCGCACCTTGCGCAGCAGATCCTCTTTCACGCTTTGCATGTCCAGATCCACGCCGCTGGAAGGCTTAGCCACAAATTCGATCGCACCGAGTTCGAGCGCTTTTAATGTGCTGGCGGCGCCTTCGCGCGATTCCGAACTGACAATTACGATAGGTCGCGGGTTAGTGGTCATGATCTCCGCGGTGGCTTGCAAGCCATCCACGTGCGGCATGTTGATGTCCATGGTGATGACATCGGGCTTAAGCGATTCGGCCAGCGCGACCGCTTCGCGGCCATCCTTCGCGTGTCCCGCAACCGTCAATTGATCATCCGCATTAAAAATGTTTTCCAGCACTTTGCGCATGAACGCTGAATCGTCCACGATGAGCACGCGATGCTTTTTGTTGTTGCTGGGTGCCATGCTCGTTTATGCGACCGGTACGGTTGGCCGCGCCTCCGCTCCCATGAGTTGTTCGACTGCCGCGATGAGCTGATCTTCCTGAACCGGTTTCGTGAGGAAGGCGGCCGCGCCTTCTTTGATGGCGCGATCGCGATGCTTTGCGCCAGCGCGTGACGTTACGACCATCACCGGGATGCGGCGCGTGGTTGGGCTCTGCCGCAGTTGCACCATAAGTTCGTAGCCCGTCATGCGCGGCATTTCGAGGTCGGTGATCACCAGATGGCAGCCATGCTGCGCGACGAGTTCGGCGGCTTCCATGCCGTCAGCGGCGAGTTTTACGCGGTAGCCGTTCTTTTCGAGCATGCGGCCGACAAATTTGCGCACGCTGATGGAGTCGTCGGCGACGATGATGAGCCGCTCCTGTTCGACGCGGTCGATCGCTTCGGCGGGTATGGTGCCCTTGGCCACGGCGGCCGAACCCGGCGCGAAGATGCGGGCGGCGCTGGAACTGGCTTGCAGCGGACGGCGGTCCGTCGGCTCGTTAGCCACCATGCGATTTAGGTCGATCAGCAGAATGAGGCTGCCATCGGGAGCGATCGTTGTACCAGGGAAGAGCTTCACGCGGCGGAGATACTCACCGAGGTTCTTGATCACGATTTCGTCTTTGCCGAGGACTTCTTCGACCACGAGGCCGATCTGACGATTGCCGGCGTTGGCCACAACCATTCGGAAGTAGCCATTGACTGGTTCGAGCGGCGGCAGGCCGAGATAGGTGTCCAGACGAATGACTTCTGTCACCACGTCGCGGACCCTGGTCAGCAGTTTGCCGCCAACATCCTCAATTTCATCGGCGCGCAGGCGGCGGATTTCTTCGACCACCGCGAGCGGTAAAGCAAAATGCGTTTGTCCGCAGCGGATGAAGAGTGCCGGCGAGATAATCAGTGTCAAAGGAACCTTTAACGTGAACTTGGTACCTTGGCCACTCGTGCTTTGAATGTCGATTTCGCCGTTCAGCGCGTTTAGGTTGGCGCGAACCACGTCGAGCCCGACGCCGCGGCCGGCCAGCTCGGTTTTTACCGGCGCCGTAGTAAAGCCGGGATGGAACAACATTTCGCGCAGATCGCGTTCGGTGAGGCGATCGGCGGTCTCGGGGGAGACGAGGCCGCGTTCAATGGCGCTTTGCTTTACGCGTTCATAGTCGATACCGCGGCCATCGTCTTCGACTTCGATGTAGATATGGTTGCCGCGATGGTAAGCGCTCAAGGAAACTTTGCCGAGGTCGGGTTTTCCGCTCGCAGCGCGATCTTCGGGGCGCTCGATCCCATGAGCCACAGAATTGCGGACGAGGTGCACGAGCGGGTCAGAGATTTGCTGAATGATGTTGTTGTCGAGTTCGGTTTCGCTGCCCGTGAGATCGAGATCGACATGCTTGCCAGCCGACTTCGCAGCGTCGCGTACCGCGCGCGAGAGGCGCGAATAGAGAGTGCCGATCGGCACCATGCGGGCAGCCGTGATTTCGTCCTGCAGGTGGTGCGCGAGTTTGGTGAATTCGTCGATGTCGCCTTCGACACGTCCGATGAAACCCTCGAGCTGCGAGAGCACTTCGTTTACGTCGGCGGAAATCTCAGCCATGGAGCGCGACAGAATGTTGAAATCGTCGTAGCGGTCCATTTCCAGTTCGCTGAAATCGGACCAGAACGAATTGTCGCCCGCAGCGGCGCTGGTGAGCGCTTGGCGAGCAGTCGAGGCATCCCAGGAACCGGATTGGCGCGTGGAGCTGATGCGGTTGAACTCGTACTTCTCCTGGAACTCTGCCACTTTGCCTTGCAGGCGTTCCTTGGAGAAGCTGAGCGTGTCGATCAGTTTCTCGAGTTCAGCAACGCGACCAACCATGCGCGTACGGTTGATGACCAATTCGCCGACCGTGTTCATCATGCGGTCGAGGCGCGAAAGTGCAATGCGAACGGATTTTGCAGCCGCGGCAGCGTTTGCAGGTTTGGCTGCTTTCTTGGCCGGAGCAGCCGCGGAGGCATCGGCTTCTTCTCCGTTTTCGGGCGTGAATTGCGGCACGGCGGGAGCTGAGGACGGTTCGCTGTCTTCCGCTTCAACGGGAGCGAATTCGGCGATGCGGCCCAGCAGGGAATCGACGCCGGTGCGCATAGCCTTTTCGTCGGCCCACTGGCGGTGCAGCGTTTTCTTGAGAACGTCGACAGATTCGAGGCAGATGTCGACGACGGCAGGCGAAGGTTCCAGTTCGCCATCGCGCAAACGACCAATCAGATCCTCGACGCGGTGCGCGATACCGCCAAGCCGCTTCAATCCAACTTGGGCCGCGGAACCCTTGACCGTGTGAATGGCCCGGAACAGTTTGTTGATTTCTTCTGGGTTGTTGCTGCCTTCGAGCGAAATCAGGCAGTCGCTGACAACCTGCAAATGCTCTTCGGCTTC